>Ga0097621_100001431_pt1 | contig 16378 bp, 15 predicted proteins | sample KBSMisM72_FD_73165 | JGI IMG/M metagenome (GOLD analysis project Ga0097621, IMG submission 73165) | Miscanthus rhizosphere microbial communities from Kellogg Biological Station, Michigan, USA - KBS Miscanthus M7-2 (version 2) (version 2) | ecosystem: Host-associated > Plants > Roots >... | reverse complement strand
TCTGGCCGATCCACGAACGCAGCAGCGCGGCTGGACCCGATCGCGGGAGGTCCTGCGCATGCTGCAGCAGCATGAACAAGGCAGCCGCGATCATGCCAAGCGGATCTGGGCGCTGGTCTGCCTCGAACTGTGGGCGCGTGAGCACCTGGATCGCCCGCAGTCGGGTGCGCGCGCATGCGCGTAACGATGCTGGTGCGCTGCCTCGCGATGATGCGCGGCGGCGGCGAGACGCGGCACCTGGCGTGGATGCGCGAGCTGGGTGCGCTGGGCGTCGAGGTCGACGTCATCACCGGTCAGCCGTTGATGCTGGGCGAGGCGCGGCATCCGGTGACCGGCGTGACGGCCGAGGTCATCCGATCGCCGTACATGCGGGACGCGGTGTACCGGTGGCAGCACACCCGCGGCTTCGGCCGGATCACGATGAACGCGCTCCATCTTGACGAGGAATGGTTCTGCCGCGCTGCGTGGCAGCGGATCGCCGCGCGCCGGCCAGCCCCCGACATCGTGCATGCCCATGCGCTGTATCAGGCGGCCCGGCTGCGGCGAAACGACATCCCCGTGGTGATCAATTTTCCCGGCGCGCCTCACACGAGATACACCGCGGATATCCAGCAGGCGGATGCCCTGGTGGCCGACGGCTGGGCCGCCGCGAATCTCCCGGCTCTGTTGGGCCGCCCGGTGCATGCCGTGCCCAAAGGCGTCGACGCCGAGCTGTTCCGCTCCGACGGAGCCAACGCGCGCGCGGCGCTCGGGCTGACCGACCGTCACCTCGTGCTCTCGGTCGGACGATTCGTGCCGATCAAGAACGTTGCGCTGCTCGTCGATGCGCTGGCGCGGATGCGCCAGGCCGATTCGTCGGCCCACCTGCTGCTGGTTGGCGAGGGGCCCGAACAGCGGGCGCTGGAGCAGCAGGCGGCCCGCCTGGGTCTGGCCGGCGCGGTGACGTTTGCCGGCTACGTTCCGCAGGATCGGATGGCGCCTTACTACCGCGCCGCGGATGTGTTCGCGCTCCCGTCGGAATTCGACAACTCACCCAACGTGGTGCTCGAAGCCATGGCCTGCGGCCTGCCGGTTGTAGCCACCGACGTCGGCGGGGTCGCCGACTACGTCGTCGGCGATCGCGGTGGATCGCTGGTGCCCGGCGGAGACGCCGGAGCGCTCGCGGACGCCCTCAACCGGTGGCTCGCCGCCGACGATCGCCGGCGCGCGGCATCGGTGTTCAACCGCCAGCGCGTCGTCGAGCGCTTCTCCTGGCGCGCGAGCGCGGAACGCCTGCTCGAGGTCTATCGCGAGGTGCTCGACCGGCGCCTGACGAGAGCGAGGATGTCGGCGTGAAGGTCGCCATCCGTGACGACGACACCTGTTATTTCACGGCACCCGAGACGCTCGAGCGCGTCTATGCCGACGTGTGGGATCGCGTGCCGGTGTGCCTGGCCACCGTCCCTCGCGCGATCGGCTACGAGCGCTCGGGCATTCCGCGAGAACACTGGCACTCGGGCGAATCGTTCCCGCTGGCACAGAACCGTGCGCTGGTACCGTTTCTCAAGGACGCCATCGCCCGGCGCCGCGCCACCATCGCGCTCCATGGCTATACACACCAGGACTACCCGGACGGCTTCGAGTTCCAGGCGGCGCCCGATCCCGAACGGCGCGTCCACGAGGGCTTGCGCGAGCTGCGCGAGACGCTGGCGGCGCCGATCACCGTGTTCGTGCCGCCGCACAACGCGCTGTCGAAGCGGGGCCTGGCCGCGGTTGCGGCGGCGGGGCTGAACATCCTCGGTTCGTTCCTGTCATTTCGTCCATCGATGCGGTCGTGGGAGCTGGGCACGGCGGCCAACTGGTGGCGGGTGCGGCGCTATCGCACGGCGACCGGGCGGTCGAAAGCGGATCGGCTGGTCTACCCGCATGTGCTGCGCTACCGGCGGCACGCGGAATTCGGCTGCCACAGCCTCGTGCCCGGTACCACCGTCGAGGAGCTGGTCTCGGGTTTCGAGGAGGCCCGCCGCGCCGGCGGAGACTTCTGCCTCGCCACCCATTACTGGGAAGTGGACCAGTCGCTCAAAGACGTGATGCGGAGATTTCTGGACCACGCGGCCCTCGTGCCGGACGTGACGTTCGTCCCGGCCGAGGCGCTGTTCGAATGACCATGGCCGGCAGCACACCCTGGGCGGACAAGGCCTCGTCGCTGTACGACGAAGCGTACGCGGCGCGCTACCGGTCGCACGACGAGGACCTCGCCGACAGCGCGGCATACCGCATGTTCGTGTCGTGGCTGGGCGCGGTCTGCGATCGATTCACGCCGCCTTTCGACGCCCTCGATCTCGGATGCGGCACCGGCCGCTATTTTTGCGCGCTCCACGGCATCCGCACCCTGGTCGGCCTGGACGCGTCGGCCGCAATGCTGGCGCACGCCCGGCACCCGCTGCACGAGGATCGCGTGGCCACCGCCGGCGTCACGCTCGTGCAGGGCGACCTGCTCGGCTACGACTTCGGCGCCGATCGTTTCGATCTGGTCTATTCGATCGGCGTCCTCGCCGAACACGTGCCGCTGGGACCGGAACTGATCGCGCGCGTGCATCGATGGCTGAGGCCGGAAGGGCGATTTGCCTTTTCCACCGTGCACCCGGAGTCGGCGTCGGTGCCGCGAACCTGGCCTCGTCGTGCCGGCACGCTGGTGGCGCCGCTGCTGCCCGCGCCGCTCGCCCGCGCGGTCCGTCGGCGGTTGCTGGCGGGCGGGCTCTATGCCGACGAAGCTCGTGTGCGGGAGCTGCTGGCAGAGGGATTCGCGATCGAGTCGCTCGAGCGCGTCGAATCGGAAGCGCACCTGCACTGCCTGTGCGTCGCCCGCAAGGTGCGCGGATGAGTGCGCCGCAGCGGGTCCTGGTGATCGGCGGTCTCGGATTCATCGGCATGAATCTGACCGAGCGCCTGGTCGGAGAAGGCCGGAGCGTGACCGTGGTGACGCCGTCGCGCGCGCGCCATCAGGAAGCGGCCGCCGCGTTCGAAGCCCGCGGTGTCCGGATCGTCGAGGGCGATCTCCGCGACGCCGGTGCCATGGCGAAGGCAGTGGCGGATCAGCAGATTGTCTTCAACCTGGCGGGGGAGTCGGGCGCCGTCCGCAGCATGGAGGATCCGTGGACCGACCTCGATGTGAACTGCCGCGGCAACCTGGTGCTGCTCGAGGCGTTGCGCGCGGCCAACCCCGGGGCCAAGCTGGTCTTTCTCGGCTCTCGCCTCGAGTACGGGAAGCAGCCCACGCAGCCCGTGAGCGAGGAGCAGGCTCCCGACCCGCTCTGCCTGCACGCCATTCACAAGCTGACGGTCGAGAAATACCTGCGGCTGTATGAATCGCTGTTCGGGCTGCGCTACACGATCGCACGGGTGACGAACCCGTACGGCCCCGGCCAGCCGGCAGGACGCACCGCGTACGGCGTGGTCAATCGCCTGATTCACCTCGCGCTTGCCGGCGCGGCGCTGCCGATCTACGGCGACGGCGCGCAGCGCCGCGACTACATCCACGTCGACGATCTGGTGGCGGCGCTGGTCGGTCTGTCGGAGTCGGCCTCGAGTGACGGCCGCGCGTTCAACGTCGGATCGGGGGAGGGCACCCGGATGATCGACATGGCGCGTGCCATCATCGAGCTTGCGGGCGGCGGCCGCATCGAGCACGTCGAGTGGCCCGCGCTGGCCGCACGGATCGAAACCGGCGATTTCGTCGCCGACGTCTCGCGCATCCGCAGCGAGCTGGGATGGCAGCCGGCCATCCCGCTGCGTGACGGCTTGCAACGGACGATCGCCCACTACCGCGCGTATGCCACACCGTGACGCCCCGGCGCGCGCGCATCGTGTTCATGGCTCATACCTTCATGGTGGGCGGCGCCGAGGAGATGGTCCTCAACCTGATCCGTCACCTGCCGGCTCGATTCGAGCCTGTCGTCTGCTGCATCAACGAGGCGGGTCCGATCGGTGAAGAGATTCGCCGGACCGGCGTGCCGTTTCACGTGCTTCATCTCGATCCCGGGATTAGGCGGCCATGGCACGTGCTCGGGATCGCGCGCCACCTGCGAGCGGTACAGCCGGACATCGTGCACACGTTCCTGCTGACCGCAAGCCTCTACGGCCGCCTTGGCGCGATCCTCGCTGGCGTCCCGATCGTGATCGGTACCGAGGTGAACATCTACGAGCACAAGCAGCCGCACCATGCGTTGGCTGAGCGCCTGTTGATGCGCGGCACCGACCGCGTGGTGGTGTCCGCCGAATCGGTGCGCGAGTTCTATCTGCGGCAGGTGCATGCCGATCCGGCGAGGGTGGACGTGATCTACAACGCGGTTGACTGGTCCCAGCTGCAGACCACGACCCCCCGCGACGCGATGCGCTCCTCGCTCGGTGTGCCGCAGGCGGCGACGCTGGCCGGCATCATCGCGCGGTTGACGAAGCAGAAGGCACATCAGTATCTGTTCGATGCGATGGCATCGACGCCGGAACTGCACGCGCTGCACCTGCTCGTCGTCGGTGACGGCGACCTGCGCGAGGAACTTCGCGCCCAGGTCGAGCGGCTGGGTCTCGCGTCCCGCGTCCACTTTCTGGGCGCCCGCCGCGATCTCGGCGACCTGCTCGCGGCGATCGACCTGTTCGTGATGCCTTCGCTCTGGGAAGGGTTGCCGCTGTCGATGGTGCTCGCGATGGGCGCCGGGCTTCCGGTGGTGGCGACGCGCGTGGCCGGCATACCGGAAGTCGTGCGGGACGGCGAGACCGGGCTTCTCGTGCCGCCGGCAGACGTGCCGGCGCTCGGCTCCGCGCTCGCGCGCCTGGCGACCGATCCGGCGCTGCGACGAACGATGGGCGCCGCGGCAGCGGCATTCGTCCATCCGCGCTTCGGCGTGGACGGATACGTCGCCGCCCTCACGGATCTCTACGATCGACTGCTCGTCGCCGAGGGACGGGCGTGAAACTCGGCATCGTCTACCACATGCCCTTCTGGCGCGCCGCCGACGGCACGCTGCGAGAGGTCGAAGGATCGTTCGCGCGCTACGTCGACTCGCTGGCGCCGTATTTCGACGAGATTTCGCTGTGCGTGCCGGTCCTGGCCGACGCCCGCGGGGAAGGGACGCCGATTCGCGCGACGAACGTGACGCTTGCCGCATTGCCGCCGTTCGACGGGCCGGTGCATTTCTATCCCAGGCTGCTCAGCGTGCTGCCGCGGCTGTGGCGCTGGGCCGGCGAGATCGACGTCCTGCACTGCCGCATTCCCAGCCCGGCTGCCGTCTTCGCCTTCGCCTTCGCTCGCCTGCGATTGAAGCCGGCCTTCGTCCTGGTGGTCGGCGATCTCGAGGCGCTGCTGCCGACGATGCCGTATCGCGGCGTGAAGCGGGTGCTGTGGCGCATCTACACGTCGTTCGAAGAATGGAACGTGCAGCGGATGGCCGACCGTTCGCTGGCATTCGCCAACGGCGCGGCGCTGGCGCAGAAACACTCGCGCGCCGGCCATCAGGTCATCGAAACGACGACCACCACGATCAGCCTGCGTGACATTGCCACCCGCTCGGATACCTGCGCCGGCCCGCGGATACGCGTGCTCACGGTGAGCCGTATCGATCCGCGCAAGGGCCTGCGCGTGCTGCCGGAGGTGGTGCGCCGGCTTCACGCGGACGGTGCCGCGGTCAGCCTCGACATCGTCGGGCCGGTGGTGGGACGCCCGGGCGAAGAAGAGCGCCTGGCCATTCTCCGCGAGGCGGAGCGGATCGGCGTTGGCGCGGATGTGCGGGCGCTCGGCCCGGTCGCCCTCGACCGACTATTGCCGCTGTATCGGGACTACGACCTGTTTGTGCTGCCGACCCTCCCCGGCGAAGGCATTCCCCGGGTGCTGCTCGAGGCGATGAGCGGCGGAGTGCCGATCGTCACGACGCGGGTCGCCGGCATCCCGAGCCTGATCGAGCACGAGATGAACGGCTGGCTCGTCGACGAGCCGGCCGCCGGCGTCGTTGCCGACGCGATCGTGCGAATCCTCACCGACGCGCCGTTGCGGCGCCGGTTGATCGCCAACGGCTACGACACCGCGCGGCGCTTCACACTCGAAGCACAGGCCGCGCGCATGCTGACCCAGGTCGCCTCGCGTCTGCGAGTCACGTTGAAGCAGCCGGCCACGGTGCCGGCCGCATGAGCCGGGTGGCGAGCGGCCGAAGGAAAATCTGCTTCGTGCTGCCGTCGCTGGCCGGCGGCGGCGCCGAGCGGGCGGCGGTGCAGATTCTCAACGCGCTCGACCCGGCCGCCTGGGATCGCTCGATGTACCTGTTCACGAGAGAAGGTCCGTATCTCGCCGATGTCTCGTCATCGGTTCGGGTTGACGGCGGCGAGCAGCCGTCCCGGGTCGGGCGGTGGCGCGCGCTGCGGCGCTTCGTGATCGAGACGCGTCCCGAGATCGTCGTGTCGTTCCTGAGCTACTTCACGGTGTTGAGCGCGGTGCGGGCGGCGCGCGTGGGCGCGCGCGTGGTCTTCAATCAGCAGACCCCGATGTCGGCATTTCTCGCGGACGGCGACTATCCCTGGCGGCGCCGCTGGCATCGGCGTCTGTTCACGATCGCCACCCGCGCAGGCTATGCGGCGGCCGATCTGGTTGTCGCGACGTCGCAGGGTGTGGCCGACGATCTGGTGGCGGCATTCGGCGTGGCGCGGGCTCGCGTGCGGGTGGTGCACAATCCGGTCGATCTCGACGCGGTCGCGGCCGCGGCGCAGGAGCCGCTCGATCCCGCCCACGCCGCGCGATGGCGGCGGCCGGTGATCGTCGCCGCGGGGCGGCTGGCCGAAGCCAAGAATTATCCGCTGCTGATCGAAGCGCTGGCGCTGCTGCGCCAGCGGGTGGCGGCGCGGTTGTTCATCCTCGGCCAGGGTGACGAAGAGCAGCCGATTCGCGCGCTCGTCGCTGCCCGCGGCCTGGACGATGCGGTGACGCTTTGCGGGTTTCAGAGCAATCCCTGGAAGTACATCGCGCGCGCCGACGTCTTCGCGCTGACGTCGCACTACGAGGGGTTCGGCAACGTCCTCGTCGAAGCGATGGCATGCGGGATCCCGGTGGTGGCCACCCGTTCGTCCGGCACGATCGACATCGTGCGCGACGGCGTCGACGGCCTGCTGGTCGAACGGCACGAGCCCGCAGCGGTGGCCGCCGCGCTCGAACGAATCCTCGGCGACGAGGCGGTCAGGCTCAGGCTGTCGAACGAGGCGCGCGCCGGGGCCGGGCGCTTCGCGTTGCCGGTGATCGGCGCGGCCTACGATGGCGTGCTGCGAGGCGCGCTGGCATGAGCGGCCCGGCGCAGCCGGCGATGGCCATCGGACCGATGGGTGCGGCGACGATCGCCGGGATTGCCGTCGGTGTCGTCTACGCGCTGTCGCCCTTGACCGTGCTGTTCGCGATCGCGATGGCCGTCATGCTGCGCTGGGCCGTGCGGGGGATCGACGGGGATGAACGGAAGTGGCTGCTCGTGCTCCTCATCGGGGCCGTCGTGGTGCGGGTCGCGGCGGTCGCCCTGCTGTTCGCGTCGACCAACCACGCCCAGGTGCCCTTCGGTAGTTTCTTTGGCGACGAGGAATACTTCATCAAGCGCGCGATTTGGCTGCGGAACGTCGGCACCGGTCTGCCGGTTCATGGCGCCGACCTGATCTATGCGTTCGATGAATACAGCGCGACCAGCTATCTCTACGTGCTCGCGTTCGTGCAGTTTCTCGTCGGCACGGCGCCTTACGGCGTCCACCTGGTCGGGATCGCCTTCTATCTGTTCGGCGCGATCCTCCTGTATCGCGTGGTCCGGTCCTCCTTCGGCCGCATGCCGGCCTTCATCGGCCTGGCCATCGTGCTGCTGATGCCGACGCTGTTCGCATGGTCGATCTCCGCGTTGAAGGATCCGCTGTTCTTCGCGCTGTCGGCCGTGACCCTGTCGGGCGCGGTCAATCTCGTCCGCGCGCGACTCTGGCGGCACCGCTTCGTCGCCGCCGGCGCCGTCGCCCTGCTCTGTGTGGTGCTGGCGACCGTGCGCCAGGGCGGCGCCGTGCTCGTGATCGCGAGCATCGCGCTGGGGTACGCGGTCGCGGCGTTGGTGATCCGTCCGAGGGTACTGCTGGCATCGATCGTCGTGCTGCCGATTGTCATCGGGGCGATCATGAGCCGGCCGCCAGTCCAGCTCCGGGCGTACAACGCCGTGCAGGCGGCGGCCGGCCAGCATTGGGGTCACGTGGCGACGCCGGGATGGGTCTACAAACTGCTCGACGATCGTCTCTATCCCGATCGCAGCGAGATCCTGGATCTGCGTGCCGGCGAGGCGCTGCGGTTCCTGGTCCGCGCGGTGACGGGGTACGTCACCGTTCCTCTTCCCTGGGACGCGCAGTCGACGCCGGCGCTTGCCTACCTGCCGGAACAGCTCTTTTGGTACGTCCTGGTGGCGCTCTTCGTTCCTGGCGTGCTGTTCGCGTTCCGCCGCGATGCGCTGGTTGCGGCGCTGTTGTTCGGGTACGCTATGGTGGCGGCGCTGATGGTCGCGGTGACGAGCGGCAACGTCGGCACGCTGATCCGTCATCGGGGCCTCGCGCTCCCGTACATCGTCTGGTTGAGCGCGGTCGGCGCCTGTGAGCTGCTGACGGCGGCGCGCGGCACAGCCGGCGCTCCCGCCCATGCGCTTCCCGCGCGCACGCTTTCATGAGGACCGGACCTCCATGCCGATAGTCGACGATCGCGGCCGGGTAGCCGGCCGCGTGAACCTGCTCGATGCGTTCGTCGCGGTGTTCCTGCTCGTCGTGGTACCGCTCGGCTATGGCGCCTATCTGCTGTTCCGGACGCCCAAACCGAAGCTCGTCGGCATTGCACCGACCACGATCTATCAGGGCCCCAACGTCCGGATCGGCATCTCCGGCCTGAATCTCCGCCCGTTCATGCGCGTGTCGTTCGATACGATCCAGGGGCGCACCTTCCTGATCGGCAGCACCAAGTTTGCCGCGATCGACATGCCGGATCTCGCTCCAGGGACCTACGACGTCGTGCTGTTCGACTACATGCAGGAAGTCGATCGACTGCCGAAGGCGCTGACGGTGCTGCCGCAGGCGCCGCAACCGCTGATTGAGATGGAAGTCGCCGGATCGTTTCTCTACATGCCAGGGACCGCCTCGTTCACCGTGGGCACCAAGTTTCCGCCCACCGGCGATCCGATCGCCGAAGTCCTGGCCGTGGGTCCACCGTCGCCTGCCGACATCCGGGTCCGTGCCGGCGATGTCACGGTCGCCGTGCCCGTTCCGGGGCAGTCCCAGGTGCCCGCGACGCTCCGGGTGAAGTGTTCCGTGAGCGCCGCGCCGGACGGCACGCTGCAATGCAACGTGCCTGGCCCGCGGGCCACGGCCGTCGTCGCGCCGGATTCGAACCTCACGCTCGCAGGGCCGAACGGCTGGGTCAACTTCCAGATCTCGGAAGCCCACGCAACGGCGAACCCAGCCGTTGCCCGCGCGCGCGTCACCTTCATCGTCAGCGCCGCGATGCTGGCGCGAATCAAGGTGGGAGACACCGACAAGAGCCCCGGTGCAGGTGCGCTGGGGCATGCCGCGAAGATCGTGTCGCTCGACGGCGTGGCGGCTGCGAGCGCCGGCGCCCTGGCGCGCGCATCGATCATCGCCGGCGAGCCGCGCGCCCTGACCGCGACGCTGGAGGTGCCCATCCAGCAGGCGACCGGGGGCTGGTCCTACAAAAGGGAACCGTTCAAGATCGGCGGCTCTCTCGTCTTCGAAACGCGAGACTACGTCGTGCACGGCGAGGTCGCCGATATCACCTGGCCATCGGCCACCGCCGCGCCGTCCCCTCGCTGACATGAACCCGCGTCTGTTCCGTTGGTGGCAGGTGGCCGAAGCGATGGCCGGTCGGCTGGCCGAGCCGCGCCGCGACGTGCTCGCAGCCGATGCGGATGTTCACGAGATGGTAGCCGCGAGTCGCATCTTCGAGGTCGCCGACGCCGGGAGCCGGACGGTCGCCAGGGCCTGGCAGGACTCGCGGGTCCGTCGGATATCGGAATCGGTGGCGAGCACCTGGCTCGAGTGCCCTCGGCTGAAGCGCCTTCGCGTCCGCGGACGAATGACGTGGGCCGCTGCGGTCACCGCCCTCGTGCTCCAGGCGTTCGAATCGCCGCAGGGAGCGCCCTTCAGGTGGATGCTGCCGCTGGCTCTGGGCGTCGGCGGTCTGCTCGCCGAACTGGCCGCCGTCCCGCTTCTTCGCATCTGGGAACGCAGACGCGGTTGAAGATGACCGGGCGGCCAATTCGGGTGCTGGCGCTGTCTCCCATTCCGGAGGAGGGCGCCGGCTGTCGTTTCAGGATCGCGCAGTTCATTCCCTACCTCGAGTCCGCCGGATTCGAGGTCACGCTGGACTCGTTGTTCACTCCGGAATTCTTTCGAGTGGTGTACAAGTCCGGCGACTATCTGCGCAAGGCGATGACGTTCGCCGCTCTATCGCTGAAGCGCCTGGAGGTGCTCCGCGAGGCGTCTCGCTTCGATCTGATCCTTGTCTACCGCGAAGCCTTTCCGATCGGGCCGCCGCTCATCGAGCGCTGGCTCGCCCGTCCCGGCATGCCGCCGATCGTCTACGACTTCGACGATGCGGTGTTCCTGCCCAATGTGAGCGACGCCAACCGCTTCATCGTGTCGCTCAAGTGGGCGAGGAAGGTGCCGGACATCCTTCGTCTCAGCACGAGCGTCATCGCGGGCAATGACTTGCTCGCGGCGTTTGCGCGCCGCTACAATTCGTCGGTCGTGACGATTCCTACCTGTGTCGACACCGACAAATTCATCCCGCGTGCAGACCCCGGCGGCAGCCACGGCCCGCTCGTCGTCGGCTGGATTGGGAGCCCGACCACCGCGTCCTACCTGTCGCTGCTGCGCGCGGTGTTCAGGAACGTCCAGGCCGTTGCGCCGTTCGAGCTGAAGGTCAGTGGTGCGGCGTCGGATCTGGCGTTCGACGGCGTGCCGGTTCGCAACGTACCGTGGTCGCTGGCCGGCGAAGTATCGCTGTTCAACACCTGCGACATCGGCGTCTACCCGCTGACCGACGACGAATGGTCGAAGGGGAAATGCGGGTTCAAGGCGATCGAGTTCATGGCCTGCGGCGTGCCGGTCGTCGCCTCGGCGGTCGGCGTGAACAAGGAAATCATCGATGACGGCGTCAACGGCTTCCTGGCGACGAGCGCTGACGAATGGGAGCTCAAGCTGCGCCGCCTGTTGACCGACGCGCCGCTGCGCGCCAGGTTCGCGGCAGCCGGCCGGCGGACGGTGGAAGAGCGCTACTCGCTCCGGGTGAACGCGCCAAGGGTGGCGGCGGTCCTGGATAACGCGCTGGCGGCGGGTCGTCCAGTGCCTTCGGTGGAGAACTCATGAAGAATTTTGCCGTCACCGGCGTGGCCGGCTTCGTCGCGCCGCGTCATCTCTCGGCCATCAAGGCTACAGGCAATCGGCTGGTCGCCGCGGTCGACCCGCATGACGCGGTCGGCATCCTCGATCGCTACGCCTTCGACGTCCGCTTTTTCACCGAGATCGAGCGCTTCGATCGGCACATCGAAAAGCTGCGCCGGGGCCCGGATGAGCATCGCGTGCACGTGGTGAGCGTCTGCTCGCCCAACTATCTGCACGACGCGCACATCCGCCTCGCCCTGCGCGCCGGCGCCGACGCCATCTGCGAGAAGCCGCTGGTGATCAACCCGTGGAACCTCGATCCGCTCGAGGAGATCGAAGCGGAAACCGGGCATCGGGTCTACACCGTGCTGCAGCTCCGGCTCCATCCGCAGCTGATGGCGCTCAAAACCCGCCTGGACGCCGGCTCGTCGTCGACGCGCCACGACGTCGAGCTGACTTACATCACCACGCGCGGCGGCTGGTACGACGTCTCGTGGAAAGGCGCGGACGAGCGCTCCGGCGGAATCGCCACGAACATCGGCATCCACTTCTTCGATCTCCTGCTCTGGCTGTTCGGCAGCGTGCAGGAGTGCGTCGTGCACCTGCGCGATCCCCGGCGCGTCGCCGGGGCGCTGGAACTGGAGCGCGCGCGGGTGCGATGGTTTCTCTCGGCCGAGACCGCGGACCTGCCGTTTGCGCCGGAGCCGGGCGTGCGGACGACGCACCGCTCGATCACCGTCGATGGCCAGGAGGTGGAGTTCAGCGAGGGCTTCGGCGATCTGCACACGCGGGTCTACGAGGAGATGCTCGCCGGCCGCGGCTTCGGGATCGCCGATGCGCGTCCGTCGATCACGCTGTCGTCGAAGATCCGTACCACGCCGGTGACCTCCGATCCGGAGCGCCATCATTCCAGCCTCAAGAGGTAGCGCGACCCTGGCCGCATTCTTCGCCCACCAATCCAGCTATGTCGACGAGGGGTGCCGTGTCGGTGACGACACAAAGATCTGGCACTTCTCGCATGTGATGGCGGGCTCGACGATCGGACGCGGCTGCAACATCGGCCAGAACGTGGTGATCTCGCCCGGCGTCGTCATCGGCGACAACGTGAAGGTCCAGAACAACGTGTCGATCTACACCGGCGTCATCCTCGAAGACGACGTGTTCTGCGGGCCGTCGATGGTGTTCACCAACGTCGTCAATCCGCGCAGCCACGTCTCGCGGAAGGACGAGTTCAGGAAGACGCTGGTGCGGCGCGGCGCGAGCCTCGGCGCGAACTCGACCATCGTCTGCGGCCATACCATCGGCCCGTATGCGTTCGTGGGAGCAGGCGCCGTCGTCACCAGGGATGTGCCCGGCTTCGCGCTGGTGGTCGGGAATCCCGGCCGGGTCGTCGGATGGGTCTGTCGATGCGGCGTGAAGCTCGCCGGCGCTAAACCGCTCCCGGGCGAGGTGGTCTGCTCGGGATGCGGTACGCTGTATCGCAGCGCGGCCGACGGAGTGATTCCCGCGGAGGGCGACGGCTCGTGAGTCGGTTGTCGATTCAGGGCTCCCGGCCGGTGCGCCGATGATGAAGCGCGTCGGCTTCAGAATCGTCGCGCTCGTCATCGCCACCACCGCCGTCTTTGTCGCCGTGGAGCTGCTTGCGAACGGCTACCTGTACGTGAAGGACGGCCGCTACATTCCGGCGAGGGCCCGCATTGCGGCGCTTGGCAACACGTTCATCGCAGGCATGACCAGCCAGGGCACCGGCTGCCGCTACGTCGACACCTTGTATCCGCACCCGTATCTCGCGTTCGTGCACCACGGCAATCCGCCGTGCGGTGTGCCCGACATCAACAACATCGGGCTGTTCGGGCCCGACTACCCGTCCGAGAAGCCGGCGGACCGATTCGTCGTGCTCGTGACCGGCGGGTCGGTGGCGGCGCAGTTCATGAGCTCCGGCGTCAACCGCACACCATATCTCCAGGCCGCCCTCGAGCGCGACTACGTGTCGCCGAACGGACGGCCGTTCCTGTTGTTGAACGGCGGCGACGGGGCCTGGCATCAGCCTCAGCAACTGATCCTGTTTCTGCTGTATGCCGACGCTGTCCATGCGGTGGTCACGCTCGACGGCTTCAACGAGCGCTACTTCGTCGGTTCGAACGTGCGCTTCGAATTCCCGTCGAACAATTTCATGGACGTCAACCCGCTGGTCAGGGCGTCCTATTCGGACGTCGTCAAGCGATGGGTCGTCGGCAAGCTGTACGGGCGAGCCGCGAATAGCCGTGTGCTTTCCAGGTCGCAGATCGCCTACCTCGTCCTCGCGCGACTCGACGCCTACCTCAAGGAGCAGCAGAGCCTCTACACCGCGCGCGAGAAGACGAACGTGAACACCATGTTCCAGTTGCCGGAGGGCTGGGACGAGGAACGGCGGATTGTCTGGGCTGACGGCCAGTACCGCAAGTACATCCGGGCGATGGATGCCGTGGCCGCACAGAACGGCGTCCTGTTCGCCCACTTCATTCAGCCGGTGCCGGCTCTCGGCAAGACCCTGACCGCAGAGGAGCAGGCCGTCGTCGGCGATCTGGGCTATCGCGGCCTCTACGAGCGGATCACCCGCGATGTCCTGAGCCTGGCCAATACCGGCACGCCCATCTTCAGCCTGCTCGATGTTTTCCGGCGCAACACCGACAGCTTGTATGCCGACGTCATACATCTGCGCCAGGCGCCGGACGGCACCAGCCCGGGCTACGCATTGATCGCGCAGCGGATGGCGACCGTGCTGGCCAGCACCTGGCACCTGCAGCCGAAACGGACGGCCGTGCAGTGACCGAGCAGACGGACCTGAGGGCGGCGTCGGCGCCGCCGCTGTTTCACGGCGCGGGCGGCCGGGATCGCGCGCGCGACCAGCCGCCCGAGTTCGACATCGCGCGCTACTACCACGAGCAGCGCCACGCGATTGTCGAGGACTCGGCGTTTTTGCAGCAGCTGATGACGGCGATTGGCGCGGCGTACGACCTGACGCCGGCGCAATGGGCCCAGTGGTACAGCGTGGCGCTCGGCTTCCGGCCAGACCTCATCGTCGAGCTCGGTCGGTCGAAGGGCAACTCGACCGCGCTCTTCTGCCAGGCCGCGTCACGCCTGGGCGCGACGCGGGTGGTGAGCCTGTGCAACAGCAAAGACTGGTCGGCGGAAACGCTGCCGAAGCTGACGCCGCTGGTGCCGGCCGGGTGGCTCGACCGCCTCGACGCCCGGGTCACCGACATCCTCGACGTCGACTACGCGCAGCTGTTCGGCGACGCGAAGCGGGTGCTGGTGTTGTGGGACGCGCACGGCTTCGAAATCGCCGAGACTGTGCTCGGCCGCATCCTGCCGCTGCTCGCGAACCGCTCCCACCTGATCCTGATGCACGACATCAGCGACAACCGTTACGCGGCCGTGCCGCGATCGTACGAAGATCAGCCGATCTGGAAGGGCTCGACGTGGAACAGGGGAACCGGGCGCTCCACCGCGCGCGTGAACCTCGGCTGGCTGACGTCGCTCCAGGATCAGGTCGTGGCGATCGCCGACTTCGCCGCGAGGAACGAGATCGAGATCGGATCGGCGGATCACGAATACGCCGGGTTTTTCTCGGCGCGGCCTCGCGCGGCGGATGAGATGACGCGTGATCTGGGCGACGGGTTGTTCTCCACTTCTGCGCACTGGGCGTTCTTCTCGTTGGCCGGAAAAGCTGGACCGTTTCATTTTCCCTCGGTGCAGCGGCGATTCCGCGAGCGCGCCGACGTGCGGCTCCGCGACGTCCACCCGCCGCCGCGGTGGTTCGCCAGGCCGCCGGTGCTGCCACGCGTCGTTCAGACTTCCGCGGTACCGTGGGAATACGCGGCGGTGATGGCATGGCAGCCTCGAACGCCGGTTCCGCCGGACGCCCGCTCGTCGCTTCGCGTCCGGGTCCGAGTCGACGGCGGTCCGATCGGCGTCGGGCTGCTGAACGAAGATCGGTCGACGTTTATCCAGTCGGAGCGGCTCGTCGCAGACACAGCCGGTCAAACCGTTTTCCTCGCGCTGCCATCCGAGGGAGCGGCCGGCCCGGTGGTCATCCACGCCTGGGACGAGTCCCAACCGGGGCGCGTGGTGATCGAAGAGATCGCGATCGTTTGGTAAGCTTCGGAAGCAACCAGGAGTCCTATGTCATCACGAGCAACTGACGCACTCATCCTTGTCACCGGCGCCGGTGGTTTCATCGGCGGACATCTGATCGCGGATCTGCGGCGTTCCGGCTACACCCGCCTCCGCGCCGTCGACGTCAAGCCGGTGAGTGACTGGTATCAGTCGTTTCCGGACGTCGACAACCGACAGGCCGATCTGCGCGATCGCGCTGCGTGCGACGCGGCGGCAACCGATGCGCGGGAGGTCTATAACCTCGCCTGCGACATGGGCGGCATGGGGTTCATCGAGACGCACAAGGCCGAGTGCATGATTTCCGTCCTCATCAATACGCACATGCTGATGGCGGCCCGCGACGCCAAGGTCGAGCGCTACTTCTACTCCTCGTCGGCGTGCGTCTACGCGGCCGACAAGCAAACGCGGCCGGACGTCGCCCCTCTCGTCGAGGCCGACGCCTATCCGGCGATGCCGGAGGACGGCTACGGCTGGGAGAAGCTGTTCAGCGAGCGCATGTGCCGGCATTTCCGCGAGGACTTCGGACTGCAGACGCGGATCGCGCGCTACCACAACGTCTACGGTCCGCACGGTACCTACGACGGCGGTCGGGAGAAGGCGCCGGCCGCGATCTGCCGGAAAGTCATCGCCGCGCAGCTCGCCGGCGACAGCGAGATCGAAGTATGGGGCGACGGCGAACAGAGCCGCAGCTTCATGTATATCGACGACTGTCTGCACGGGACCCGCGCGCTGCTGGCGAGCGACATCGTCGAGCCGATCAACGTCGGCAGCGACGAGCTCGTCACCATCAACCAGCTGATCGACATCG
>Ga0097621_100001430_pt1 | contig 16380 bp, 8 predicted proteins | sample KBSMisM72_FD_73165 | JGI IMG/M metagenome (GOLD analysis project Ga0097621, IMG submission 73165) | Miscanthus rhizosphere microbial communities from Kellogg Biological Station, Michigan, USA - KBS Miscanthus M7-2 (version 2) (version 2) | ecosystem: Host-associated > Plants > Roots >... | reverse complement strand
AGATGTCGAAATCGGTGCGGGCTTCTCCTGGCGGCTCGACCGCGCGATTCACCTTGCTGACGCGCCGTTCGGAATTGGTGTAGGTGCCTTCCTTCTCGCCCCAAATCGCCGCAGGCAGCACGAGGTCGGCGAATTCGCTTGTCGGAGTCGGATGGAATCCGTCCTGAACGACGAGGAATTCGACCGTTTCCAAGGCCTGCGTCAGCACGCCGAGATTTGGAAACGACACGATGGGATTTGTCGCGATGATCCAGAGCGCGCGGATCTTCTTCTCGAGCGCCGCCTCGATGATGTCCGGATAGGCGAGGCCGCGAGCGGTTGGGATTCGCTCGACCGGAATGTTCCAGAGTTTCGCAAGCGCTTCCCTGTCGGCGTCGTTCTCGAACCTTCGATAGCCGGGCATCGACGACGCGAAGCCGGCTTCGCGCGTGCCCATCGCGTTGCACTGACCAGTAATCGAGAACGGCGCGGCTCCAGCCCGCCCGAGGTTTCCTGTGATGAGCGCGAGGTTGTTGATCGCGTTGACCGTTTCGGTTCCTTTCGAGCTGTGATTGACGCCCATCGTCCAGCCAATAAACGCCGCTCGCGCGTTGCCGTACAGCGATGCGATTCGATAGATCAGCTCGACCGGCAGACCGGTGATTTCGGAGACGCTGTCAGGGCGGTACTCGCGCACCGATTCGTAGAGGGCCTCGAAGCCGTCGGTGTGCGTGTCGATGTATTCGTGATCGATGAGATCGCTCTCGATGAGGATGTGAATGATCCCGTTGAGAAGTGCAAGATCCGAGCGTGGCTTTAACGGCACGTGAACGTCCGCAAGCATCGCGGTTTTCGTGACTCGCGGATCCACGACGATAAGCGTCTTCTGGCGATTCGCCTCGAGCCGCTGCCACAGAATCGGATGGTTGTCGGCGATGTTCGCGCCTATCAGCAGGATGACGTCCGCACGCTCGAGATCCTCGTACGCTCCGGGCGGCCCGTCGCTGCCGAACGACCGCTTGTAGCCCGACACCGCCGTCGCCATGCAGAGCGTCGTGTTGCCGTCGTAGTTGCGTGTGCCGAGCCCGAGCTGCGCGAGCTTTCCAAGCGCGTAGAACTCCTCGGTCACGAGTTGTCCGGTGCTGATGATTCCAACGGCGTCGTTGCCGTGGCGGCGCTGGATATCTCGAAACCGCGTGGCCATCGTTTCGACGGCATCAGGCCAGCCGACGCGTTGCAGCCGTGATTGACGTGTCCTCCGCAGCAACGGGTATTTCGCCCGTGACGCGACATGAATGGTCTCGTGCTCGGAGAGACCCTTTGGACAGAGGGCTCCGGCGTTGACGGGATGATCGGGATTGCCGCGAACACTGACCGCGCGTCCGTCTTTGACGCCGATGAACATCCCACAGCCGACCGAGCAGTAGCCGCACGTCGTCGGCACCCACCGATCTGGAATTCGCTTCGCGGACGTGTACCCGGCGACCGGATCGATGGCGTACGCGTACCGGTCCGACAGGATGTCGAGACCAAGGGCGCGTTTGAAACTGAAGCCGCTCACGCGGCCTCGTTTCCGAGGTACGGCGCAGCGAGATGCTTGGGGACGGCGCTCACGAAGAACAGATAACGGCCGATCATCTCGCTCGCGAGCGCGAGCGCAAAGGCGATCCAAAGAGCGACTGGATGCGATGTGAACAACGGGAGCGCCATTGCTCCGACCGCGAGCAAGACGCCTCGGGCGATGAGATGAGGCCGAAATGTCGTCGCGAGAAGCTTCGATGACGCTCTCAGCTCGGTCGTGTCGCCGCCGCTCAGGTTGAAGAACTTCGTCGCGAGGACGACGAATTGCGCTCCGGCGATGGAGGCTGACGCGACGGCCAGCGCGCGCGCAGAGCCCGCGCCCACTGCCGCCGCGAAGAGTGGACCCAGCGTCAGCGCCGTCAAGTTGAATTGCACGAGCGTCAACGGCGTATTCCACGCGGGACGCGAGGGGACCCGGTAAATGCATGCGCTGGCCGTGACGCCGCCGAAGCCAAGCGCCACCGTGAGCGCTCCGAGCGCGACGCCGCCCGGCCATCGAACCCAGATGGCCGCGGCATAGAAGCACGCCACGAGCGAAAACGCAGAGAACAGCAGCACCTCGCGGCTCAGCCACGAACGACGCCACATCTTCAGCGCCCGGTACGCATAAATCGGCCGACCGAGATGCAGCGTCGACGCGCCAAGCGCCAGCGTCGCGACAAGAAGCGACGTTATCGCCGCGATCCGCAGCTGCATGAATGCGCCGGCGAGCTGTAGGAACCAGCTCGTCGCAAACGCGCCGACCGAGAGCTGGGTGAACACCAGCATGACGACGAGCGGCCAATGCGGTTCGCCGGGCTGCACGTGCACGAGATCGACCGGTTTCGCGTTCGGCGGCAGATTCGCGGGCAGCGTGATGCGCGTCGTCGACACGCCTTGATCGCCCGACGGCAATCCGGTCTGTGTCGTCGCGGTCGACGCGGCTTCGCGCCACGATTTGATGTTCACGATTTCAATTTGAATGGCGCCGCTCGGGCACGCAGACACACAGGCCGGCGACTGTCCGAGGCCGAGGCGGCTGTGGCACATGTCGCACTTGCCGACGACACCGCGCTCCGGGTTGTACTGCGGCACGCCGTAGGAGCAGTTCCACGTGCAGTACTGACAGCCGATGCACGCATCGGCGCTATGAAGCACGATACCGGTCGAGAGATCTTTCTTATAAGCGTCGACAGGGCAGCCCTGTAGACAAGTCGGCTCCAGGCAGTGATGACATCCAACGGACATGTACGAGCGCTCGGCGCGCGGATACCAACCACCTTCGATTTCGCTGACGCGTCGCCAATTGATGGCTGCGGGGTTTCCGTTCTGTTCGTTGCAGGCGACGACGCAGCACTTGCAGCCGATGCATTTGCCCATGTCGACGTGAAAGCGATACTGCTCGCCCGGGCCCGGCGCGCGCGACGGCATGCGCGGCGTCGGCGTGACCGAGGCCGGCGGCGTCGCTGTTCGCGGCGTCAACATGAACGTGACGCCGTCTTCGGAGACTCTCGTCAGCAGAGGCAGAGACATGGATGACTGGTGGACATCGAGCAAGAGCGACACCAAGACGTGGAACGGACGAGTCGAACGATCCGGGCAGCGGGCCGCGTCTTACGTCCTGTCAGGCGAAAGTTTCTCTCGACACGTTTGTCGCTTGAAATCCTGGCGGCACAAATTTGTCGCGGTTCCTACATCTGTAATCGCTCTATTCGCGTCGCGCAGACTTTGAACTCGGGCATCTTGCTCGTTGGATCGAGTGCCGCGTTCGTCAGGTTGTTCGCCGATTGCTCGCCGCCCCAATGAAACGGCACGAACACCGTGTCCTCGCGAATCGTGGTCGTCGTTTTGACCGTGAAGATCGCCGTGCCTCGACGGGTCTTCAGAGCAACGCGATCGCCGGTGGCCACACCGATTGCCGATGCCGTTGCTGGATGAATCTCCGCCATCGGGAAGGCCGCCAGTTCCTGCAGGGCGTGCGTTCGCCGCGTCTGCGTCCCCGATTGATACTGCGCGAGCACACGTCCAGTCGTGAGATACAGCGGATACTCGTCGGTCGTCTCTTCGGCGATCGAGCGATGAGAGACGGCGTGAAAGTGTGCGCGGCCGTTGTCGGTTGGAAAGCTGTCGGCGAACAATCGCGGGGTCCCGGGATGATCCGTTGAGGGACACGGCCAGTACAAGGCGTCGTTCGATGCGATTCGTTCATAGCTGATGCCGGAATAGTCCGCGATTCCTCCGCGCGTCGCCCGTCGCAGCTCGTCGAAAATCGCTTCGGTATTCGGGTACGTGAACTGCCGGCGGTGTCCGAGCCTGCTGCCGAGATCGCACAAGATGTCGATGTCGGTTCGCGCGCCGTCGGGTGGTTCGATGGCACGGCGCCGCATCAACACGCGTCCCTCGAGATTCGTCAGCGTGCCCTCCTCCTCCGCCCACTGCGCGGACGGAAGGACGACGTGTGCGAACTCCGCGGTTTCTGAGAGAAAAAAGTCGGCGACGACGAGGAAGTCGAGCGAATTGAGCCGTTCGCGAACTACCTGTGCGTTCGGCGCTGAAACGGCGACGTTCGATCCCATCACGAGCATTGCCCGGACGCCGCGGGCTCGTCCGATCGAATTCAGGAGCTCGACGGCAGACTTGCCGACGCCGGGAATCGCCGACGCGGGCATACCCCACACGTCGGCCATGTGCGTGCGGGCCAACTCGTCGTCGATCCGTCGGTAGCCGGGCAGTTGATCGGCTTTCTGCCCGTGCTCGCGGCCGCCTTGTCCATTCGCTTGGCCGGTCAAACATCCATAGCCGCTGAACGGCCGGCCGACCGCCCCGAGCGCGAGCGCGATGTTGATGTACGCAAGGGTGTTGTTCACACCCTGCGACTGCTGCTCCGGCCCACGCGACGTGAGGATCATGGGATGCGCGGCCGTCCCGAGACGGCGCGCCGTGTCGACAACGTCCTCCGCGGGAACGCCCGTGATTTCCTCGACCCGCTCCGGCCAGTAGATCGCCGCGATGCGCCGCACTTCTTCGAATCCGTCGGTGCGATCGCGAATGAACGACGGATCGATCAGGTTGTCGCGAACCAGCACGTGCAGGATGCCGTTCGCGAGCGCTGCATCGGTGCCGGGCCTGATGGCGAGATGCTGGTCCGCCCACGCCGCTGTCGCCGTCCGTCGAGGATCGACGACGATTAGCGCGCCGCCACGCGCGCGCTGCGTCTCGAAGTACTGCATGAGCGGCGGCATCGTCTCGGCGATGTTCGCGCCTGCGAGAAGAATCGCCGTCGCGTGCGTGATGTCCTGCAGCGGGAACGGCAGGCCGCGGTCGATGCCGAGCGCCATCGTCGACGCTGCGGCGCCCGACGACATGCAGAAGCGCCCGTTGTAGTCGATGTTCGCGGTGCCGAGCGCGACGCGCGCGAACTTGCCCAGCAGGTACGCCTTCTCGTTCGTCAACGCGCCGCCGCCGAATACGCCGACCGAATCGCTTCCGTGCCGCGCCTGGATTTCGCCCAGCCGCCGCGTGATGAGTTCGAGGGCGTCCTCCCACGTCGCCGTTTCGAACACGCCCTCGCCGTTGCGAACGAGGGGCGCCCGGAGACGCTCCGGGTGGCGAAGCGTTTGGCCGGCGGACCAGCCCTTCACGCAGAGGGCCCCTTTATTGATTGGGAACGCCGCGTTGCCGCTGACGTCGATTCCGGTCGTTGTCGTCGCGACGTTCAGGCCGCATTGCAAGGCGCAGTACGGGCAATGCGTCGCTGTTACCGCCGCGCTCATGGTCATGGCAGGAGCAAGACGCAGACCCGCCCAGGCGTGCCGCAAATCGTTGATTGTGAAGCTGTTTGTCGGTCTTTAGTGATGTCAGACGTGCGGCGACATGACTACGACTTTGTAGCCAGTTCCATGGCCAACGACAAAAGCGTCGACAGACAGGCGCCATGCCGCGGCGGGAACTATCAATGTCTTCTGGTTATGGATTTGATGTGATCATTGTATTTCACTTCTAGATTGACATAAGCGATAAACAACGTGCGCCGAGGACGTTCCGTTCATGTCTGACGATCAATCAATGTCGCCCACGTTCCCCTTGTTTCCTCCCGTCGCTCAGGGTCTGTACGACCCGCGATACGAGCACGACGCGTGCGGTGTCGGCTTCGTCGTCAACATCAAGGGGCGCAAATCACATTCGGTCGTGGAGCGTGGTCTGCAGGTACTGATCAATCTCCAGCATCGCGGCGCTTGCGGCCGGGAGACGAATACTGGCGACGGCGCGGGCATTCTCATTCAGCCGCCGGATCGATTTCTCCGCAGAGTGGCGAGTCCTCTCGGTATTGGCCTTCCGCCGGCGGGACAGTACGGCGTCGGCAATGTGTTCCTGCCGCGCGACGCGGCGCAGCGGGCTCAGGCCAAGAAGGTCGTCAACGACGTCATCGCCGAGGAAGGTCAGCGGCTGCTTGGCTGGCGTCCGGTGCCGACGTCGACGAAGACACTCGGCGACTCGGCCGCGAGCGTCATGCCGGCCATCGAACAGGTGTTTGTCGGCTTCGGCGAAGATGCCGTCATCCTCGCCAGCGATCCGATGCGCTTTGAGCGAAAGCTCTATGTCATCCGCAAGCGCGTCGAGCGCGCGATTGATGCGCTCGCACTGGCCGAGGGCCGGATGTTCTACGTCCCCAGTCTCTCGTCGAAGACGCTGATCTATAAAGGCATGCTCACCGCCGATCAGATCCAGCCGACGTTTCCGGATCTGACCGATCCCGACATCGAATCGGCGCTGGCGCTCGTCCATCAGCGTTTCAGCACCAATACGTTTCCGTCGTGGCCGCTCGCGCACCCGTACCGCTACATCGCGCACAACGGGGAAATCAACACGCTGCGCGGCAACATCAACTGGATGCGCGCGCGCGAAGGTCTGCTCAAGTCCGATCTGTTCGGCGACGACCTGAAGAAGATCCTGCCGATTATCCGCGAGGGCGGGAGCGACACGGCGACCTTCGACAACGTCCTGGAATTTCTCTACATGACGGGCCGATCGCTGCCGCACGCGGTTCTGATGATGATTCCGGAGCCGTGGTCGGCGCACGAGAGCATGAACCCCGAGCTCAAGGCGTTTTACGAGTACCACTCTGCGCTGATGGAGCCGTGGGACGGTCCCGCCTCGATCGCGTTCACCGACGGCACCGTGATCGGCGCCGTGCTCGATCGCAACGGCCTGCGTCCCTCGCGGTACTACGTGACGAAGGACGACCTCGTCATCATGGCGTCCGAAGTCGGCGTGCTCGACATCCCGGCCGAAGAGATCGTCGTCAAAGAACGCCTGCACCCGGGACGCATCTTCCTCGTCGACACAGCGAAAGCGCGCATCGTCGCCGACGACGAGATCAAGCGCGAGCTGGCAACCACGCAGCCGTACGGAAAGTGGCTCGCCGAGCACTTGATCGACATCGAGGATCTGCCCGCCGCGCCGTACCTCCCGCCGCCGAGCCACGAATCCGTGACGAGGCGTCAGCAGATGTTCGGCTACACACAGGAAGATTTGCGGCTGTTGCTGGCGCCGATGGCGACGGCCGGCGAAGAAGCGATCGGATCGATGGGGACAGACACGGCGCTTGCGGTGCTATCCGACAAGCCCCGGTTGCTCTACGACTACTTCGCGCAGGTGTTCGCCCAAGTCACGAATCCGCCGCTCGACGCGATCCGCGAGGAGCTCGTGACGACGATGGGGTCGACGGTTGGGCCGGAAGGGAACCTGCTCGATCCGCGTCCAGAGTCGTGCCGCCAAATCAAGATTTCGTACCCAGTGATCGACAACGACCAGACGGCGAAGCTGCGCCACGTGTATGAGCCCGGCTTCAAGTCGATCACGCTGCCGATGTTGTTCGACCCGCGCAAGGACGGACCGGGACTGCAACTCGCGATGGAGCAGCTCAAGCGCCAGGCGAGCGCCGCCGTCGAAGCCGGCTATACCATCCTGATTCTGTCGGATCGCGGCGCCGATCGCGAACGCGCGCCGATTCCCAGCCTGCTCGCGACGGCCGGCGTGCACCATCATCTCGTGCGTCAGGGATCACGCACGCGCTGCGGTCTGGTCGTCGAAACGGGCGATGCGCGTGAAGTGCATCACTGCGCGCTCTTGCTCGGCTACGGCGCCGGCGTGGTCAATCCCTATCTGGCGTTCGAGACGCTCGACGACATGATCCGCAACGGGCTGCTCACCGGCGTGACGCACAAAGTAGCGGTCGAGCACTACATCCACGCGCTCAACAAGGGCATCCTCAAGGTGATGTCCAAAATGGGCATCTCGACGCTCCAGAGCTACTGCGGCGCGCAGATCTTCGAGGCCGTCGGTCTCGACCAGGCGTTCGTCGACAAATACTTCACGTGGACGGCCTCGCGTATTGGCGGCGTCGGCATCGAGGTGATTGCCGGTGAAGTCGGCGCACGGCACCAACTCGCCTACCCGCAACGCCCGATTCCAAACGCCGAGCTCGTGGAAGGCGGCGAGTATCAGTGGCGGCGCGACGGCGAATACCACCTGTTCAATCCGGACACGGTGTTCAAACTGCAGCACTCGACGCGCAGCGGGCAATACAAGATCTTCAAGGAATACACGAAGCTCGTCGACGACCAGAGCAAGCGGCTCGCGACGTTGCGGGGCCTCCTCGAGCTGAAGCTGGCGGACAACGCGATCCCGATCGATGAAGTCGAATCGGTCGAGAGCATCGTGAAGCGATTCGCGACGGGCGCGATGTCGTACGGGTCGATCAGCAGGGAAGCCCACGAGACCCTCGCGATCGCGATGAACCGGCTCGGCGGCAAGTCGAACACCGGCGAAGGCGGCGAGGATTCGGCGCGCTACATCCCCGATCCAAACGGCGATTCTCGTCGCAGTGCGATCAAACAGGTCGCGTCGGCCCGATTCGGCGTCACCAGCGAGTACCTCGTGAACGCGAACGACCTGCAGATCAAGATGGCGCAGGGCGCCAAGCCCGGCGAGGGCGGACAACTGCCGGGACACAAGGTGTATCCGTGGATCGCGAAGGTCCGCTACTCGACACCTGGCGTCGGCCTCATTTCGCCGCCGCCGCACCACGACATTTATTCGATCGAGGACCTCGCGCAGCTCATTCACGATCTGAAGAACGCGAACCCGCAGGCGCGCATCTCCGTGAAGCTCGTCGCGATCTCCGGAGTCGGCACCGTCGCCGCCGGAGTCGCAAAGGCGCACGCGGATGTCGTCTTGATCTCCGGGCACGACGGCGGGACGGGCGCCTCGCCGCTCACGTCGATCAAACACGGCGGCGTGCCGTGGGAGATCGGGCTCGCTGAAACGCAGCAGGTGCTCCGTCTCAACGGGCTGCGCGATCGCATCATCGTGCAGGTCGACGGCCAGATGAAAACCGGCCGCGACGTCATCATCGGCGCGTTGATGGGCGCCGAAGAATTCGGCTTCGCGACGGCGCCGCTCGTCGTCTCGGGTTGCATCATGATGCGCGTGTGCCACCTGAACACGTGTCCGGTGGGCGTGGCGACGCAGGATCCGGAGCTGCGCAAACAGTTCAACGGCAAGCCTGAGTTCGTCGAGAACTTCTTCCGGTTCATCGCGGAGGAAGTGCGTGAGTACATGGCGACGCTGGGGTTCCGCACGATGGACGAGATGATCGGCCGCGTCGATCGCCTGAACGTGCGTCCCGCGGTCGAGCACTACAAAGCCCGCGGCCTCGACTACTCGGCGATGCTGTACGACCCGCAGGTGCCCGAGCAATATGGCGGACGCCGGTGCACGACGACCCAGGATCACGGGCTGGGCGGCGCGCTCGACAACGAGTTGATCGACGCCTGCCGCGAAGCGCTCGAGTTCAAGCGGCCTGTGTCGATCGAGCGTCGCATTCGCAACGTGAACCGCACGGTCGGCACGATGCTCGGTTCAGAGCTGACACGACGGTGGGGCGGCAGCGGCCTGCCAGACGACACCGTCCGCATCCGTTTCACGGGATCGGCCGGTCAGAGCTTCGGCGCGTTCGTGCCGCGCGGCATCACGCTCACGCTCGAAGGCGACGCCAACGACTACGTCGGCAAAGGCCTTTCGGGCGGGAAGTTGATCGTCGTGCCGCCGCGCATGGCGACGTTCACGCCGGAAGAGAACATCATCATCGGCAACGTCGCGCTGTACGGCGCGACGAGCGGCGAAGCGTATATTCGCGGCGTGGCGGGTGAGCGGTTCGCGGTCCGCAACAGCGGCGCCGTGGCGGTGATCGAAGGCGTCGGCGATCACGGCTGTGAGTACATGACAGGCGGCCGCGTCGTCGTGCTCGGCAAAACCGGACGGAATTTCGCCGCCGGCATGAGCGGCGGCATCGCGTACATCTACGACCCGCTGGCGACATTCCCGCCGCGGTGCAACCCGGAATTCGTCGAGATCGAGCCGCTCGAGCAGGACGCGGACACGCAGCTCGTTCAGGAACTCCTGAAGCGGCACATCCGGTATACGGAAAGCACGCTGGCGGCGAGAATCCTGACTGACTGGTCCGTCGCCTCCAAGATGTTCGTGAAGGTGATGCCGCGCGACTACAAGCGCGTGCTCGAAGGCAAATCGCAGTTCGGCAAAGTGGAGCTCACACCAATCGTGCTGTCGGATCTCGAGGTCGTTCATGGGTAAGGTGACTGGCTTTATCGAGATCCAGCGGCAGAAGCAGCCGTATCGTCCCGTCGGGGAGCGCGTCCACGACTGGCACGAAGTGTACCTGCCGTACCCCGATGGGGAGTTGCGTGCGCAGGCGTCGCGCTGCATGGATTGCGGTGTGCCGTTCTGCCATCAGGGCTGCCCGCTCGGCAATCTGATTCCCGACTGGAACGACTTCGTCTATCGCGACCGCTGGGATGCAGCCATCGATCGCCTGCACGCGACGAACAACTTCCCCGAATGGACGGGGCGTCTCTGTCCGGCTCCGTGCGAAGGATCTTGTGTCCTGGGCATCAACAATTCGCCGGTCACCATCAAAGCGGTCGAGGCGGCGATCGTCGAGCGGGCGTTCGACGAAGGCAGAGTCGTCGCGCGGCCGCCGGCGGTACGCACCGGCAAGCGCGTCGCCGTCGTCGGGTCCGGTCCGGCTGGGCTTGCGGCGGCCGACCAGTTGAATCGAGCCGGGCATTGGGTCACCGTGTTCGAACGCGCCGACCGGATTGGAGGGTTGCTGCGTTACGGCATCCCGGAATTCAAGCTCGAAAAGAAGTATCTCGAACGCCGTTTGAATCTGATGCGTGAGGAAGGCGTCATGTTCAGAACGAAGGCGAACGTCGGCGTCAACGTGAGCCTCGACGAGCTGCGCGATGGCTTCGAAGCGATTGTGCTCGCCGGCGGGTCGACAATCCCGCGCGACCTGACGGTGCCGGGGCGCGAGCTGTCCGGCATTCATTTCGCGATGGAGTACCTGACGCTGCAGAACCAGCAGTGCGAAGGCGATAGAGTGCCTGTGATCTCCGCCAAAGACAAACACGTGATCATCATCGGCGGCGGTGACACTGGCGCCGACTGCCTCGGCACGGCGCATCGCCAGGGCGCAGCGACGGTCCGTCAGCTCGAAGTGCTGTCGCGCCCGCCCGACAGCCGCGCGGCAAGCAATCCTTGGCCGCTCTGGCCGAACATCTTCCGCACATCGTCGGCCCACGAAGAGGGCGGCGAGCGCATGTACTCGATCGCGACGACGCACTTTTCAGGCGACGGCGAGGGGCATGTCAACACGCTTCATGCGCACGAGGTGGAAGTCGTCGTCGAAAACGGACGGATGTCGTTCAAGCCCATTCCAGGCAGCGAATTCCAGGTGCAAGCCGATCTCGTGCTGCTCGCGATGGGGTTCCTCGGCCCGGAAAAAAACGGGATGCTGAACGACCTTGGCGTGAAGATGACGGAGCGCGGCACCGTGTGGCGCGACGAGAACTGGATGACATCGCAGCCGGGCGTGTTCACTGCCGGCGACATGCAGCGCGGTCAGTCGCTGATTGTGTGGGCGATTGCGGAAGGCCGCAGTTGCGCGCGGGGCGTGGACACGTATTTGATGGGCGCGTCCGAACTGCCGGCCCCGCTTCCGTAGCTACGCTTTCGCTTTCTTCGGATCGATCACCTCTCGCCCGTCCATGTACGGCCGCAGCGCCTGCGGAATCACGACCGACCCGTCTTTCTGCTGGCCGTTTTCGAGAATCGCGATCAACGTACGTCCGACGGCGAGGCCAGATCCGTTCAGCGTGTGGACGAATTCCGCCTTGCCGCTGCCGCCTCCCCGGAACTTGATGTTCGCCCGGCGCGCTTGAAACGCTTCGGTGTTGCTGCAGGACGAGATCTCGCGATAGGTCTTCTGGCTCGGAAGCCACACCTCCAGGTCGTACGTCTTCGCTGACGCGAAGCCCATGTCGCCTGTGCAGAGCAGCATGCGGCGAAACGGAAGCTCGAGGCGCTTCAGCACTTCTTCCGCATTGGCCGTCAGCGACTCGAGCTCGTCGTACGACTGCTCAGGGGTGGTCAGCTTGACCAGTTCGACCTTGTTGAACTGATGCTGCCGGATCAACCCGCGCACGTCCTGTCCGTACGATCCTGCCTCGCTGCGGAAGCACGGTGTCAATGCCGTGTAACGAATCGGCAGCTCGCGGCCGTCGACAATCTCGGCGCGATGTAAATTCGTGAGCGGCACCTCTGCCGTCGGAATCAAGTACAAATCCCACTCGCCGGCAATCTTGAACAGATCCGCTTCGAACTTCGGCAGATTGGCGGTGCCAATGAGGGAGGCAGTGTTCACAAGGACCGGGGGTTCCACCTCCGTGTACGCGTGTTCGCGGGTGTGCAGATCAAGCATGAAGGCGCTGAGCGCGCGCGAGAGGCGAGCACCCGCGCCGGTAAGCACCGCGAAGCGCGCACCCGAGATCTTCGTGGCGCGCTCGAAATCGATAATGCCGAGCAAGGCGCCAAGCTCCCAATGCGGTTTCGGTTCGAAGTCGAAAGCACGGGGTTCGCCGTACCGATGAATTTCCTGATTTTCTTGCGAGTTCTTGCCGACCGGCACCGACGAGTGCGGCATGTTTGGCAGCTGCTCGAGCGCGACGTCGCGCTGATGTTCCACCGAGTCGAGCTGGACGCCGAGCTGCTTGATCTGCTGCGCACGCATTTTGCTAGCTTCGAGGGCGGGGCCGGCGTCCTTGCCTTGCCGTTTCGCTTTGGCAATCTCGTCGCCGGACGTGTTCTGTTGGCGTTTGAGTCCTTCGTACTCGCCAATCAACCGGCGGCGCAGCAGTTCGAACGCCGCGATATCCGTGAGTGCCTTGTCGACGTCGAGACCGCGATTACGCATTCCTGCGCGCACGTCGTCGAGGTGATCGCGGATGAAATTGGGATCTAGCATGAAACCTCGAGTATAGATTCTATATGCGACTCCGATCAGGCTCTGCTACCATGCCGTCCGTGCCGACTTCTGTTCGCAAAGCGGTGTTTCCAGCCGCTGGTCTGGGAACACGGTTCCTCCCGGCGACCAAGGCGCAGCCGAAAGAGATGCTGCCGCTCGTCGACAAACCGATCATTCAGTACAGCGTCGAGGAAGCCGTCGAATCGGGAATCGCCAACATCATCCTGGTCACCGGCCGGGGCAAGAACGCCATCGAAGATCACTTCGACGTCTCGGTCGAACTCGAGACGTTTCTCGAAGCGCGCGGCAAGCGGGACCAGCTCGAAGAAGTCCGTAAGATTTCCAACTTAATCAACTTCGCTTACGTACGACAGGGTGAACCCCTCGGCCTCGGACACGCCGTACTCGTGACTCGCGAGCTGGTCGGCGACGAGCCTTTCGCCGTTCTCCTGGGCGACGACGTGATCGACGCGAATCCTCCAGCGATCAAGCAGCTCATCGACGTGTTCGATCGCGTGAAGGGCCCGGTGCTCGCCGTCGAGCGGGTGCCGCGCGAAAACATCTCGAGCTACGGCGTCATCTCCATCGAGCCGTCCGCGAATCTCGGTCCCGGCGTCTACCAGGTTCGAGATTTAGTCGAAAAGCCGCCGAAAGACGAAGCGCCATCAGACCTGGCGATCATTGGACGTTATGTACTCACGCCGGATATTTTCCCGGCGCTGGCCGCCACGCGCAAAGATCGCACGGGCGAAATCCAGCTGACGAACGGCCTGCGCGAGCTCCTGAAGTCGCGGCCGATCTACGCGTGCGAGGTGAACGGCGTCCGCCACGATACCGGCAACAAGCTCGGCTATCTGAAGGCGACGGTATATTTCGCGATGAAGCGGCCCGATCTCGTCGAGCCGTTCGTGGAGTATCTCGAGACGCTGCTGCGTCAACCAGCCGAGCGCTAATCTTTCGACTTCGTCTCGCTCGCTGCCGGGCTCGCGGTTGTCGAGGCCGTGGACGAGGCCGGCTCCGCCTTCTTTTCGTCCTTCTTCTCGTCCTTTTTCTCGTCCTTCTTCTCTTCAGTTCCGGTCTTACCGCTCTTCGCGTAATCGGTGACGTACCAACCCGTTCCCTTGAACTGAAACGCCGGCGCCGACTGCATCTTGTGGACTGGGCCGCCGCATTTTTCACACGTCTCGAGTGGCGGGTCCGAGAACTTCTGAATTTTCTCGACGCGGTGCCCGCACGTGTCGCACTCGTATTCGTAAAGCGGCATTGGCTAGTCCAGCAAGTCGCCGGTGTCGCCGGGCAGCATCAACGCGCGATGCAGCCACAGCGGCGCGGTGCCGTTGGCAAGCAGCGTGTCGTGAAATGTCTTCAGCGAAAACGACTTGCCTTGCTGCTGTTTGTAGTCGTTCCGGAGCTTCATCAGCATCAGCTTTCCGACGCTGTACACGAGGTACATCGGATCGAAGGTCCCTCGTTCGGCTTCCCGGCGAGCGCTTCCCTCTTCCATGAAAGCTTCGTCGCGGAAAAACCGCACGCCTTGTTCGACTGACCAGTCTTCCGCGTGCAGTCTGATGCAGACCACGAATCGTGCAAGACGGACGAGCGCTTCGGCAAGCTGTCCAAGCCGGATCCCCGGATCCTGGCGGCCGAATCCGGCCTCGATCATCATCGCTTCGCAGTAGTGCGCCCAGCCCTCGATGAACGACGTCGGTGCAAACAGCGTCGACTTGCGGGCCTTGGATTCGACGCGGCGCAGGTGCTGATAGTGAAGAAAGTGGCCGGGATACACCTCGTGAATCGAAATCGACCAGAGCGTCGGCCGGTTGTAGTCGCGGAGATGCTCCTCCTTGCGATCCGCCGGCCAGGACGGATCCACATCCGTCAGGTAGTAGTACGCACGGGTCGGCTTCGACTCGAACGGACCGGGCGTCCACATGCTCGCGAACGACCAGCGATAGAAGTCGGGAGTCGGAGCCACGAGAATCGGCTCGCCGTTGGGAACGGAGACGATCTTCTGGCGTTCGATGAACGTCGCGAGTTCGTCGAGCTGCGATCGTCCTTCCGAGACGAGCTCGCCTGCCGCCGGGTGATCGCTCTTGGTCTTCGCCCAGGCTTTCAAGGGATCGCCGCTGTTCATTTTGCCGGCGAGCGATCGAAACGCTTCTTGCGTTTCCTTCAGCTCGCGCATCGCGATCGCGAGAAGTCGATCGACCGGCACCGTGATGCCTTCGTCATAACGAAGCTTGTGCTCGAACTTCTCCGGGCCAAGGCGGAACGAGGCGCGCGCCTTCGGCGCGATCTCGGTTTCAAGATGCTCCACGAACGCGCCGACGGCCTGTCCGGCTTCGGCTTGCGCGTCCGCCAGATCCCCAAGCAAATGCAGGTCGTCGACTGACGCAAAGGCCCGAGGAAGATCGGAGTCGATGAACTTCAGCGCGCCGCGCATGGTCTCGATGCCGACCTTGACAAAAATACCCGGTGGGTCCGTGATGTTGTCGCGCGCCGCCTGAATCAAACGCGGGGCCTGGCGGAGCTTCGACAGGACGCGGCGCGCGCGCTCCTCGACGGGCGCGTGCGTGAATAGCGCTTGTCCCGCCAGGCTCGAAGCGAGGACGTCCGCGTAGTACTGCGGATTCCTTTCCCACGTCCGGACGACTTCGAGCTCGAACATCCGCGCTCGCAGGTGATCGGCAAGCATTCGCCGTTCGAGCCGCTCGACGTCCGTCAGGCCTTCTGGCCGAATGTCTTCGAGGCGCCGAAGGTAGCCGGCGAGCGCGTGGGTATCGGCGTCGATTCCCTGGCGGCTCAAGTTCTCGAGCAGGTCGTCGTGCGTATGGACGCCATCGAAAGTCGCATGCGTCGGGTGCGTCTCATAGAGATACCCGAGCAGGTCGTCGACAAAATGCGGCAGAGGTTCAGACGCGTTCATGGAGGGTACGGTCAATCCTCAATGGTACAATAAACATTCTGCCGACATCGAATGCCCGGCACGCTGTTCATCGTCGCGACGCCGATTGGCAATCTCGAAGACATCACCGCACGCGCGCTCCGCATTCTTCGTGAAGTTTCGCTGATTGCCGCCGAAGACACCCGGCGGACCGCACACCTACTCACGCGTTATGGCATCACAACGCCGACGACGAGCCTGCATGAGCACAATGAAGGGCGAAAAGCGCCGTCGCTGATTGCGCGCCTGCAGGCGGGCGAGAATATCGCGCTCGTCTCGGATGCCGGCACTCCCCTGATCTCCGATCCTGGCCAGCAACTGATTCGAATCGCTATCGAGACGGGCATCCGCCTTGAGCCCGTTCCAGGGCCAAGTGCGATTACCGCAGCTCTCGCGGCATCCGGTTTCCAAACTCATCCGTTCGTGTTCCTCGGCTTTCCCCCAACTAGGTCTAAAGACCGTAAGAACTGGTTCCAGCAGCTCGCATCGACGAATACGACGGCTGTCTTTT
>Ga0097621_100001428_pt1 | contig 16393 bp, 10 predicted proteins | sample KBSMisM72_FD_73165 | JGI IMG/M metagenome (GOLD analysis project Ga0097621, IMG submission 73165) | Miscanthus rhizosphere microbial communities from Kellogg Biological Station, Michigan, USA - KBS Miscanthus M7-2 (version 2) (version 2) | ecosystem: Host-associated > Plants > Roots >... | reverse complement strand
GCATGCGTGTGGATCTACTGCGTGAAAGCATTGAAGCGGATCGAAGAGAAGACTTGCGACCCTTTTGCGTCGTCGGCAGTGCCGGCACTACGAATACTGGTGTTGTCGATCCACTTTCGGATATAGCCGCCCTCGCCAAAGAATTCGATCTCTGGTTTCACGTCGATGGCGCTTACGGAGCACCCGGCATTCTCGACGAACGGAAGAAGCATCTCTTCGCCGGGTTGGAACTTGCCGACTCCGTTTCTCTCGACCCGCACAAGTGGCTCTATGTTCCTGTCGATGCCGGTTGTTTGCTCTTCCGAGACGACGCGGCAGCGAGAGCAACGTTCAGCACGGACGAAGCCGATTACATCAAGACGCATGGATATGTCGACGAAGAGGCGTTTGCGTTTTGGGATTACGGCGTTGAGCTGTCGCGGCGTTTTCGTGCACTCAAAGTTTGGCTGACGTTGCAGTATTACGGCAGCCGCCGCATTGCTGAAGCGATCAGCGATGACATATCGCTCGCGGAATATCTTGGTGAAGTAGTTTCCAAAGCGGATGATTTCGAGCTGTTGGCGCCGGTCGAGTTGAGTATCTGTTGCTTCCGATACATCTCGAGCGAAACGGATTTGGACAAACTCAATGAGCGCATCATGGAGCGCGTGCAAAAAGGTGGTCGCGCGTATTTGTCGAATGCGACCGTGAACGGGCATTTCGCACTACGCGCCTGCATTACAAACTTTCGCACCACGAAGAGTGATATCGATGAGACTGTCGCGGCGATCCGCGACGCCGCGAAAAACTGTGTCAGCTAATCAAAACCCATTCGATCGCGAACTGCGCGTCGCCTGCGAGCTCGCACGCACGGCGGGCGCTGCCATCCTCGAGCAGTACGAAGGACCGCTCCATATCAAACAAAAGAATTACGACGACGATATGGAGCCGGTCACTCAGGCTGACATGATCGCCAACGAGCTCATCGTCTCCGGATTGAAACGCGAGTTTCCGGACGATGGAATTCTCGCGGAAGAGTCAGTAGATACAGAGCGACGCCTCGCAAAGTCGCGCGTGTGGATGGTCGATCCGCTCGATGGCACAAATGGTTTCATTGACGGTAATGGTGACTTTGCCGTTCAAATCGGTCTCGCCGAGGACGGCCGTTGTGCACTGGGCGTGGTCTATCAGCCGCTGACCGGTGTGCTGTATCGTGCAGTTCGCGGCGCGGGAACGTGGATCGAACGGCCCGACTTCGAGCAACAGCGAGCGACCGTTTCTGACACGAAGACGCTTTCGGAAATGCGTCTCGCGGCGAGTCGATCACATCGAAGTCCGCGCATGAACAGAGTCGTCGCCCAACTCGGTTTCGAAGCAGAGGTTCAGCGCGGGTCCGTCGGCATCAAGATCGGGTTGCTGGTAGAGCAGCAATGCGACGTCTACATTCATCTATCACCACGAACAAAGCAATGGGACACGTGCGCTCCGGAAGTGATTTTGACGGAAGCGGGCGGGCGGATCAGCGATCTTTTCGGTTATCCTCTGAACTACAACGTTCCGGACGTGCAAAACCGCAACGGGCTCGTTGCCAGCAACGGCGTGTCCCACGATCAGATTATTGAAACCCTGGCACCGCTGCTGAACGAGTTTGGCAGAAAGCAAATTTAATATTGCCAATTTCCAATTGCCGATTTGCCAAACACTTAATCATTCCTAAATTGGCAATCGGAATTGGCAATTGACAATAAATCACGATGCGCCCAAAATCGTTTCTCACCTATTTCCTCCTCTGCGCTATACCGCTGTTTCTGTTGGCGGAGCTTGGGTACTGGAACAGCACCAGATCGATCGACGCCAGCGTGGGGACAATCGCTCAAAACGATCTCAATGCGTTTTCCGGCGCGGTCGATGAGCTACTTGATGAGAATCAGAAAAGCATGCGGCAACTGGCGATTGCACCCGCCGCACGTGACGTGGTGAATCGTGTAGAGAGTGAGACGGCGCCTCAGCCACCTCTACCAATCTTGAACTCACTTCCTAAGCTCGGTGCCTCGCTTCACGAGCTCACTCTCTACGACCACACAAAGAGCGCGCTTTGGAATCAACTCCCGAATGGTGAATGGGCTTACGCTCGTGGGTTCAATCAGTCCGTCGCGCTTCAACCCGATGAGCATGTCTGGACGCAACTCGGAAACGTGTGTTTGGAACAACTCCACAGCCCTTCTGCAACTCTGCAATACACCGTTCCAATCCACGATGAAAAAGGCACGATCGTTGTGGGCGCTGCCGCAGCTGTACTCGATCTCGCGTCCGTCTTTTACGACGCGTCGCACGGGCTGCCAAAGTCTAATCAACATTCGCTGGTTGTGGTTTTGGATCGTTCTGGAAGAACTCTTTATAACTCAGACCGCTTGCGCGAGCGGCTGCCGGTCTATCAGGCGTTGCCCGGCTTCAACTCCATTTCCAACGCAATGACGGCGAATCAGAGCGGTGTGGACCAGTATCACTCGCCTTCGGGAACAAACTACCAGGTCGCGTATGCCCCGCTCCCGCGATTGAACGCGGCTGTCGCGATTGCGCGGAACAGTTCTGACATGCTGTCGACTGCGCGCAAGTGGGGGCTCGCGGGATTCGGTCTCGCTCTTTTGACATCTCTCCTCGCCGCGTTCGTCCTGGAAACTCACGTGCGCAGCCGGTCCAAAGGGATCGCGCAGGTAACGAAAGACGTCTCTGCTATCGCTAAGGGCGAACTGGACCGCCGCATCATTTTGCAGTCGAGTGACGATGCGCGCGGCCTTGCCGACAACATCAACGTCGTCACCGAACGTTTGCGCGCTCAAATCGCACGCGAGGAAGAATCGCGACAGTTCGAGTCGTTCATTCGCATCTCGGCGATGCTCACACATGATCTGAAAAACGCGATCGAGGGTCTTTCTTTAACGGTCAGAAACATGGAACGTCACTTCGACAATCCTCAGTTTCGCAGTGACGCTTTAAAAGGACTGACAACCGCTACCGATAAACTCAAGGCGCTCGTCGCACGGCTCTCGAGACCTTTAACCAGCCTCAGCGGTGAGCACAAGCGACCCAGAAATATCGATTTGATACCCATCATTCAACGAGTTCTCTCTACGACGGCCGAGCCATTACGCGGCAAACACACGATTGTGACGCGACTACCGGCGAATTTGTATGCATTCGCCGACGAGGCCCGAGTCGAGGAAATAATCGAAAATCTCGTGCTCAACGCGCTCGAAGCCATGACTGACCGCGGCGGCACGCTCACGGTCGAAGCGAGCCAGACTGAAAATGGCGCGGCGACGTTTTCCGTCAAAGACACCGGGCGCGGGATGAGCCGCTCCTTTATTGAAACCCGGCTGTTTCGCCCGTTTTCCACAACTAAGAGAACCGGTATCGGGCTCGGACTGTACACCTGTCGCGAAGTGATCAAGGCGAGTGGCGGCTCGATCGAAGTCGATTCAGTCGAAGGCGCTGGTACGACATTTCGCGTCGTGCTACCATCGATTCCACACGACAGGCGTAGCTAAATAGAGAAGGGCGCGCGGCCAGACCCTTCCGCAAGTCATACCTGTTACGCCCGTTCCTCTGCAGTGCTGCCCAGGTTTTGTTTTACGCACACGTGTGCGGCCTTGTCAGTTTTATCTTAGAAACCGGTTCGAGAGATGACGACCAACCCACTCCAGCCCAAGGGCACAGTTCTGGTTGTCGATGACGACGACACAGTTCGCAGTGGTCTTTATTGGGCGCTAACTTCAGACTATCAGGTACTGCAAGCCTCTTCTCGTGACGAAGCTTGTGCGCTAATCAACGATGAAGATGTGGACGTCGTGGTAAGCGATCTGCACCTGCCGCCGCATGTGGACGACATTGTGGAAGGTTTGGCGCTGATTGATGTCGCGCGCGCGCAGAATCCGCCGCTTCAGGTCGTAGTGATTACCGGCAGTAATGCGAAACGGGCCGCTTTGGAAGCAGTGAAACGCGGCGCTTACGGGTTCTTTGAAAAGCCACTCGATCCCGGAGAGTTGTTGCACTTCGTGAACCAGGCGGCACGCATGCGACAACTTGAGATTGAGAATCGCAGACTACGTGAGGAACTCTCACGCCCGCCCGGATTCACTCACCTGATGGGCACGAGCCAGGCGTTGGAGCGTGTGTTGAAGCAGGCGAAATCTGTAGCTGCGACTAGTGCGACCGTCTTGCTGACGGGCGAGAACGGCACCGGCAAAGAGATGCTTGCGCGCGCGATTCACCAGGAGAGCCCGCGTACCGATGGACCATTCGTGGCGGTGAGTTGCGCCGCCCTTCCCGAGGCGTTGATCGAGTCGGAGCTCTTTGGCCACGAGAAAGGCGCGTTTACTTCCGCGATACAAACGCACAAAGGTCGTTTCGAGCTGGCGGACGGCGGCACGCTCTTTCTCGATGAGATCGGCGACCTGAGCGCTGCGGTTCAGGTTAAGCTTCTGCGCGTGTTGCAGGAGCGCGAGTTTGAGCGCGTCGGCGGAACCAAGACGCTGACAGTCAACATTCGTCTGATTGCGGCCACTAATCGAGATCTTGAAAAAGAAGTAGCGCAGGGTCGTTTTCGTCAGGACCTGTTTTTCCGGCTCAACGTCGTGCCGCTGGTGCTGCCGCCTTTGCGTGAACGGCCGGACGATATTCCGATTCTCGCAGCACACTTTGCCGCGAAGTCAGCGCAAAAGTACGGCCAGCCAACGCCGGAGTTGGAGCCGGGACTCGTCGAGATCTTGCTCGACTACAACTGGCCCGGAAACGTGCGCGAGCTCGAGAACCTGATCGAGCGTCTGGTTGTACTGAGCGGGACATCAACGCTTGGACTCGAGTATGTTCCGGAGAAGATGTTGCGCGTGCTTCCGGGAACAACGCCGGGCGACGAGAGCACTTTGGAAGGTGCGGTGGAGGCGACCAAGCGACGCATGATCGTGAGCGCGTTGCAGTCAGAAGGTAACAAGGTGGCCGCCGCGAAAAAGTTGGGCATCAGTCGCTCCTACCTTCACCGACTCATCAATGAATTCGATCTATAGCCACAAAAGGCGCAAAAATCACAAAAGTTGGGTTTCACATTTTGTGCTTTTTGTGCTTTCTTGTGGCTTATCTATTGGAGAGGACAATAATGACTAAGAATCAGAAGATTGCTCTCGGTTGTGGTGGCGCAGGGTGTCTGGGATTGATCGTGGTTGTGATTGCGGGTGGGTTGATTTACTTATTCACTCGGCCGGCGCGGTCAAATCGTAATTACAATTTCAATGTTAGTACCAACCGCAATTCCAATTCGAACGACAACTCCGACTTCTCCAGCAACGGTAACGCCAACGACAACTCGTCTAATTCAAATTCGTCTTCAACTTCTGATTCGACAATGTCCAAAGATGAGAAGCATAAACTCTATTATGCTGCGCTTCTAACTGGAGACCCTGAACTGATTCGGCGCGTCGAGGTAAAGATTGATGTTTTGGAAGACGACTTCACCAAAGGCGCCAAGTTCCAGGCGTTTGTTGAGGAGCACGCTACCTGGACTATCAACAACATGGATTTTATTCAATCAGTAGATACGGCCGAGAAGGCACGGGCGTATATTAACGACCACATTTCGGATTAAGGCCAGGTATTTTTTCTCAAATGGATCCGTCTCGCATTCGCAATTTCTCAATCATCGCCCACATCGATCACGGCAAGTCGACTCTCGCCGACCGCCTGCTCGAACTCACCGGGGCTCTGTCAGAACGCGAGATGGAAAACCAGGTGCTCGACAACATGGACCTGGAACGCGAACGCGGCATCACGATCAAGGCACACGCCGTCCGCCTCGATTACAAAGCGCAGGACGGCAATTCGTACGTGCTGAACTTGATCGATACACCGGGTCACGTCGATTTCTCGTACGAAGTCTCGCGCTCGCTGTCAGCGTGTGAAGGTGCGTTATTGATCGTGGATGCTTCTCAGGGTGTCGAAGCACAAACGCTCGCGAACACATATCTCGCAATCGAAAACAATCTCGAACTGATTCCCGTTATCAACAAGATCGATCTGCCCGGCGCTGAACCTGAAAAAGCTATCGAGCAAATCGAACATTTCATCGGACTCGAAACTCACAACGCGATTCTCACCAGCGCAAAAACCGGTGAGGGCGTCGGCGAGGTTCTCGAAGCGATCGTGCGCGACGTGCCGTCTCCGAAAGGCGATCCAAACGCACCGCTGAAGGCGCTCATTTTCGACTCCTGGTACGACTCCTATCGTGGTGTGATCGTGCTGTTTCGGGTTATCGATGGCGCCATTCGTCCGGGAATGAAGATCCGCTTCTTCAACGTGGGTCGTGATTATCAGGTTGAAACTCTCGGCGTAAATCGACCGACGCCAACCCCGATTAGCGAATTAGGTGTCGGCGAGGTCGGTTTTCTAACTGCTTCGATCAAGGCTGTCGCGGACGTGCAGATCGGCGATACCGTGACTGAAGCCGCGCGCCCGACGAAAGAGCCTTTTCCCGGTTACCAGGAAATCAAGCCGATGGTGTTTGCGGGCTTGTATCCGGTCGACACGGCGCAGTACGAAGAGTTGCGCGACGCACTGGACAAGCTGCGATTGAACGATGCGTCGTTCTTTTACGAACCTGAGTCGTCGACAGCGTTGGGATTCGGATTTCGTTGTGGGTTTCTCGGCTTGCTGCACATGGAGATCGTGCAGGAACGTTTGGAACGCGAGTTCAATCTTGATCTGATCACGACTGCTCCGGGCGTCCGTTACCGTGTGACTACGACCGACGGTGAGGTGATCGAGATTGATTCTCCGGCGAAGATGCCCGATCCGGGCCGGATCACGAGGATTGAAGAACCGGTGATTCGCGCCGTCATCCTGACGCCTGATGAACATCTCGGCGGCATTCTTCCGCTGCTTGAAGAGAAACGTGGGCTGCAAAAAGGTTTTGAGTACATCACTTCGAATCGCGTGATGCTCACTTACGAATTGCCGCTTAATGAGATCGTGCTCGACTTCTACGACAGACTCAAATCAGTTTCACGCGGCTATGCCTCGCTCGATTATAATCTCGCCGGATACTGGGAAAGCGATCTCGTAAAACTTGATGTGTTGGTGGCAGGCGAGCCGGTCGATGCGTTGTCGCTGATTCTGCATCGCGGCACTGCTCAACCAAAGGGACGCGCTCTCGCTGAGAAGATGAAGCAATTGATCCCGCGGCAATTGTTTGAAGTGCCGATCCAGGCCGCGATTGGAAATAAAGTGATCGCGCGCGAGACGGTCAAGGCGCTGGGGAAGAACGTTATTGCCAAGTGTTACGGCGGCGACATCACGCGTAAACGAAAGCTGCTCGAGAAACAAAAAGAGGGCAAGAAGCGGATGAAGAAAGTCGGGCGCGTCGAGATTCCCCAGGAAGCGTTCCTCGCCGTTTTGAAGGTCAATGAGTAATTTTTATCCGCGTAAATCCGCGGCTGAGTTACTGCTTTGCTGTGCGCGAAGAAATACGGGTGACATTGATTGTGAGTATTTGTTTCAGCTCGCGCGGCGACATTCGATCGTGCCGCTGATCTATGTTCAGCTTGAAAAACATGGTTCAGATCTCGTACCGCAGCAGTTTCTCAACAAACTCAAAAAGCATTACCTCGAAAACTCCGCCCGCAACACGTTACTCACCGCCGAGCTTTGCCGCTTAATCAATTCACTCCGTGACGAAGGCATCGAGGCGATTTCCTATAAAGGCCCAGTCCTCGGTCTATTCGCGTACGGCGACATCGCTTTGCGTCGTTTCGTCGATCTCGACGTGATCGTCAAAAAATCTGACGTCCTCAAAGCGCGCGATATCCTGCTCGCCGAAGGTTACACTTCGTCGAAGTCGCTTTCACTAAACCAGCAGGAATTCTTGCTACGCACACAACACAACATGCAGTTCTCGCGCGACAATCACCGGTTGATAATCGAGCTCCATTGGGAAGTCGCTCCACATCTCTTCGCATCAACCGTAAACGGCGAACGACTGTGGCAGGATCTCATCACGGTCGATCTCAACGGGACGCCTGTCAAAACTTTCTCAGCTGAAGATTTGCTCTTCTCGTTGTGCGTGCACGGCTCTCGTCATCTTTGGGAACGCCTCGGTTGGATTTGTGATATTGCGGAACTGATCAAGAGACAACCGCTCGACTGGACCGCGCTCCTCGAACGCTCCGCACTCGCCGACACCGAGCGCATGTTTCTGCTGGGCGTGCATCTCGCATACCGGCTCCTTGACGCGCCAGTACCCGCAGAAGTAAAGCAGCGCTGTGATGCAGATCAACGCTTGTCATCGCTGGCTGACACCATTATCGAACGCCTCTTCAACGGCAGCACACACGTGCCCGCCACCTCCAGCGAGATCTTCAAATACAACATCGGCGTGCGGAAAACTCTTGGCGCACGCGCGCGTTATATTCTTTTCATGATGCGACCCACCGACGGAGATCTCGGCGCGCATTCTCTGCCTCAGAGTTTGAGCTTCGCTTACTACCTGTCGCGCCCGTTTCGCCTGTTAAAACGTGGCTTTTTTGATACTAAAGTTTGACGGATTTGTTCGTCCGTGTTAGCTTTCAAACTCATCGACGGCGCGGTCAGTCGGCCCGAGCGAAACCGCTCAACACGCTAAGGACAAAGGCATTAAGTTTTGAAACGCACAGTTTTCTTTCACTATGCGAAGCGTACTACCTTGATCGCTTTGCTTTGTTTTGCGGCAATTTCGTTAGCCTTCGCGCAAAGACCTGCTGCGGAAACGGACACAAAGCAGGGTGCGAAAGAAACTAAACCAGGAAACGCGAAAAAGCCTGCGTTTGTGCTGACCGTCCAAAAGACTCCCCTCCTCAACATTTCACTCAAAGCCGATAAGGCGAAGATGTCCGATGTGTCACAGGCACTCTCCAAACAACTCAAGGTGCCGATATTCCTCGGGACGGAACGTCAGAATGAATTTATAACGGTCGAGTTTAGTGAGTTGACTCTCGAGCCTGCGCTGCAGTTGATGTCGCCGTCAGTTTACGTTGATTACGAGATCGATACTGGTTCCGGTGAGCCGCCAAAACCTCTCGGCATTTTTCTTTACGATACCAATCAGAGCGAGCCACCGGCGACAGCAATAGTGACTGGAACAAACCAGTCGATGTTAATCGAAGGTAACACTGAAGACGGCGTCTCACCTGAAGAAGAAGAAGCGAAGAAGAAAGCCGAGGAGCATCCTCTTCGCATCACTTATGAGAATAAGCTGCTTTCTGTTAAGGCAAAAAAGCAGCCACTGTCTCTGGTGTTGTTAAAGATTGGCGAAGAGCTTGGTATTCCCGTTGATCTTCAGACGCAGAATCTCACGGAAGTCGACGCTGAGATCTCGAAACTCCCAGTAGAGGATGTAGTTCGGCAACTGTCCCCCCATATTCGGCTGTTCGTTCGAGCCGATCTTACACGAGCCGAAAAACGAGCTTTGCGGTTGGTTTATGCTGAGCCAATAAAAGTGGCTCAGTGAAACCGAAGTTGTAAGACAACTTGCATCGAAGCCTGGCCCAACTTTTATGTTGCCATGAATCGATCAAGACAATTATATTTAACTACAATGACTCGAGGAGGCGGCTAAACATTGGCTAAGCAAAACGAGATTATCAACGAAGAAATCGCTGGTTTGCACAATGAGGTAAAAGGGGGCGCCGAAATTAAGAAAGCGTTTGTCGAACCGACAATCTCTGTTCCTGTTGATGTTCTTGAAGCGACTACGTTCTTTCAATCAGCGACCAGCGGCGTAACCAACTAAGAATAGAATTTCCAGCTGCATGGAAGTTTTTCAGGTCTTTGACCGGCCGGCGTTCCAGAGTTTTTATTCGGTCGCCGGTCGGTTGTTATTTATTGAGAGCCACGATCAGAAACTACGTAATCTGATCGTAGATCTTTTTGCCGGATGGCAACTTACTCCCGTCCCAGAACCTCACCGATCGCCCGACATTCGGATTAATTTCTCCTCCGGTGAAACACCTCGAGAAATCAATCGTGACCTGACCCACTTCGATGTTGCTGAAGGTGGCAAGTGCTACACGGACGGCGCCGATTTCTACCTGCTGCTCGGCAATGCAGTGGTCCATCTGCAAAATGGTACGCCGCTGACTATAGACGTTTCGCTCTCCGAACTGCCTCGTGCTGGAGATGCGATGTTTGCCAGGGCCACGTCGTTTGCAGTTTGCGCTGGGCTGCGGCGTTTTGGATTATTTGATTTGCACAGCGCCGGCGTTGTCGATCCACGTGACGGTAAAGGCGTGTTGATTGTGGGACCTTCGGGCAGTGGTAAATCGACTCTTGCGGTGCAGTTGGCGTCGGCGGGATGGTCATACCTTTCCGATGACGAGCTGCTATTGAGTTTCGGCGAAGGAGCTGTTGAAGCGCGCGGTTTTCGCAGTTTTTTTGCGACGAGTACTGAGGATGCGCTCAAGCACTGCTTCGAGCCAGACACAGTCTTGGGCGTGCGGCGAACACCAAAGGTATTCCCCGGTCTCGTGCTCTTTACGAGTCTCAATAACGAGTCGGATTCCCGGCTGTGCAAACTGACGCAAGCCGAAACGATGATGCGTTTGATCAGAGCGTGTCCGTGGGCCACTTACGACACCGCTATCGCAAGTGATAATCTGAGAGTCCTTTCGGCACTTGCACGACAAGCAATCGGCTTCGATCTCGCTGCTGGTCGCGACTTGCTCGTACCGGGCTTCGCGGCGGACTTGTTATCACGTCAGAACTGATGGACAGGCTTTGCACAAAGAGTCGTGAATCCCGCCCACGGCAGTGGGCGGATTCGTTCAAGTCCTGTCTATATAAAACTCTTCTGATGAGTTTTGAATCCCGCCAACGGAAGTTGGCGGATCGTTCAAGTCCACACTATTTATGGAACAGGATGGCTTTGCCTCAAAAGTCTGAAGTCGTTCTTGGATCGGGTCAATACAGGGAGCGGTAGCGACCCTGGTCGGTGATTAGCATGCGATATTTTCTAATGATTCCTGACTTCTATTGTTTGACCAGGTCGCTACCGCTCCCTGTACTGACCCTATCCAATCGTGGAATTCGACTTTTGAGGCAAAGCGCCGTTCATCCTGAAATCCTGTAACACTTTACTTCGGTGTCAGCACTAGTTTGTATTTTAGGGCGCCGTTCACCGTAATATCCTTCGCCTCAAACACGAGATGCAATGGTATCGCACCATGAACACCGCGTCCGAGTGCGCTGTCGCCCGTCGCCATTATCGATGGCTTCAACGGAAAGTTTGCGTCAGACAAACGCACATCTAACGTTCCATTCGCCGAGCTGAAATGATCGATTCGCACTCCATTCGAGTTTTCCGTCTCAACACGATCGTGCGTCGTCGGAACGGCAAGACGCCAGCGACGAATACTAACGGGTTGTTTTGAACTCAATGTTTCTTCGCGAATCAACGTGCCGTTTTCAATGTGCCACACAACTTCACTCGTAAAACCAATGTCCTGAACTTTCCCGGACGGCGTACCGACCACAGCCCACTTGGTCCAACGCACACGCAAACTTTGTCCATCAGCCGCCGGCTCGATAACATCAGCGCCATCCGTCGCAACGACCGTGCGGCCGTCTGCCAGCTCAACATAAGCCGTTAACGCCGGATAGATCTGTTCGACCGGCGCAGCAAAACCCGGCAAGCCGTGCGGCGACGGTAAATAGTCTGACATTCCCGGCTTTGGACCAGTCGTGATCGGCAACGCAAAACGAAGCGCACCCTGCCGCACTACCCAAACACCCGCCGATCGTTCCGGCGTCTTACGAAAGAATTCAAAGCGCGCCACCGGCGGAAGCGCAGGCACAACAGGAAACGTCGTAATGCCTTCTTTCTCGAGCGCGTTCATGATCGGCGTGTGCGAGTTTGCAACCTTGCCGAAGAAGCCGGTCGTCTGTTGCCACTCACGCTCGCGCGAGATGTAGGCGTAGTTGCCACGTCCGAATGCAAAGATCGAAAGCAGGTGCGTGTCACCGCGATAGTCGTGCTGCAAATAGTTCCACGCCTGGTAATAAAGCGCCGCGAGATCGCCGAGCGGCGCGGGCCTGAACTCAGGATGCGACGCCAGGAAGCCCACGATCTCGGGCGTGTCGAGATAACTGACCACGCCCTGACTGCGCCCCCAGTTGTAACCGTAACCATCCTCCGAAACGACGTCCCACCAAAGCCGCATCTGCCTAGTCAACGAAGGCCGCATCTTCTCCAACAGATCTTTGCGACCCACCGTCTCCGCCGCCTCGTAGATGTAACGCGCGTATTCGTTTGAGTAGCGATCGAAGCGTCCTGTCGGCGGCGCATCGTCAGCGTAAAGATTGCCCTCGGTGAACTGAACCGCCGCGCGATCGAGCAGCTTGTCGAGAAATGCCCGGTCAGTTGAAATCCCGAGTTCGTATCCGACACTCGCGATACGCGCCGCAACGCCGAGATAGTTCTCCGCCAGATTGATAACGCGATTCGTCTTCGGGTCGTAAAACCGTTCCGGGTTGAGCAATGTGCGCCAGGCCTTCTGCTCTTCCGGCGAAAGACCCTGCCAGAGTGGATTGGTTTTCAAATCGCGCCCGAAGTGACGCAGCGCGAGCGCGGCATACAACTGTGAAAACGCCTTGCTGCCCGCACGCGACTCAATCAAACCGATCTGGCCCACGAGCTTCGGCAAGTCGCGCCCCGCCAGCTCGCGATTGCCCGTCGTCTCTGCGTAAGCCGCGAGCGAACGCATGAACGTGCCCCATGAAAACTCACCCGTAGTCGGCACACCAAGAACACGATCGGGCGGCGGATCGAGCGACTTGATCTCGCTCAAATGAGCCGCGAGTTCCTTGCCAAGAAACGTGTTTACCTCTTCACGTAAAGTCGCCGTGGTCACCGTACGTGCCTGCGCGCTGACACATAAGGTGACGCAGATAACGCTGATAAGAACCGATCTCATTTAGAAATTCAGCTTCAGACCAAACTGAATATTACGAGCAGGCCCGGCGGTAGTGATGCGGCCAAAACCTGCCGTAGTAAGAACAGTGGCGGGCGCCCTAAAGTTAGCTCGATTGAAGGCATTAAACATGTCTGCCTGAAATCGCAGGTTGAAGCGTTCGGAAAGCTGAAATTGCTTACGCATCGAGAAATCCCATGTTTGCAAGTTCGGCCCCTGAACGATGCCGACTCCGCTGTTGCCTCGACGAGTAGCGGGAGCAGGCGCAAACGCCGCCTCATTGATCCATTGGTTCAGCGGATTAAACGATGTCGCACGGACATCGCCACCTACGTAATCCGCGCGCCTCGTTCCGATCGCCGTGTTAGCCGTGACGGTCAAGGGCGCCCCGCTTTGATAGCGCGTGATACCGCTGATTTCCCAGCCCGACAATACTGCTCCACCAACACCTTTCATCTTGCTGAAGAACGGCAGGAGATAGTCATACGTAGTCACGAAGATGTGCCGGCGATCGAACGTCGCCACGCCATAATTCGAGTGGCGGTTGAATGGGTCCTCTCCGACGTCAACACCGTCTCCGTTTCCGCTTGTATCGGTAAGTGTCTTGGACCACGTGTAACCGGCTGTTAGTTCAAGGTTGCCTTTCCGCTTGGCCGCGTAGAGCTGCATGCCATTGTAGTTAGAGTTGGCGTCTGACAGCCGGTAAAGGATCTGAGTAAATCCCTTGAACGGACGCAATGAATCAACAGTTGCGTTTGGACCACCATTCGCGGGCAGATTCGCCGTCAAGGCTTTGAACGACACCTGATTGAGGTCAGGCTGCCGAATCAAGTGTCGACCAAGATTGCCGACGTAGTTCGCCTCGACGAAGAAACCACGAGGCAGCTCCCGCTGTACACCAAGACTAAAGTTCATGGAGTAGGCGATGTCCAGATTAGGATCGATGGAGTTAATTGAGCCGATCAATGCCGCATTAGCGGGAGTGCCGCCGGAGGGATTCGCAAGATTACCGTTGCTAAAATTGGGAGTACTGACAAATGGCGGCACATTAACCTGCGAGAAGATCAGGTTGCCTTCGACTTTGTCGTAATACATACCAAAGCCACCGCGAATAGAAGTCTTGTCATCATGAAACGGAGCATAAGCAAATCCAAAGCGCGGAGCTATGCGGTCTGCCGGCTGGTAAAAACCACGGGGTGCGCCAGTGGGAACAAGTGCGAGCGCTGCGTCGCTAGTGCTGACTCTGCCCCGCTCGTCCAGTGGAACACCATCACCGGCTCTGACCAGTCCGTTAAAGCGATTACCTCCTTTTGTCAAATCGATTGTACCGTTGGCCAGCACCGTTACGGCTTTGGATGGATCATAGTGAGCCGGGTCGAAGCTCGCCATGTTGTTCGCTTGCGTGTAAGTTGGACCAAAGTGGTAGTAACGAGCTCCGATTTCAAAACTCAAATCGCGTGCAATCTTCCAACTGTCTGAAACGAAGGCTTCGACTTGATTAAATCTGAAGAAGCCGATCGGATCGTTGTCCGCTTCCTGATAGGTACGGAAGTTTCCCAGCAATGCATCCGCGAAAGCGTTGCCTGTAGTAACAGCGCCTGAAGCAGCACCGGAATTGAAAGCTACGTTGCCGGTATAAATAGAGCGACCGTTCTGATCCTTGCGATTACGAATTACTACCAGGCCGGTCTTGAGCGAATGCTTGCCGCGAATGAAGGTGACGTTGTCGCTGACCGCGATATCCGTCGTCGGTGACAATAACGAGCCGTTTGGTCCGTTGAAGTTTGCCATCGATCCGTTTCCGGAGAAGGTCACGTTCGGAATGCCGTCGTCGAAGCGTCCGCCCGAGGAAAGCTGTGGATAAGTAAAACCAAATGTCGAGCGTTTCCAGAATTCTCCAACCGGCGGCACTCGCTGCCCGTTCCAGGTAGCGTTGGCTTTGGCTTCATTAATGAAGTTTGGTGTTATCAACCAGGTATATGAGAGTTGATAACTGCTTCCAGGACGGAGTCGATTGGTCGGCACTGTCGGCAATTGCGAATTTATGAATGTGCCGAAGGGATCGATCAGATCGTACATATCGTGGAGATACCGGCCGTAAACACTATGTTTGGAATTGATTCTGTAATCGATGCGGATGTTGTCTTCACGGTAGTCGAAAGGATTAGGCTGTTGAAAAGTCGCGTTGTTCGCCGTCGGCGTATCAGAGTAGGCAACTGCGATTTGTTCCATTGCGGTATAGACCGCGGCTATGGCTTTGCCGTTTGGAGTTACCCCAACAGGTTGACCGTTGAGTCTCAGGTTTGCCAGGTTACGCCCGGGAATTGGTTGACCTGCAGCGACTGTTGTTCCATTCGCCGGATTGAATGCCGTGTAGCCTACCGGAACATTCAGCACGCCCGAACGGAGACTAAAGTCGCCTAGTCGTTCGGCTCTCGTCGGCATGTTACGTGAAACCGGCGCCGCGTCTTGACGGATGTACTTGTACTCCTGGCCAGCGAAGAAGAAGAGCTTGTCTTTAACGATCTTGCCATTGAAATTCCAGCCGAAATTGTTGAAGCGCAACTTTCCCTTTTTAGGAGAGAAATAATTGCGTGCATCGAGGGTGTCGTTACGGCCGAATTCATAGACGCTGCCGTGATAGTCATTCCCGCCACTACGTGTGACTACATTCACAGCAGCGCCCGCGTTGCGACCGTACTCGGCAGAAAAATTCGAGGTTTGAATCTTCACTTCCTGAATGAAATCGATGCCGACGTTATTAACCTGACTATTGTTGCTGCCTGAATCCATGTTGAAGCCGCCATCAACTGTGAGACTGTTGTAATTCGGACGATTGCCGTTGATGGCAGCCTGGCTGATGCTCAAGCTGGTAGTGAGGGCGAGTTGGTCCTCATCAAGAATCGCCGCGCCCGGAATGAGCGTAACAAGCTGCATGTAGTTGCGGCCGTTTAACGCTAGATTTTGAACCTGGCGCTTGTCGACGACGCGAGCCACTTCACCCGACGTGGTGTTGACTGTCTCGCCTGCTGCGGTTGAAACCTCCACTGTCTCTGAAACAGCGCCTGGCTCGAGTGCAATATTGACAGTTAACCGAGTATCAGCCGCCAGAACGTTGTCAGTCTGAACTGACTTCTTAAAACCTTTTTGCTCAACTGCGATGGTGTAACTTCCGACTGGAAGATTCGTAACGGTGTAGAAGCCTTCGCCATCGGTGACGGCGGTCCGTTCCAGGTTAGTCGCGTTGTTTCGGATAGTGACCGTGGCGTTAGGGATGACAGCGCCCGAACTGTCTGTGACGCTGCCAGAAATACGACCGACCACAGTTTGTGCGAATGAGCTTTGACAAGCGACGAGGATGAGTAACAGTAACCACAGTGTAGAGCAACGCATCGATCTAGACCTCCAAAGGGGAAAGTGTTAGCCGC
>Ga0097621_100001426_pt1 | contig 16407 bp, 17 predicted proteins | sample KBSMisM72_FD_73165 | JGI IMG/M metagenome (GOLD analysis project Ga0097621, IMG submission 73165) | Miscanthus rhizosphere microbial communities from Kellogg Biological Station, Michigan, USA - KBS Miscanthus M7-2 (version 2) (version 2) | ecosystem: Host-associated > Plants > Roots >... | reverse complement strand
TCAATCATCGTCGCCAAACTCGCCCAGGCCGGCAGCCTCGCACCTCTAATCCAACCCTTCGCCGCCCTCTACGTCCTCCTCCTCGCCACCTTCGCCCCGTTGTTGGCGAAGGAATCAGAACGCTTGTATGGGTTAGTTGAGCGAGTATTCAGAAGACGTCGCATGCGCAGTGACGAGGGGATAATGACTGAGGCAAACCTGGAGTAATCGGGTTCAGTCGAGAAATGCTATGTGTCCAGATTACTTCAGCCATCTGGACATCCGTTGCTTTGCCTGCTTGTGAGTGAGTGACCGTCCTTCTTCAATTCCGTTTTCTCCGCGAGCAATACCTTCGAGCAATGCCATACGACGCCGCAGGGTCTCGAAGGTTTCAACATCGACGAGATATGCTGACGGGACCCCATGCTGCGTAATCAGGATTGGCTCTCGATCCTTCTCTAGCTGATTCAGGATCGCCAGGGCTTGCCGCTTAAGTATAGTAACGAGTTCAGTACGCATGGAGTGATACTAAAGCAGCGCTTACATAAATGAAAATCGGAGTCCGGGTATCGTCAGGAAGCGGAAGCACGAGTTTGTCACAGACGACAAACGGCAGACCTTTTAATTCTGCCGTAATCATTCCTAAAATCTGGTGAGCCGAGCAGGGCTCGAACCTGCGACCCGCTGATTAAGAGTCAGCTGCTCTACCAACTGAGCTATCGGCCCTCATGTGACGCGCGGAAAATTATACGTGCGGAGGTTGGAGTGTCAAGCAAGCGTCCCTCAATTCGCTGTTGCGCATTCGCTGTTTGCCAGAAGTTGATGGACGGCGTCGATGAGACCTTCGACGTCCGGCTTTGCCACGAATGCCGCCGCGCCCGCCGCCAACGCTTCGCGGCGGTGAATCTCGTACGCGTCCCCCGTGTAGAAGATGCACGGAACTGCCGGCGTGATTGTCATCAATTTCTCGCACAACTCTACACCTGTACCATCCGGTAGTCGCTTGTCTAAAACAAAAAGATCATATTCGGTGGATGCAGCCATGCGGCAAGCTTCTTCCATCGTTGCGGCTGTGTGAACCACGTAGTTTTCTTCCGAAAGCAGTATCTGCAACATCTCAGAGGTGTCGAGATGATCGTCGACACAGAGCACACGACATTTGGCCACAGGTACAAACCTCCTCATACACAACTTCGACTGTGCGGGTGTCCACTGAAAGCAGGAGAAAGCAGTGGGAACAAATTATAGCCGGGACAACACATTTGTGCCACCGCTAAACCAACTGTCTTCAGAGCTGTTCTGGAACCTCAGCTTGATTCGCGTTTTCTTTAGATCACCTACAAACGGGATCGTTCACCTTTCTTGCGATCCATAGTAGCCAGGTGGGCAGCCCTCCTGCCCACCACCAAATTAGCTTCAAGAATTCGGAATGTACTGTAAGGGCGGCCATGGAGGGCCGCCCCTACAGTACGTTCCGAGGTTTGTGAGATTTCATCGCCTTCAAGAGGCGGTTCAGAACTTCGAGATCTTCGTCTTCAGGTTCAAGCTGCAAATACTTCTCGAGCGTTGTCGAAGCGGCGTTCAGGTCGCCCAGCTTGTGATACACAAGTGACAGGTTGAAATAGACCAGCGAGAAGCCGGGCTCGATGTGCGCTGCGGCTTCGTAGTGTAGCTTGGCGAGCTGTAGGTCTCCGGCGTCGTAGTAGAGATTCGCCAGGTTGTAGTGCGCTTCGACGTGTCGCGGATCGTTCTTCAGCGAAAGCGTAAAGTTGTCGAGCGCGTTCGGAATCTGGCCGCGTTCGAGATTGATAATCCCGAGATTACAGTACGCCTCGGCGACGTTGTCGCCCTCTTTGATTGCTTCAACATAGTGCTCTGCTGCCGCCGCGTCGCCTTGCTCGTGCAAAAGTAGCGCTTCTTCAAAAGGAGTTAGCAGGCGAGTGACACGCGGGGTCTCCACGCGAAACAGATTCAACTGTCCCTGCAACTCCGCTTCGATTTGTCGAATACTGTGACCCTGCGCTCGTAATTCACGCACGCGACGAAACTGCGTCAACGCATTGAAATCGTAAACGAAGTCGGGCGACGCTGAAGACGGCGCCGCCTGGATGATGCCCTGTTCGGTCCAACGGCGAATGGTTTTCTCGCTCAGACCGAACAATTGTTTGATCTCTTTGACTGAATAGGAAGATTTGACACGTTGGTAATCTGCCTTTGACGGGACAGGTGAGGGAAACGAGATTACCTTAGTGCTCTGGTCTTTCATTAGCCACAAAAAAGCGCAAAAATCACAAAAGAAAGATCTCAGCCAACCTTTCTCTTTTTAGCGGCGCGTGGTTTTACCAAACTGATTTGCGGTTTCTTCTTTTCCGCGGTCGCCGGCGCCTTCACCATCGGTTTGCGACTTGATGCCTGCAAACTCTTCTTCAGCGCGCTCATGATATCAAGTCTCGGAACTTCTTCAACTGGTTCAAACTCGACCACCTTCCGTCCTTTAATCTTGGAATCGATTAGAGTCCGGAGAGCATTGAAGTAATTGTCTTCCGTGTCGATCTCGGAAAGACTCGTGGCCATCTCCTGCACGAGCGTCGTGGCCAGCTTCAATTCGTTCTTGTTCAATTTCTGCGCATCCAGTTTCTGCACGTTCTCGAGGTCGGGTACGTCTTCCATCTTCCGCAGCTCGTGCGGATAATGGAGCTTTTGCAGCACGAGACCATCGTCATGTGGAAACACGGCAACGAGATCTTCGCGATCTCTCAGGACCACTTTACCGACCGCGATCTTCCCCGTCTGCTTCATCACCTCGCGTAGCAACGCGTATGGCTTCTCTGATACTGGACCATCAGGACCGGCAAAGTACGGAGCGTCGTAGAACGTGCTTGGTATCTCCTCACGATTGACGAAACCGATAATGTCGACAGCCTTGGTCGTCTTGATTTTAATCTTTGCAATGTCGTCAGGTTCGACTATCGCATAGCGCTCGGGCTCGTATTGATAGCCCTTTGTGATCTGATCGTTGGTGACAACCTGGTCGCACTTCTTGCAGCGCTTGTCGTAACCGATTGGACCAAAATCCTCGCGATGCAGTTGGTTGAACTGAATCTTTTCGCTGGTTTCGATGGCGTTATATATGCGTACCGGGATGGCAACCAGCAGGAATCGTATGTGACCTTTCCAGATGGACCTCATATAGACAACTCTCCTCGGGCCGGATTATGCCACGGATTGCACGGAATTTCACCGATTATATTGAGTGGAGGAGGGCATTGCGCATTGCCCCGGCGCTTTGCCAGCGTTGTGCAGGATCCTTTGCAAGGGCGCGATCGATGATTTCGCAGACCTGCTGCGGGATGTGCGGCGCGCGTTGTCGCAGGGGAATCGGGGGTTGTTCGAAAATTGCCCGGATGGTGTCGTTGACGCTGCCGTCCTTACTTAAATCAATCGCGAGTTTGCCGGTTAGCAGACTGTAAGCGGTCATGCCGACGGCGTAGATGTCTGACTGCGGTTTGACGTCGCGAAAATTGCGCAGTTGTTCCGGCGGCATGTACGCGAGCGTGCCTGCCATTTCGCCGGCCATCGTGACACCGCTCATTCCGGAATGCGTAAAACTTTTCGCCAGACCAAAGTCAGTCAGTTTAGCCACCAGATTTGAAGAGCGGCCGGAGACGAGAATGTTCTGGTCCTTGAAGTCGCGATGAATGTAGCCCTGGTCATGTGCAAACGCGAGTGCGTCCAGCGATTGAGAAATGACCGAGATGCCGTCTTCGTAACAGAGATATCCGCCCTGTTCTTCAGAGAGTTTTTGCGCGTCGCAACCATCAACAAATTCACTTACCAGATAGACCACGCCGTTGTGCGTACCGCGATCGAGAAACTCGACGATGTTCTTGTGCTTCAATGCGGCAGCAACGTCGATCTCACGCATGAAACGGCGCATCGCTTTGTCGCTCACAGCAAACTCAGGCAACAGCGTCTTGATCGCGACTGCTCGTCCCGTGCTTTGCTCACGCGCCAGCATCACACAACCCATGCCGCCGCGCCCCAAAAGCTTGACTGTCTCGTAGCCCGGAATCGACTGCGGTGAACGTTTGAGCTCTATGCGACAGTCTTCACAGAGAAACGTCAGATGCTCATCCGGCGAAGATGCTTGCGCCTGCTCACGTCGACCGCAGTTCACACACTCAACCATCACGAGCACAGGTCGTGCAGGCAAACCGGCATCCCGAGTCGTTTCGGAAAGATCCTTCGACTCGGCGGTGACTTCAACGGTCAGAATCGTTTCACCACACTGAATTCGATCGCCATTTTTCAAAAACGCATCTTTTACGCGCTGACCGTTGAGGAAGGTTCCGTTAGTCGAGTCGAGGTCGCGCAAGTGTGAGTGCGGTGGATTCATTTCGAGCAGGCAATGATTGCGCGAGAAGTAACGATCGTTTGGCAGGCACAGGTGCGCGTCGGGACTGCGACCAATCAGAAAGCTGTCGTGCTGAGTGAACGAAAAGATGCGGCCTTTGTACGGGCCAGCTGTGACTTTCAGATTGACCTGCATTGGGGATTAACGATTGATCGAGAGATCGTCAAACACAACTTCGTAGGCATCGCTTGTGTAAAGTCCCGCGCGACCATGTTTGAAGTTTTCACTGTCGGTGATGCGCGTCAGAAACTGACCGTTTGCATAGAACGCCAACTCCGTGCCTCGAATTCTTACCTCGAGCAAGTTCGGAGTGGTGCCGGATTGGATCGCACTCGACTTTGTCTTTGTTACCACCGGAGACTGCGTACCGTTTTTATGTTTGACGATCTCATACTCCGGCTCGTCTCCCGGATAAATCAACAGACCGTAATCTTCGAGTTGCTTTGTTTTCGACAGAGCGCAATGGACCAGCAAACCAAAGCCCGATGACGGCACTTCGCCATCCAAGCTGCGAGCGGTGATTTTTACGGTTGCATTTTCCGTACTGTAGTCGTCGGAAGGCGCATAAATCACAACGTAACTGCCAGGCTTGGAAACCATGTGATACTCGCCGCCCTCGTACCAGATGCGGCCGTACTGTCCGTTGGCGACGTTCCATTTCTGTTGGCTGAAGTCATCGGTGAGCGAGGTCGGAAGAGACGCGTTCGAATTCGCGTTTATGTTGCTGGGGATGTTGGCGTTGACCGTAACGTTGCTGTTGCGATTCTCGTTACGATTGGCGACGTTAGAGTTGTTGGTGTTCGAATTAAGACTCGCCAACGCGATGATCATCACTACCAGTCCGACGCCGATAATCAAAACTGCGGCCAGTCCGCCGAGAATCCACCAGACCGCATTCGACTTTTTCCGCGGCGGCGCCGCAGTTGGCGTAGGTGTCCACGCTGGTGGGGGTTGCGGTGGCGGTGGAGGAGGTGGTTGTGTTGGGCGTGTGCTAACGACCGGTGGTGGTGGATGATAAATCTCTGTTGGCGGAGGTTCCTCAGTATCTCTCGCAGCCGGGTAGCGAATCGTGGCGTTAGGGTCCACTGCGGGCGCGTCGGCCGTCAGCGGCGTTCCGTCCTCCAAACAAAAGTTCAGGGAGAGATCGGTATAAGTGCGTTTACAAGTAGGGCAGCGCTTCATTTGTGAAGGCACAGATTATCGGAAAAGCCTTAAACGCATCAAGCTACATGGAACGTACTGTAGGGGCGGCCCTCCGTGGCCGCCCGTGGTTTTGATAGGTGTTCGCCAAATTCGAGACTCTTGCTTCGTGAACCCTTACCAAAACCACGGGCGGCCACGGAGGGCCGCCCCTACAGTACGTTCCACAGATCAAACTCTAATGGGTTTGCCGCAGCGGCCGCAGAATTTGGTTCCGGCAGGATAGCTGGTGCTACATTCACGACAGAAGACCTCAACCCGCTTTGGTGTGCGCCAGTCGAGCGCGGCGACGCCGATTGGAATTCCGCAGCGTCCACAAAATTTCGTGCCCGGTGCGTATTCGTGGTGACAGCGCGGACACGTTACGTTGTTGGGAGTCTGTGGTGGAGCGTGCAGTTCCCCAGAGACGGGCTGAAAAGTTGTATTACCGCATCGCCCGCAGTACTTCACACCCTCCGCAAAACGCGAGTTGCACTTCGTACACATCACCACTACGAGTGTCGTCGAATGTCCACCATGTTTACTGTCGAGACTGCCACCGCGCGAGGGACTCAACTGATTGCTCGACACGCCGGTCTTCAGTTGCGCTTCTATGATCTGCTCGGCAATGTCACTGCGGACCTCGATCACGCGTTCATCATCAACTTCACCCGTTTTCGCAACTCGCAGCACGTGTTGTCCGGGCGCAAGTGACGTCAGGATAACTCGACCCGAGCGACCGACACTTCCGTAACGTTCATCATCGACGTACACCTCGGCGCCGGACGGCGCCATGACGACCAATCTCGAATCTTTACGCTTTACTGTGTCTGAGGTCGCCGCAACTGCATTGGCAAAAGTCTCAAACCATTCACTGGCACTCGATGGGCGATCGTTCACGTCCTTAGCGAGCGCTTTCATGATCGACGCTTCGAGTTCCGGACTGATGTCCGAGCGCAAACTCGATAGCGCAGGCGGCGCCTGCGTCAACTTCTGCGCGATCAGTTGAGTGATGTTGCCGGTGAAGGGAGGACGGCCACCGAGCATGTGATATGCAATCGTGCCAAGCGCGTAGATATCAGCACGCGCATCGAGTTGCTCGCCGGGCTGCATCTGTTCCGGCGCCATGTATTCCGGCGTGCCGATGATTCCTCGCGAAGCTGGACCACTGGCTGAAGTCACATCGGATCGATCAGCATTGACGATCTTCGCGAGACCGAAGTCGCCCACTTTCACGAAGCCGTCCTCACCACCCGTCTTTCTTTTCTGCTGCATCAGAAAGATGTTTGCGGGTTTGAGATCGCGATGAAGGATCCCGGCATCGTGGGCCGCCTCTACTCCGGCAACAACCTGCTGCATGATCGTCGCCGCTCTTTGTGGGCTGATGGTGCCTTCGCGACGCAAAAGGTGAAAAAGAGTTTCACCCTGCACGTACTCCATCACGAGAAAGAACACGCCGTCAGCACTCTGGCCGAAATCGTTAACGTCGACGACGTTCGGATGACGGATGGACGCGGCTGCGCGTGCTTCGCGTTCGAAACGCGCGATGGCTTCGCCTTCCTGGAGATCCTCATCGCTGAGAATGTCAGGTCGAACAGTTTTGACTGCGACCTGACGCGTCAACAGGTTCTGATCGCGCGCGAGGTAAACCTGGCCCATCGCGCCGCGACCGAGACGTTTCTCGAGCATGTAGCGCGAGGCCAGCAGTCGTGGCCCAGGCAGCGTGTTCTTCGTGTTGACCTGGTCCTGCGGGCAGACCTCCACGTTGTCTTCGAAGCAGACTTCACATCGGGGACACTCGCGCATGAATTAGTAAATCGTGGTTCTCCGGTTTGGTCTAGGCTGCTCCTGCTGGAAGATCGGAACAGCACGCCGAACAACGCGTCGCTCCCAGCGGAATTGCGGTCAGACAACGCGGACAGTCCTTCGTGTTCGGTGGTGGCGGTGGTGCGGCGCGCAGACGATTAACGGCTTTAACAACCAGGAACACCACGAAAGCAATAATGACAAAGTTGACGATGTCGTTGATCAGCACTCCGTAAGTAATAACCGGCAAGCCTTTCAACTGCGCGTCAGCTAATGAGACCGGATGCTGTCCGGAAAGATCGATGAAGAGGTTTGAGAAGTCGGCTTTGCCGAGTGCCATTCCGATGGGCGGCATGATGACGCCTTCGACCAACGATGCGACTATCTTTCCGAATGCGGCGCCGATAATTACTGCAACTGCCAGGTCGATCACATTTCCTCGAGCGATGAATTCTTTGAATTCTTTCCACATGGCTGTGTTCTCCTGTTGATTTGTCAGTGACAGTTTTTCGCTGCTTTGAATCCGGCCTTCTCCGCGTCCGCTGTTGTCTTGAACATTACTACGTTTGCTACAGCGATCACCTTTGTCGGCTGACAGCCGTTCGGGTAGTACGTTTTGGATTGCTTATCGCCAATGATCTCCGATTCTTCGGTAGTCTCACCGTTTGACGCCGCAGCTTCTGCCGCTACGTCCTGCTCCTCTTTTAATCGTCTTCGTTCGGCAACCATATCCTCGGCGCCGACGTCGAGCAGGCGGAAACTCGGACCACGGGCAACCGTGGTTACGATTAATTGAAAGTCAGCACAGCGTAGTTGTTGTCCGGTGGATCTATAAGACGACCAGTTGCCGTTCACCTGAAGCGACTGCGAGATCAACTTAACGAACTCTTCCGCAGTGTGGGCCTTGTAGTCCTCATCGAAACCGATCCAGATCGATGTGAGCTTGTCGTCAAGCAGGTCGAGCGAAATGCTTCGCACTCCCTGAAACTTTGTTTTATCGATCGTCTCATCGAAGTAGGGATTGATCGTCGTTTTAGAGACGCCAAAAGCATCAGCGTGGCCAAACTTCGTTTGCGGAACGCGCGCCTTAATCTGTTCTTTCGTCATGCCGAGTTGAAAGCCTGACAGCTCGGGCGCTGCGGGGAGTTCGCTAATCTTTTTCGTGCACTGAGCAGACACAGATTGGGCCAGCAGGAGGAACAGTAACGGGAACAAGAAGGGTCGTAACATGCGTGAGATTATACGCATCGATCCACGGATTGCACTAAAGGATCAGGGATGTACCAGAGACTGAATTACGCGTTCGAGAGTTGCCGGCTCAAAAGGCGTTGAGACGTATTCGTTACAGCCGGCGGCGAGTGCCTGCTCGCGAAACTGGTCGGCGCCGTAAGCCGAGACAGCGACAATGGGCACGGAGTTCATCGACTCCAGCTTGCGGATGCGTCGTGTGGCCGAGAGACCATCGAGCTGCGGCATCTGCATGTCCATAATGATCAGGTCGGGCGACTCCGATTCGGCCTGATTTATCGCCTGAATGCCATCTTCAGCCTCGATCACACGAAACCCTCTGCGTTCCAGCCAGGTACGCAGCAACAGGCGTGTGTCGTCAAAATCATCAACAACGAGAATCGTGCGTGGGCCGTCGGTCGCCGTGCTCATATAGAACCTGAGTGTCGGACCCTGGGGGAGGTTGGGGTAAGCCTAGCAAAAGCCCGCTTGATTACCAAATTATTTTCGTGGAGCAGCTGGCGGAGGTATTGCACGATGGATCAAATCCACGTACCTCTACAGCTGCAGTAAGCTTCTCGAAACCATTTGCGCCAGTAGTAGAAGCTTTTATTTCACGACCATATTGACCCTTTTCGATCCTTCCCGCGTTAAGTGTCCAGCGGAGATTTGTTGTTTCGAAGTTTTTACCGTTGACTATAATCATCACCGAAAAGTTAAACGGCCCTGCTTTGTCCATCTCAACAGGACACGACACTTTGATTTCAGGACACGGCCCCGGACGTGGTGGATCGCACGCGCCGGAATCCGCTGTGATGACTGTTAACGCGGCGTCCACTTTTCCTCCCCTTCCGTCTGTAACAGTCACTCGAGCTTCATGAGGTCCTCGTTTAACGTCTTGCAGATCCCAAACGACTACATTGCCTTTACCTGAAATAGTCCCGTCAGTTGTTGCGTATTTGAAGACTAGTTTATCGCCATCGGGATCAGTTGCAATCACAAACAAATCCACTTCAGGCCTGTTAGAAGTTGGAAAAAACGGACAGATCTCGATCCGCCTCGATGACGAGGTGAACGAATCTATCATTGGCGGTCGGTTACGCTGTCGCTTTGGTTTCTGTTGTGAAGCTGACAGACCAGCAACGAGTGGACAAACCAGAACCAAAATCAGTACGAGACTCTTCACGTTGCCGGAAAGATTGGTACCCGCGGCAGGGGTCGAACCTGCGACCTTTCGCTCCGGAGGCGAACGCTCTAATCCACTGAGCTACGCGGGCCTAAACAAAATGGCATGTTTCAAAGAGATGAACCAGGAGTGTCCCCCTTTTTTAACCGTTTTTGTCCCCCTCGTCAAATATCGTGCCGCCTTGGTCTTGAGCCAAGATTGAACGCGATTAACGAACTGCGTTGAGGAAGGCGAAAAGCTGAAAGCTGTAACTCTTACGTCGACTGCTTGCGAAAGCCGTTCTCGCGTCTTCAGCCTAGCGTTTGAATATCGGCTCTATTGCGGAAACGATTCCCATGATGATGCACAGGCTGGCACAAACGGGACGCAAAACTGAAAGAGGTATGCGGTTGCGCAGACTCCGGCCAATCAGCAATGCGAGTAGGCCTTTGCTAATCAATGCCAGGGTTGCTCCTAACCAGACGATTAGCGGTAAGCGATATCGCATACTCAATGTCGCAGCCATTATCTGGCCCACGTCACCCCACTCTGAAAACAGGATTGCAGTAAAAGCTACTAACGAAACTCTGGAAAAGTTGCGGCTGTAATTTGAAGGCACCGGCTGATCATCGTTGCGCCGGAACCAAATCACGAATGCAGCGACGAAGAAAGTGAGGGTGCTTACGATAGTCAGCAACCACGTGGGCAGTTCCGTAATTGCTTGTCCCAGCATCACCGCAACGCCCATCTTGATCATGTAGGCAGCAGTAAACCCACACAAGACATAGAGCGGTCGAAAACGCATGGTGAGGGAGGTTATGGTGTAGAGATTCTTGTCTCCCAACCACTCGCAGAGGAATACAGTGCCGTATGTAGCGAGTAATAGATAGAGCATTCTATTCAGGCGCTTTGGCCCGTTGGGAATAGTGCGTCATACATAGCGCGATTTCATTCCGTCACCTTGAAGAAGAATGGATCAATCGACGGATCTATTCGGGTGGTGCCGTTAACGTCGAAAAGCTTGTGGGTGTCAAAATCACAGTTTCGCTGGTAAATGAGTTGACCGTCGGGCGGTTTAGCCGCCGGAAAATTCGCTCTGTCCGGCGTGTTGTTGGCTGAGAAAATTCCGAAGAAATCTTTGCCGACCGTCAGAAGATGTAGGTAATCGCCCAAGTACGGACGACCTGTCGCTGCCGGGACATTGGCTGGCGTTCGACACAGGACCAGATCATCCCAACTAATACCATCGGTAGAGCGGCGGAGATGCGTCTCCCAGTGGTTCGCAGCGCTCACCTGAAAGGGTGTGAACGGACCAGTGTATTGCTGGTAAAGAAAACCGATCCTGCCGTTGCTGTTAATTGCCAGCGCAGGGTTTGTCGCATTCGTAATAGTCAGAAGATCAGAAGACGACCAGGTTACACCGCGATCCGTCGAGCGACGAACATGCAGCGTGTAATCATTCTGGCCGACTCGGTCAGCCCACGCCAGAAAGACGGTCGAGCTTTGAGACGGACGGGGATCAACGGCGATGCTTAAGCTACTGCCAATGCGCTCCTGCCCCATGAAGTTTTTGTTGATAAAGGGGACGAGGCGATTGGGCGCGACAATCCTGCCCGCCAGATTATTGCCCGGATCCTTCAGCGCTGTGAACGGATTGGGCCCAACGCCAAAATTGTCATCGCGTACGACAACGATATCGCGCCGGATAAGAGTAGCCCCAGGGCCGCTCGTACTTAGAAAGTGCATGAAGGCGCAATAGACTGTGCCGTCCGTGTGGACTGCGGCACGTATCGATGGAGCATCCGCGCCGCCTGGAGCGCCGCGTGGGTCTATCCGACGACTGCGAAAAGAACCGTTCCCAGTCGCAGCGTCGTTAGAGAAATCCAGCGTCGCCGTGCGGCCGTCGTTCGTATTGAAGTCGTTGTCGCCGATAAAGACGATGTCTTTAGCTGTGCCCGTGGAGGTCGTCATTGTTTGCACGTATGGCTGATCCATACGATCGCGGCTGCCCAGAACCGTCATTGTCGCTGGGCTGGCGAAATCGTCCGTGCGCAGAATGTTCATACGCAGCGTGCCCTGCGGCACATCGCCTCGCAGAATAGCTGCATAGAGCTTGTCGGTTGTCCGGCTGAAACGAAGAGTTATGTCGCCGGTACCGTTGTCGTTGTTGCCGCCCGGCACGATAGAGTTGATGGTCCAAGTCTTCCCGCCATCTCTGGAAATGAAGATCGGCGCGTTCGGGCCACCCGTGGGATCGGGTGTAAAAGCGGAGGCGGCCATGTGCAGCGGATTGGTCGGACTAACATCGAGGTTTGGCTCACTGTCATTGTTCGTTTCAAAGCTCATTTGCCTGGGTATGATGTTGACAATTAGAACCTTCACGCCCGCTGCCAGCACTGCTTTACTCGGCGCTTTCTTGGTGCTTTTCTTGCTCGCCTTTTTAGCCGCTGCCTTCTTAGTCTTCGTTCCGGCTTTCGTTTTTTTCTTCGACTTAGTGGCTGGCATGATTCTGGTCTCTCCTCTTCAAAGGCTATCTAATCGCACGATCTCAAGCTAAGTTTCGTTTGGCTCTTCTGTAGCGCTGAACATTTCCGCTAACGGACCATGATGTTCTAAGGGCTGAAAATCCTCTTTGTGAAGGGCCGTATAGTACTCGTCCTGCACCCCCTCGCTGCCGGCCGCCATCGCCATTACCTTACCGTGCTTGTCTTGTCCCATAGGAGTTTTGTGCAGGACAAAATATCCGCTCTGCCCAGGACGAAATTTCGGCGCATTGACCCACATCCGGTCTGTACTGCTGGGAAAGCGCAACACCACGTTCTTCTTGTCATGTGCGCCCTTATGAACGTTGTCGATCTCAACGACAGCCTCCTGCCATTGAGGGTCATGCTCACTCAGGGGCGGACGTACGGAAGGGCCGGCCGCTAGAGTCATAGTGTCGGATTCTTCCTCGGGCACTCTGACGCTCTTGACTGTACCCGTACAGACCATGTCGGCATCATCTACATGCGTTTGCAGGTCTCTGGCGGCGAGGTTCTTTGCCGGGTCAACCGGCGCAGCGCTGAAGGCCATGGCGCCGGCCTTTTTGACGGGTCGATGTCCCAACGACACCACGGCGACACCCTCGTTACCGATAAGCCAACTGTTCGTATAAAACTCCGCCTGCTGTCCGACGCTAACTTTCTCTCCCTTCTTCAACTGCACAGTGACGTCCTGTCCAGTACGGTTGCTGAAGATAGGCGGAGCCTGGAGAATCTGATCGACTCGGACGACCACCGTGCGCTCTTTATCTTCCTTCTTAATTTCGGGCAGTGTGGCGGCCTTGAGCTTCTTAACCGTACCGTTAAAAACAAATCTTGCCTGCCGGGCCAACTCTTCCGCTTTAGCGCTATTCGCCATATTTTTCCTCCTTCAGATGCGCTGCTTCTTTGTATTCGCCTTATACGTCGCTGCGGATCCAAAGTCGAGCAGAACGGGCGCAAGTTGATGCCTACTGACTGTGGTCGGCCCAGTTGAAGGCCGGGGGTTCTTCGCCCCAAAGAAATCTAAACCAATCAGCCGCCATATCATTTCTGTTCAGGGTTCCCAATTGAAAGTTCTCCTCGACAGTCCGCAGCAAGCTGTAATGATTGAAGATTTCGCTTACCACTGTTTTTGGTGTCACCATATCACCGAACAAAACGCAGTAAACGTGGTTATCGGCATGTGGGATGCTTTCGTCAAAAGTTAAAACGACAAGCGTCCCTTTCATGAACTTCTTGTTGGCAAGTAAAGGAACCAGGAAGCCTTGAAGCCACTGCGCTATGAAGTTGACATGTCTCAAAGGATTGTTCGGCTGAAAGTCGTCTGGCGGGCTATGCCCGTCATGTTGAATATTGGGCGTGTACCAGCAGTACTGCGGCACAGCATTGCTCTGCACATCTTCCTGGAGACGTTTTGCGTTGACGATCTTCGCCATACGCGTCGGACTATTCCTCACGTTATCAAAAGACACGAAAGGATTATGTTTGCGAAAGTAAAGCCTGTTCTTGGAAATATGGATGGTCTTGTTGGCTTCTGGGAGATCCTCCATATAGGCTTTCCAACTCACGCCCTTCGCTTCCAGTAAATCTACGATGTTGGTTTCGTCTATATCGTGCCGATTATCGTCGGTTACGAAGGGTAGCCCTGCGATGGCCGCAATGTAATTCGGCTGTGACGGATGGGCAACTCCGAAATACTTGCTTAACCTGACCCCCTGGGCGGCCAGATCTTTCATGAACGCATTATCGAGGACTGCCTGTTCGGATTTGTTTTCCAGAAAGATAATGAAGATTCGCTCAAACGCTTTGGCCATTTGAATTCTCCTTCGCCGGAGTACGACACATGCGCGTGTGGAAGCAGTATGTTTGCCACCTTGCGCGAACTGGCTCTCCCCCTATGACCGTCTCATTTGAATATGCGATTTCAATTCATTTCATTTCATGGCTTTTTCCGCTTGGGCTTCGGTGGTACTCGCTCGTATTCATCCACCTCGTTAGTGTGAATGATGCGAAGTATCTTCTTGCCTTTCTTGTACTCGTCGACGCCAGTTATAGAGTCGAGGGCCGGCATGCCTGTTTCCATCTGATCCAACGGCGGAATCACGGGCTTCTTTTTCGCGCGAGCCCTCGTCCTCTTTTTCTTTGATTGAGAGGTCTTAACCATTACTTCGACCCTTCATGGTTTGAATACGATCTTACTTATGGGATGAACTTCCCAGATCACAGGCATGCGACTCTTCAAGCTCTTGGGTCCAGGCCGGGCACCAGTTGCGTGTGTTATATCAAAGAACAATGAGCCTTCAATCTCCACAGGAACTGGTGGACGAGGAAAGTCATAGCCGCCCCTACCAGGCAGTCGGCCTCCCGCGTGATCGTCGAAAAATTTCTTGAAAGCGTTGCGAGCGGCTTTTAGTTGCTGAAACGCGGGACTATTTGCTGGCGGCAAGCCTGACAGTTCCATGGTTATGTACATGTCAGGTAACGTTTTTGGATCCAAGCCAAGGATCAGATGGAAGTCGTTGTCTTCCTCTCGCTTTGCGGCATAAAGAAACGCGTTAACTCGAATATTTCGGTCCTCTTCTTTAACACGCTTTGACGTTGCTGCTCTCGTGATCTTGGGTTTGTGATTTTTCATGACGTCTTCTGCAGCTAGTGATTTAATCAGTGCTTTGACGTCCTTGAACTTTTCAATTTGGGCGTTTGAGATAGAGATTTTGGCTGCTCTTCGGTCTGTACCAGCAAAATCATCTGATACGGGAGCCAATGCGGCGAGGGCAGCGAACGCGCTCGGATCGTGCGCCTCTTCCTCATACTCATCCATTTCGTTTGTGTGAATGATGGTGTACTGCTTGCCGACGGCCGAGGCGCGCAGTGCTGTTGCCATCGGCGCCGCCTTCGGCGCTGTTACACTGATGATGGAATCCGCCGCAGGCAAACCTGTTCGGAACGGATCCGGGAGGCTCGCCAGGACACTTTCGAGCGCCTTCGGTTTGCTGATTCTTTTGTGAGTTGACTTGGGCATATTTTTCCTTTCTTAACTAAGGTGTGCGCAGGGTTTTTTTCGGGAGGAGGTCACCATTAGAGTGTTGTTGGACCACCGCGTTCGGCGTCAGACCCGCCAGGGAACTATGTGAACTGAAGCCAGTATACTCTTCCTTAACCGAAATGACTTTTTGTCCCGACTGATCGTCAACCTCATCTCTGCCCTCCAGCGGCTTTGCACTAAAAGTGCAATCTTAGCCTGCGGAGCAGGCGAAAGCATAAAGCCTGGGGCGACAGCCCCAGGATCCAAATCCAAATAAATTGCGAGCCCATGAAATGGGCGACAGCCCATCGTCAATAAATCGTTAATATATTTAACTGCGATTGGTCTGTCGCCCGCATTCGCGGGCTTGATTATCTGTTGCTTTAACCTGGGGCTTACGCCCCAGGCTTTATGCTTCCGCCTGCTCCGCAGGCTAAGACTGCACTTTTAGTGCAAAGCCCCCCCTCCAGCCATAGGCGGTGGTAATGTCTACCCTTTCTGATAGATTTATATGAGGCATCGGATACCTTTGGAGTAGGTTTTCAGTGACTCAATTCGGGAGAAACTTAATGAGCACAAAAGCTAAGCGGCGCAAGAAGCAAACGGTCAAGGGAACCGGCACTAAGTCCAGGCGAAAGAAAAAGCTCGCTGGGCCAATCAAGGTTGGCAAGGGACAGCCCTGGGATAGAGACCGTGACGAGGAGGGGCCGCTAGGATGGCTGATGCCGGAGATGCAGGAGGCCTATGTCCGACTCACCCCGCGTGATAACGGACTCCCGACAGCCGAGACGGCCGAGGCAGACAGCGGAGCTGAGACCACTCTGGCGCCAGTGAGTCGTACAAGCTGGCGGGACATATTGGGGGAGTATAAGCGTCGCAAGACCACATCACTGGAGGACAGTATCCCGGCGATGGAGGCGGCCGCCGTTCCCGGTGGGATCAACTGGCTGCCACTCGGCCCCAGCGTTGTACTCAACGGGCAAACGGAAGGTCAGCAGCCCATAGCCGGCCGCATCTCGGGTCTCGCTATCGCTCCCGGCGGACAAATAATATTCGCCGCGTCGGCTAACGGCGGAGTATTTCGATCCGA
>Ga0097621_100001422_pt1 | contig 16440 bp, 13 predicted proteins | sample KBSMisM72_FD_73165 | JGI IMG/M metagenome (GOLD analysis project Ga0097621, IMG submission 73165) | Miscanthus rhizosphere microbial communities from Kellogg Biological Station, Michigan, USA - KBS Miscanthus M7-2 (version 2) (version 2) | ecosystem: Host-associated > Plants > Roots >... | reverse complement strand
TTGGGCGGAATTCCTCTTGCCTGCACGATCGCCCAGTGCCATTCCTGATCGGGCGTTAACGAAATTCCTATGAACTGTGTTAGAGCAATTGCTTTTGCTAGCCTTGGCTTGGCGTCGACTCCTTCGGTAGAGTGAAAGTCAACACGGCGAAACCAGCCAGCATGATGTGGTAGGATACCAGGCATTTTAACGCTGCCGTATCGCTGTCGCGTTTACCAACCATGATCAAGTCAGTATTGCTAATCTTGGGAATTCAATGCTTGTGCCTAGCCGGTTGCGATTTAGCGACCCCTGTTATCACCAAACAGCCCATCAGCATTTCGGCCAACCAAGGGGATCCAATAGAATTCGAAGTGGCTGCCACAGGCGGTGTGGACCTGAGCTATCAATGGCTGGTCGACGGCACTCCCATCGAAAATGCAACCCTTCCCATTTACGCAACGCAGGCCGCATTCAAGCATAACGGTGCAAAATTTACGGTAGTGGTCAGTAATCATTCGGCGAGCGTGACCAGCGAATCGGCAACGTTGTCGGTGATTCCCGGCTCACCCGACACGCTTACCTTCCACAACGATACGGCACGTACGGGGCAGAATTTGCACGAAACCATTCTCAATCTGGAGAATGTCAACCCCGCCACGTTTGGAAAGATCGGTTTTTTACCGGTGGATGGCAAGGTCGATGCGCAGCCTTTGTACCTGTCCCAGGTTGCAATACCAGGTATAGGGTTCCGCAATGTCGTCTACGTCGTAACCGAGCACGACAGCGTCTATGCTTTTGACGCGGACAGCGGAGGTTTGCTCTGGCAGTTGTCTGCGCTCAACCTGGATGAAACCCCCAGCGATTGGCGCAGTTGCGGAAATCTTATGCCGGAGAAGGGGATTACGGCGACGCCGGTAATCGACCGCCATCGGGGACCCAATGGTGTGATGTATCTGGTGTCGATGTCTAAGGACAGCACTGGGAAATTCTCTCAACGACTGCATGCGATCGATGTGGCCACGGGAAGCGAACTGTTTGGCGCCCCTATGGATATTCGAGCAACCTTTCCCGGAAATGGGCCGAACAGTCTGAATGGCAACTTGATTTTCGATCCTGCCCAGTACCTCGAAAGGGCGGCGCTCCTGCTTTTGAATTCGGTGGTTTACACCACATGGTCTTCGCACTGCGACATAGCACCTTACAATGGTTGGATCATCGGATACGACGCAGACACACTGGCACAAGTCAAAGTTCTCAACCTGACTCCAAACGGGAGTCAGGGGGCGATCTGGATGTCGGGAAGTGGACCGGCTGCTGACCCGGAGGGGAATATTTTCATACTCGACGCCAATGGCACATTCGACACCACCCTGGATGAACGTGGACACCCGTCGCATGGAAATTATGGGAATTCATTTGTAAAAATCACGACGACAAACGATTTTTCAGTTGCCGATTATTTCACTATGCTAAATGTCGATAACGAAAACGAACATGATACCGACCTGGGTTCAGGCGGCGCCGTAGTGTTGCCGGACCTCACCGATGCCGATGGAAAGGTGCGTCATCTCGCGGTTGGTGGCGGAAAGGATAGGGGCATTTATCTGGTGGATCGAGAGAATATGGGAAAATTCAATCCTTCGTCCAACGATATCTACCAGCAGATAAACGAGCTGGGCGGTGCGATTTTTTCCACACCTGCCTATTTCAACCAGGCGATCTACTATGGGGCTCTCCACGACTCCATCAAGCGATTCCCATTTGTGGCGGGCCGATTGGCCGAGACGCCGGCTTCGCAGACCGCGATTGCTTTTGGCTACCCAGGCGTGACGCCTACCATCTCGGGGGATGGCGGGACTGACGCCATTCTTTGGGCAGCCGAGAACGGAAGCACGGCGGCGCTACATGCGTATGCCGCTGAAGATCTCTCGCGCGAACTTTACAACAGCAACCAAGCTGGCGGAGGTCGAGACCAGTTCGGAGCGGGGAACAAATACATTGCGCCGACGGTTGCAGACGGCAGAGTGTTTGTTGGCACCCAGAATGGAGTTGCGGTGTTCGGACTCCTTCCTAAATAGGAGAGGCAGAAGAGAAGCAGAACTGGAATAGAGAACCTTTCGCCCTTGAGGCACGATGCTCCGAAGTCCAAAAGTGTTCGCGTTTCAAAAGACTCAAGAGCCAGAGTGGGTAGGGAGCCAGGTCGTTGTAAAGTCCCTGAACGACGGATCAGACCCGGTCAACCTCGCGAAGTATCACGGCTTCGGTGATTGAGACACACTCAATTCCTAGCTCCAGCTAATCCCTTCCCCGGCGTGATCTTCCCTGCGACATTCACCCAGGAATTTCCGGAGACCCGACGTCTTTTATTTGGGCGGAATTCCTCTTGCCTGCACGATCGCCCAGTGCCATTCCTGATCGGGCGTCAACGAAATTCCTATCGACTGCTTGAACAGCGCGCTGCTGAAGGGAGAGGCTGATCCCTTGAGGTGGTAAAGCACAGTCAAGTCAGAATGCTTGGGGCTGGAGGTGTCAGCACCGGCCGCGGCGGGTAGCAGCCGAGCGGATCCATAGTTGGTTGCGCTGCTGGAGTCTGGGCGCAGAATGGTCAGTCCCACTGTAATTTCGTCTATCTTCCATCCGGTGGGATTGTAGACAGAAACTTGCAGCGTGTCTCCGTTGATCGAGGCGGGGCCGTCTAGCTTGACCAGTTCGCTGCTGGGAAGATCGAGCGGCGATGAGGAATCTGCCGATGCTGTAAGCCCTTCCCCGTTGAATGAGAGGCTGCATGTAACGTCGGGCGAAGAAACCTGAATATCTTTGCCGGATCCTTCGAAGTTAAGCTTCACCGTGCCTTTGGTCCTCCGGCTCTCGGCCTCATCCATAACCTTGGAGAGATTGTCGTTATCGACGACGGTCTGCTCGGCGGCCTTCTTGCTCTTCCGCAAGGCGCGGGCAATGTCGCCCAGCGGAGTTTCCTGTTCTTGCGCAAGCAGAAGCGGTGCGGGTAGCAGACTTAGCACCAGGACAATGGGGAAAATGCGTCTCATAAGTACTTCATTCATTTTGCCGCATTTAGCAGCAATGTCGTAGCTATCGAACGTAACTGGAATTCATTTGGTCAACGTAGAGTCGCTGCCGAGTCACGTCTGCTGCGGAGCTTCCAGGGCCTCAAAACGCAGCGAAGGGGCTTCTCTACTCGGAATTAGCGCTATACCGAATTTTACTCAGGAGTTGGAAAGAAATCGCGGTTAGGCCGGAACGTAGGTCGTAGCACTACAGGAAGGATGGCTTGTCTGGAAGGCTCGAACGCTTAGCGAAGTGGTGCGCAACAGGGCGCAGCAGATCGAACCCTCCAGCGATTACAGCAAGCCTGACATTCGAAGCCGCGCAACTGGATCAATCGACGCAGAGCGTTTAAAAACCCAGCGGGCCACCGCAAATCCGAACGCCACGTAACAAAAATGAATGAACTTCATGTCTCTCACCCCGACCGCGTTAGATGCGACTGCATCCCGAGGGAGTGGACTTACATGCTGAAAGTATCAAGCGTCAGAAAGTCGGTCAATGCACCGTTGTGCCATACACATGGCACGAAGGTGGTACTAAAGTAACCACCTTGATTCCGGGCTAACGCGAATTTTCCACCAGCGCCTCCTTGGCGTGCGGCGCGGGGGCCGCACCCTCCGGTGCGTGCGCGCGGTCCCGGTGGAAGAAGATCATGTGCACGACAAACATCAGGATGAGCACTGCTCCAAAGGTGCAAACGATAGCAGCGCCGGTCGGTAAATCCCACAAAACAGAGAAATAAACACCGAGCGCAGAAACCAGGGTGCCCATCGTCCAACCGATCGCCAAACGGCGCCCCACCCGGTCGGCAAACAGCATGGCACCCACCGACGGAACAATCAGGTAGCAGAAGACCAGCAGTACGCCCGCAATCGCCACCGATGACGTGACCACAAATCCGAACGAAGCGTAGAAGAGGAAATCCCAGAAGCGCACGTTAAGCCCGCTGGATTCTGCCTTCTCGTGGCTGGTCGAAATCAGCAGGAAGCGGCGGCGGAAGATGTAGTGGAACGCTCCTACCAGGCCATAGAGCACGGCCGTTTTCATGACTTCGTGACGGTCAACGGCTAGTATATTCCCTACCAGCATGTCTTTCAGGTGCTCGGTTTCGCCGGTGGCCTTGCTCATCGCCAAGATTGCAGCGGCGGACGCCACGGCGTAGGCAATTCCGATAAATGCCTCCTGCGGAATATGGCCGCGCCGTGTCCGAGCCAAGGAAAAGATAGCCGCGCCTACGAAGGTGAAGGCGAGGCTCACCCAGTAGGCGCCCTGGCCGTGGGGATCCATTCCGGCCAGGATGGCGATGGTCGCACCCAACGCAGCGATCTGGGCCAGCGCAAGGTCAACGAAAATGACACCGCGCTCGACCACGTGAACGCCCAGATAGGCGTGAATACCGGTCAAGATGAGGCTAGCTATGAACGGCCAGACTAGAAACGGAAGAATCTCCATGTAGCTCCTTGAGACGGTCGCTGGTGATCTATTGCGTCGCCTGGAAAGCTTTTGTCAACAAATCAATGTTGTAGTCGAAAAGTCTAAAGTAATCCGTAACCTCTTTTTCGCCCCCTACCGATGGCATGTACTGCACCACTTTGCCGCCGGTTTGCGCCGCCACCGAATTCGGGGTTTTCAAATCAAAATAGGGTTCCACCAGGATGACCTTGCAGTTCTCCCGCTTCATCAAGCCGATCAGTTCAATGGTGTGGCTCGGCGTGGGAGGAATTCCCGGCCGCGGCTCGACGTACCCAATCACATTCAGCCCGAAATGCTTGGCGAAATTGGGGAATGAATTGTGATAGGTCACGACCTTCTTGCCCTGAAACGGCTTCATTTCCGCATCCCATTTTTGCTCCGCCGCTGTCAGGCGCTTGTCGAAATCCTGAAAGCGCTGCTGGAAGTAGGCGGCGTCGGGCGGATCCATCTCCCCCAACTTGGAGGCCAGTCCTTTGGCAATGCGGCGGCCGTTATCGGGATCAAGCCAGTAGTGCGGATTTCCCAATGGATGCACGTCGCCCATGGCGCGGGTTACAGTGCCCGTGGGAATGTCAAGGATTTCGGCAAATTGTGAGGCGTCGAGATAGCCGGCGGACCCGACTTGAATCCTCGAGTTGCCGCTTTGTGCGATTAGCGGCGGCAGCCAGCCGATTTCCAGCTGCAGGCCGACTGTGACCAGCAGATCCGCTTGGCGCAGTTTCAGCAGAAAGCTGGGCTTGGCTTCGACGAAGTGGGGATCCTGGTAGCCGCGGGCCATTGCCTCCACGCTCACCCTGTCTCCGCCCACTTCCTGGGTTAGAGCAGCCATGTCAGTGGTGGCGGTGATAACGTTAAGTTTTTTTGCCTGGGCCGCGCCCGACAATAGTCCTGCCAACGATATTGTCGCCAAGAAACGGACTGCAATTTGCATATTCTTCATTCAATTCTCCGTAGGGCCGGTATCGCACCAGCACCACTCACAACTTTCAGAAAGGATGGGCGCCGTGCGCTCCCAGCGAGAAGATCAACTGCATCAGGAACTCGTTTGCCTTGATGCCTTCCGCGTAATCGGTGTAACGGTATTGGCCTCGCACCTGGCTGAACTCGCTGGGCCAATATGTAACCACCACCGAAGTTCCCTTGTCGGTTAGGTTGGCAAAGCGAGCGCGGTCCGACCGATCGTAGCGTGCGCCTACGAACCAGCGGCGGCCTAACTGGTAATCCGCCGAGGTGTAAAAGCCGAAGCCTTTCTGCTCCTGCCCAACCTCCTGACGCTGGCTCCAGATAAACTCACTGCGTCCGATGAACGAATGGTAAATGGAGCGCCGCAACGGCTTCCAGCGAACCGTTGCATCGACCCCGTACAACTGGGTCAGAAAATCGGACCCCACGTCATTATGGCCGCGCGAGTAGGAAAGGCCAATATCAACGTTGGTGGATTCAGTAATGTCTTTGTAGCCGCGTAGGTGTTCGACCGTGCTCAGGTCGCCACGATCCGTGGCATGAAACACCGGGCTGTTTTCGTCGCCCGAATCCCCACGAAATACCTGGCCGGTGGCTTCAAGAAAAATTCCTTTGGGGGCAGGGATGATTCGCTGGAGAGAAACGCCTGCATCATCTATGCCGTCTTCGCCGCCAACCAGGTTCGTAGTGACCAGCGGGCGATCAATCCATGGCAGCACGTGATTGTGCAGAGTGTTCACCTTGCCGAATGCGGAACGCATTTTACCGACCTTGGCAATAAAGCTTTGCGGCAGAGCGGTAAACGTGATGTATCCCTCTTCCAGATCGACCCCTTCTTCGCCGAAGGAAATGAAGAAATCGCCGCGGGCGTAGGGATCGATAATCGACTGCAGCCCAATTTCAGACTCGTGCATCTGCAGCGAAGGAAAGGCCTGTTGCGGGGCCAGCAAAGGGGCATCGTTCGTCCCTGCTGCGCCGATAAAATCGCCTATCACACTGATGTCGGGATTCAGCGCTTTGGCGGCAGACCCGCCAGCTCCGCCGTAGGTCACGTTGGGATTCTCAGAAGCTGTAATGCTGGCCTGAGTCTGGGCCTGGGTCTGCGCGGCTACCGGTGCTGGGGCTTCCGCCTGCGGGGCGGCCGCGGCCTGGGCCGTGGATTCGGAAGCGGGAGCCGTTGGCGCTGACGCAGGAGCCGGAGTGGGACTGGATGCGGCACTTTGCAGCATGCGCACCTTGCCCTCCAGCATGATGATGCGGTCTTCCATGTCTTTCATACGTTGTAAAAGGGCGGCGTTGTCTTCACCGCCTGCAGGAGCACTCGCAGGGGCGGCCTGCTGACCCTGTAGAGACACGGCTCCGCAAATTGCAAAAATTGCCAACCAAACCGGATATTTCATTCCTGTACTCCTCTACTCCTCGAGAACGACGGGAAGGATCAAAAAACACAGAATTCAGAGGGAGTTACAGAAAAGGCGGTGGGCGCACGTCGAGGTGAAATGAACTAAGCAGCACGCGAGGACTGAACTGCGAAAACGACGCCCTCTCCCTTACCGCAAAGCCGCACAACAGAGCCGTGAGAACCAGAATGACCGCAGCCGCTTGCAGAAAACACACCAGACAAGGCGACACGTTGGCAGCCGGAGCCTGGGCTTCTACGCTGATTTGGGCGGCCGAGAATGGTGTACCGCAGGTGTGCACAACCTGCAAAGTACTGACAAACAACAATAATGCGAGGCAAGCATAAATAGCGGTGGAGCGCGAAGATAGAAGCCGACTAACCACGGTCTCCTAAAGTTGGATGCCAAAAACCGGCATCGGACAGCTGATGTACCAGTTCCTAGGGAAATTTTAACACCGGGACGGGCGGGCCGAGTGGAATTGCAGTGCCCGCAAGGTAACCATTGGCATGGGTATCACTACAGGAGACCCCGGCTAAGGCTCAGCCGATATAAGGTTCCGCCAGAGCAACCGACGAACGGCAGGGTTATGACAACAACGCCCTGGCCTCTTGCAGGTCCTTACGCATCTTCGCGTCCAGGCTGGGATACGCTAGGTGCAAGCTCTCCAGAGTATCTACAACCGCAGAGGCCACAACCAGTTGCATGTACCATTTGTTATCGGCCGGAACCACATACCAGGGAGCTTTTTTGGTCGAGGTGTGGCGAATGGCGTCTTCGTAGGCCTTCATATAATCGTCCCAATAGTCGCGTTCGTGAATGTCAGGCAGCGAAAACTTCCAATTTTTGTTGGCTTCTTCGACCCGTGCCAGCAACCGCTTCCTTTGCTCCTTTTTCGAAACGTGGAGAAAGAACTTGCGAACGACCACGCCGTTACGGCCCAAGTAGCGCTCGAAGTCATGTATATCCTGAAAACGTTCTTTCCAAATATCCTTGGAGATCAGCTCCGGTGGGATTCGTTCGTTGTCGAAAATTTCGGGGTGGACACGGACCACCAGTACTTCCTCGTAGTAGGACCGGTTGAAGATTCCGATGATGCCGCGCCCGGGTAGCCGACAGGAAGTCCGCCACATGTAGTCATGGTCGAGTTCTTCTGAAGATGGCGCCTTGAACGAGTAAACCTGGCAACCCTGCGGGTTCACGCCCGACATCACATGCTTGATGGTGCTGTCTTTTCCGGCCGCATCCATCGCCTGAAAAATCAACAGTAGGGCATGCCGGCGCTGAGCGTACAGTTTGGATTGCAATTCCTCCAGCTTAGCCACGCCCTTTTGAAGCATTCCTTCCGCTTCATTGCTGGATCGAAACTTGCCAGTATCGCCCGGATCGAAATCCTTTAACCGAAACTTGTCTCCATCGTCGATCTCGTACGGCTTGGCCAATTTCCCTGCCCAGGTCATGAAATCCCTCCGAGCGCACGGCTCCCTGTCATCATATCTGGAAAGAAGTAGGCAGATAGCAGGCGCCTATTTGGCAGCGGCAGCACCGTCATGGACAATACGGCGGATGGCCTCGTAGCACTCACAAGAGGCATCCTCAAGGCCGGGCCGGCTCAGCACCTTTACCATGCCACGGGTGTATTCGATGAGCCCTGCCCTTTGAAGCGCCCCGGCGGCTACGGTAACGCTGGGCCGGCCGCTGCCCAACATCTGCGAGAGCAGATCATGGGTTATAGGAAACGCCTCTCCTTTGGAACGGTCGTGGCTCAGCAAAAGCCAGCGAGCCAGTCGCTGTTCAATCTCATGCAGACGATTGCACGCCGCCACTTGGGCTACTTGCATGCCTTGAAGCAGCAGGAAACGGTTTAGTCCCTGTTGCAAAGTCGGCATTTCAGGAAGAAGTTCTTGCAATCTTTCTGACTTCACCCTAAATGCATCACCTGCGGCTTGCACGATAACCCGTTGACCACTATCACGGATTCCCGCCGCGAGAGGCGTTCCGATGAAGCCTTCGTTACCGACCATGCCCACTTCTACACTCTTGGCATCGCCGGTGACAATGAGCAGCGAGACCAACCCGTTATTCGGAAAAAATCCATGGTCGATTGTTCGCCCTGCATCTTGCAATATCTGGTGCAACCCCATCGTGACCAACTCCAGATGCGGACTGAGGATTTCAAACTCTCGGTCGGGTGCGCTCAATAAAAGCCGATTCTCTATGGGCCGCCCTTTGGAGTCGCTTCTACTGCGAGTCGCTGCTATACGGCCATTAGTGTTTGTCATAATCTCCTTGAAAACGGAGCGGCATAAATTACGCCTGCGGAAGAGAGCACAAAGTAGATGCAAAAGCGTAGACGTGTCGGTATTGCAACGTACACATCCTTTTCATTCCGTGGTTTAGATGATTTTCGTTGCCCCATAGGTATGCGGGTTTTCCTGTAATTGCCTACCGATAGACCCGATTTGCATCGGTGGATCCACGTACTGAGAAAGAATCGCGTTTGATGAATGCGGATGGTTGTTTAAACGGTTGGGATCCCATCCTCTTCTTCAGAGTCGCGGCCGATCGAAATGGACTAAGCTTCTCTATCGGCCGACAGCGCTGTTTCACTCGCGCTGTCGGCTCGGCGCTCCTGCCAAGTGGCGATGTGTCGAGCCAGGCTCGGCCAGCGCGCTCGGTGTCGGGTCCCACGTTTCAATGCCACCCATTCATATCATTCAAATGTTGACAACCAAAGTGCGCATCAGAAATAGGGCCAAGGTCCGTAGTTGTTAAGGTATATTTGAAAATTCCCCGTTTAGGATGCCGAGCTGGCTTTGTTTGGGAGCGATACTCGCAAATGCAAAAGCTCTTGAAACTCGTATTACTTACAGCAGCGGGATGGACATTGCTTGTTTCTTCGACCGCCTCCGCTCAGTGCACCGAAGGTAGGGATGGGTGCCCGCAGCGAGTGCCGCGGGTGATGAAATTCAACGGCGCCTTGCGTGATGCGAACGGAACTCCGCGAAGCGGAATGGTGGGAATTCTATTTGCGATTTACGGGGATTCGAATGGGGGAGCTGCCCTGTGGCAAGAGACTCAAAATGTGCAGCTAGATCACCAGGGGCATTACGAAGTAATGCTTGGAGCGGCCTCGGCTGAGGGAGTGCCGTTGGATTTGTTCCGTTCAGGAGAGCCACGATGGCTGGGAGCTCAAGCGGTGCTGCCCGGGGAATCGGAACAGCCTCGAGTCTTGCTCGTGAGTGTGCCTTACGCTCTAGTGTCCGGGGATGCCGCAACCTTAGGGGGACTGCCGCCGTCTGCGTTTGTGCAATTGGCTCCTAACCCCTCCGGCGTTCAGACACCTGGTGGTGTGGCAGCACCAAGTTCACCGGTAAAGAGTTCGGCAGCAGGACCGGTAGCAGCCGCAGATACGGCCGTCACCACTGCGGGCGGCACGGTAGGTACGATCCCAAAATTTTCCACAAGTTCGGGACTCGTCGACTCTCCGATTAAAGAGGTTAACGGCGAAGTGACCGTCCAAAATCTCGGCAATATTTTTTTCGCCGATCGATTTACCGATGGCGTCCCCGGCGCGATCGCCGCATGTCCTCCAGAAGGGTGCATCATCTATGCCGGCTCGAAGAACGTAAACCGAAATTTGGGCACGATCAATCCCGGGAACAAACTCGTCACGATCTATCTTGGGCCCTACACCTACACCGTTAAGAGCGTTGTTTTGCGCAATGGTCTGAAGCTGATCGGAATGAGTTCATCTATTCCGGGGACCATTTTGCAGTCGGTGAATGGTAACGAACCAATCTTCATCATTCCGCAGACGCCGCACGTCGCGGCTACCAGTGTCCGCCTCTCAGGATTGCGCATCATCGGTTCGGTCGGCAATACAAGCGAAGACGCGTTTTTTATTGACGCCAGCAACGTTATCGAAACCGGTTTGTGGTATTCCGCCTTCGATGATCTCTATATCTACAACTTTGCCGGCGTGGCGATCCATCTAAAAGGGCCAACCAGCAATTTTGGGGCTGCCAATCAGTGGCTAACCTTCAGCAATGTGGTAATTGCTCGCACCTCCGGCGGGGCAAACGGTATCCGAATCGAGGGCGCGAACTTTCAGTTGCATTTCACCGATTGCCAGGTCGATGGACAAGGAACTGGAGACGGAACCAATATCTTCATCGGCAACCTAGGGGGGAATGGTTTTGCGTTTCCTTTTGACATCACTTTCCGCGGGCTAGTGTCTCAAGCCGCGGCTGTAGCGGTGCAGCTCGACGGAGCTCAGACCGTCACATTTCAAACTTCACACCACGAGCTACTATGGGGCGCGTATCTAATCACCAACAACAGTGGGATTGGAACGCATGGCGTGACGATTACCGATAGTGTTTTCAATCCCAACGTCGGTTCGAACAACGGTGCAGGGTACCTGCTTCGAGTAGCGACTCCCTCGGCGTTTGGAATCTACTTCACGCGCAATCGACTGGGTGGAGCCTTCTCAACCGGCCTCTCGGCTCCTGATTCAATCGTTAACGCCGACAATGGCGCCCAGGTGGTTTACCAGGATAACCAATACTATGGAGCTCTAGCTACCCCGCCCACATCCGGGATTACCCCGATGATCGATGCTGCCGCGACCGTCAACATAGGTGGTGCTCACACGATCGCTGTGAATAGCTCAACTACTCCGATCTCCACCATTCAAAGTACTCTCGGTCCAGGAGAGACGGTAACATTTCTAACCGTCAACGGACCGGTCACCTTTGCCGGTGGGGGGAATATCGCGATATTGGGGTCCAGCACTTTGACGATCAGCGGGACGATAACCATGGTTCGGAGTGATGTTCCGACCAGTTCCAGCCGATGGTGGCCAGTATCACAATGGACGGCAACTTCCACTGGCGGCACATCAGGAAGCTTTCAGATATCGGGAGATTCTTCCGCCACGGTGACTGCAGGAGAAGGAGCGACCTACAATCTGACCTTGACCTCCACGGGTGGACTGTCCGGGCTTGTGCAACTGGCCTGTAGCGGAACGCCTCCCGATTCCAGTTGTTCGGTTACGCCCAGTCCTGCGACGTTGTCGTCAGGAACATCGGCGACCTCTTCTGTCGTGGTTACCACCAAACAACGTGTCCAGACAGCAGACGGTAGCCATTCCGGGCGAAACTACAACAGCGCCGCACTGTGCTTGATTGGAGCCCTGGTAATATTGCCTGCTAGCATCGGAGCGGGAAAAAGAAGCAAGAACCATATTCTTACGGTTGTCGTCCTTATGGCGATCACGTCGTTCGGGTGCGGCGGCACCAGTTACAGGCCGCCACCGGTCCCTGTCGGCACGCCCAAAGGGAAATACATCATTACAGTGAAGGGAACGGTTGCAAACATCAGCCGGTCTGTACCCCTGACCCTCACCGTACTCTAAGTTCGAATGGGCCAGCAGCGCGGCGGAAAACAAAACACATTCACAACCGGGAGATCATCCTGATCCGGCTGGAATGGATGCAAACTCTTGCGGGTCCTGGTATAGAGCTGATAGCCCCATCCTCGTAATATCGCATCCAGCTGTTTCACCGACGAGCCACTATTTTTGAGTGCGGACGAGTTGAACTCAATCATCAGGACTGGTTGAAAACGCGCTATCGTTGACTGCCCCCCCTGAAGTACGCGGAATTCGCTCCCTTCTACGTCAATCTTGATCAGGTCCAAGCGATCCAATTTTTGGCTTTTGCAGAAATTGTCCAAGGTATCGAGCATGATTTTTGCGCCCTTGGATTGGACAGAAATCGTGGCTGCCCCCGAATTCCAGTCGGTCTCATCCAGATACGCTGAGCCCGGCTGGTCCGAAAGGCCACAGGGAACGGGCTTGATGATCGATTCCAAATGGTTCAGCGCAATATTGATTTTGAGCCGTTCGAGAGTCGGATGGCACGGTTCGAAAGCAAAAACCTGCCCGCTGCCTTTCATGAGAGGAGCCAGACAGACCGAATAGTAGCCAAAGTTAGCGCCGACATCCAAGAATACTGCGTTGGGTGCGACCCAGCGGGAAAGCTCCTGCAAGTCCCACGGTTCATACTCGCCGGTCCAATATAAGTGGGTCTGGACGAAGTCCGATGGGTTCAGTTGCCACCGCAGATAGCGACGTTCTACCTCCAGATCGCAGTTGGCCTCTGCGCGAAGTGCGGAACGCAGCCACTCATGAACGCGATTCTTCCCACGATGTTTAATTCGTGTCCCATAAAACTCCAGCATTTTCCAAACTAGCGAGGTCGGTTGCATTTGCTATCCAGTCCAATGCGGAGAATTCTTGCGGGCACCGATTGCAGGATCCGGACACTTAGGTGCTTGGCGAAGCAGGCTTGAAGCGGTAGACCTCATTTGATCAATCCAGTAATCGCTGGTAAGTTTCTCCTTGGTCGCTCGACTAAGCGGCCCCATCGACAACCATTTCCTCAAATTGTCCGCATTAATCTCGTTCCAATGTTTCAGCGGAACCACCGGCAACCCTTCAAACAGAGGATCCAGAGACGACGAGGGCACCAGCACGATGTGCCCCAGTGCAAGGGATTCCCAAGTCCTGTGACAGTCCAGTCCGACCCCGTGCGGGCTCAACACGAACGCATACTTCCCTCGCTCTTCCCACAACCGGCTTCTCGAGAGCGGCCCCGGCTGACAATGAACCTGATCATTCTTTCGAAGCCTCTTCGCAAGGTTGAACCGAGTCTCCAGGAATTCAGTGCCCTTGAACGGATGAAAGCGGCGATAGCTGAGAAAACCTCGTCCTCGACGCCATGCAAAGTCGACATACACCTTGGGAATACGATGTTCAGTCGGAAGAAGTCCCCGAGAAATCGTTTCTAAAACGCACTCCTGTTCTTTTGGGGCAGCCTGGTTCTCGCCCCAAACCGCCCTCTCGGCGATGGTATGGAAATCGATCCCGATGGGCAGACATGAAATCCGTTCTGGAGCAAATGTGCCGTCGTAATTTTGGGCATACCAGTGCAAGAGATTGGATGAAGCTAGAATTTCGCGCGCCTCAGGCATCATCTCTGAAGGTACACAACTGTCCGAGTCGCCGGTTACCAGGATGAACCGATTTCGAATGAGAGGCAGGACTTGTTGAACAAAGGATCTTAGCCACGACACCCTCACCCACACCAATTCCCCGTCTCGAATATCGCGAAAAAGATCGGGATTCGAAATCAGATTATCCGGAAGCCTTGATGACGCGAGAGCTCCCGCAAATCTCGGCACGGAAGAATAGTTAAGACCGTCGGGAAAGTCGTCGGGAATTCTGCGGTCGCAACGCGCTGAGATGCCCTTATTCCAGACTCGTTCGACTCGATTTCCCTGGAAAGCGCCAATGCAGTCTTCCACTAAACGACCCCGTTACGGTGAGGTATGCTCCCCGACACTCCAGTTACCATCTGCACCAGCGTGGTCATAACATGGGTCGCCTCTTTCACTCTGAATAATCGCGCCACTCCAATGAAAGTACCTCCCGTGATCAGCCCTAGAGAAGCGACTACTGAGATCCGAGCGGCGATTCCGCCGCGATCGAAAGCTAGGTAAAAGAAATGCCAACTGATCCAATTGATTGCGACCATGGCAAGTGAGGCTACGGTCGTCAAAGCGATGAAGCGCACCATATCTAAATCAAAATGCAGCAGATGCTTCCGATTCCACAGCACAACTACGAGAATACCCGTAACCAAATAGAATGAGATACCGCGCGTCAGTGCCAGCCCCTGAATACCGAAGCGCCGGGTGAAAAACGTGGCTACAATCACATAAAAAATCAGATCCACTATTTCGGCGTATAACGCTGTGACCGTGTCTTCCACAGCGTAGAAGCAACGCAACAATATCCCCCCCATAGCTAGAGGCAGAATTCCAATACCGTAAAGCCGCAAGACCTGCGCGGTTACGATCGAGTTCTCCAACTTAAACTGCCCGCGTTCAAACAGGAGGCGAGTAATGGGTAAAGCATTAATGATGGTCCACAGAGTGATGGGAACAAAAATGAACAGGATTGCGCGGAAGATGCGCGACACTTGGGCGGCCAGATTGCCGCGGCCCTCGCGCAACGCCTCGCGCGCGAATTGAGGATAGACCACAATTCCCAAAGGTGCCGCAAGGAAATTGGATGGAATGGTGAACAGCCGCATGGCATAGGTCAAAGTAGAAACAGCTCCCACGGATAATTGTGACGCCAGATTCCGCTCAACAAATGCCGAGCCGTTTGCTATGACGAGATAGAGGAGTAACGGGCCTCCCAGACGAAGCAGTTTTCGGATCGCAGAATGCGAAAAATTCAGAGATGGGGTGTAGCGAAATCCTAATTTGGCAGCTGCCGGAATGAGGAAAAGAAATTGGAGCAGAAAACCTGCCGCCGTAGCCATCCCTACCAGGTAGATGGCATTTTCCCCGTGAGCCAATAAAACCGCAACGATGACGGCCAAGCTCGAAAGCGCCGGAGCAAATGACGCCAGGGCGAATTTATGAAATCCATTTAGCAGAGCAGTAAGAATTCCAGCCAAAGCCACAAACAAAACCGAGGGGAAGATGATGTAGATGAGACGCGTTGACATGGCCGCAGTGGAGGCACTAAAGCCGGGAAACAGAACCGCCAGCCAGCTGGGTGCTGTTAGCATGGCGCCGCTGACGATCACGATCAAAAACAGCAGAACGAATGTTGTCACGACACTAAAAGTTTCTGTAAGTTTCTGCGGACTTCCTCCGTTCTCTGTGGACAACAAAATCGGAATGAATATTGGCGAAAGCGTGCCAGCGATCAGGATCATATAAAAGATAGTGGGCACGAAGATAGCCGCGAAATAAGCATCCATGGTAGTCGACAACCCAAAATGGGCCGCCAGCGCCGCCTCTCGAAAGTAGCCGAAGCAGGCCACGACCACCGTGAGTATGCTGACGATCCCGACGGTCCGTCCGCGGTTGTGTGCAGATGATTCGGAGAGAAGACTCGGCACCACAGGTTTGCTCAATTGACTCCTCAGACTCAGGCTTCTCGAAAAATGTCTCTCGTGGCTCGCCGCTACGCTGGTTTGATCCTGTATTTTAGCGAGAGCAGGTATTATAAGTACTTGCCGGCACCCAACGCGATTACCGATATGAATACGGAACTTGTCGAACGATGTAATGTGTGCGAAAGCAATCGCCTTGACGCAGTCGATCCCGCCTGCCATATCGCACGCTGCGCCAACTGCGGGTTTGTCTTCGACAACCCGCGCCCCGTACTGTCGGAACTGGTCAAGTTTTATTCACGGCCAGCGCAGTATGATTCATGGCTCGGTGAGTTGCCCGCCCGGCAAATCGCATGGCAGAGAAGACTTAAGAAGATGCAATCGACAAGGAAGCCGGGAACTTTGCTGGATGTTGGAACTGGGATTGGGCAATTCTTGGAAGTAGCCCGCACGTCCTATGAGGCGGTCTACGGAACAGAAGTATCAAGCGTTGCCATTCGCATTGCAAAGGAAAGATATGGACTGGATGTGTTCCAAGGCACGCTGGATAGTATCGACTGGGAGGGAAAAGTCTTCGA
>Ga0097621_100001421_pt1 | contig 16458 bp, 12 predicted proteins | sample KBSMisM72_FD_73165 | JGI IMG/M metagenome (GOLD analysis project Ga0097621, IMG submission 73165) | Miscanthus rhizosphere microbial communities from Kellogg Biological Station, Michigan, USA - KBS Miscanthus M7-2 (version 2) (version 2) | ecosystem: Host-associated > Plants > Roots >... | reverse complement strand
ATTGCTGGAACAGCTCAAGCGCATGGTCATAATCCGTCAAAGCGTCGAGGCAGTCCTTCGTCTGCCTTTTTACATCTGCCAGCAACCGGTAGATTTCAGCGCTCTTGCGGGCGTTCTCCGAAGTGGCGCCGCCATTAAGGGCGATTTGCATCGATTCGCTGGCATACTCCAATGCGGCGGGGAAGTCTTGCTTTGCGGTCGCTGCCTCAATCATGGAGCGTAAAGAGTCGTTAACGAGACGACTGGTGGGCCAGAATTCCTGGGCCATATTTAGTCGCTCGCGGGATAAATGCAGGGCAGTGGAGAAGAACTTCAGCTTGAGAACTATATCTGCCAGCACTCCCTTTTCACGCCAGTTCTGGCTGGGGTTTTGATAATAGAGATTCCTACCGCTCACCAGGTTGCCGGCATAAAGCAAAGCCTGATCAAGCTCGCCCAGTTCGGAATAATTTACTGCAAGCGCATGTTCCGCGTGCTGAATCTCAAAAGCGTTGTTTCCGGCCTTGGCTAGACGCAATGCCGTCTTGAGATCTCCGGCCGACTCAGAAAAGCGGCCCTGCCGGTAATCGACCATGCCAAGCCCGTAATAAGCTGCCGGTAGCAGAACATTGAAATTCCTGCGTTCGTTGCTTTCGATGCTCGTCGTGAGCCTCTGACGGGCTTCGGCCACTCTGGCTACGTCGGCAAGCAATCCAGCGGCCCAGCTCTCCGCTATGGCAGCCTCGCAACGATCGCCGAGTTGCGCAAAAAGATCTCTACTTCTTTCGAATTCGGATATGGCCTGCGCGATATCCACGGAGATTGATTGGTGTCCTGCGGCGAGTGCATCCTGCGCCTGCAAGAGTGGCCCAATCTTATCAGCGTCAGTATTTGCATAGAAGTTGGCCAGTTCAAGAAACAGGGAATCGCCGTTTTCTGTTTGCTCGAAATTGCCGATATAGGTCAACGCCTCGACACTCTCTCTAGTCTCGAGCTCGTTGCGGTGCTGCCTGGCCACCAAATATCTATGCGAAAGTTGCAGCGGAACCGCAACGCTCTTTAATGTGCCCTTCGTTTCGTCGTGAATTTTGCGCGCGCGTGAGTCGTCATGATTGCGATAGGCAGCGAGAAAGTCCGTCAATACGTGCTCTTTGGCATCGTTGTCCGTTTTGAATAGCGTCTGCGCATTTTCAAGCCGTGCCAGGTTTTTTCGCGCCTCATCGGCCCAGGGCGACGAGGGATCCTTCTGCAAGTAAAGGTTCCACGAACCCTTTGCCTCACGCGACAAGCCCCATTCCTGTAAGGCCAGGGACTTATTGAAAAGAGCTTCCAGGAAATCGCCATCGAGTTCCGTTGCCTTCGTAAACTCTTCGAGGCTTTGCGCCAAATCCTCCAGTTTCTTCTCGCTGGGCTCTGTTTTTGACAATTCGAGATAGGCGGCGCCCAGGTCGTTATGAATCCGTGCGTTTTGATTCGCAAGTTTCAAAGCGCTCTCGAATTCCTTGATGGCCTGGCGATAATCCCGCTGCGTCAGGTGATAAACGCCGAGGGCGTGGTAGGTTTCGGCATTCGGAGTCTTTTCTGTAGCCTCAATCAAATTGTTTTCAATACGCCGCAAACGGTTCTTCTCAGCTGGCGCAGGCGCGCCACGCAATTGCGACAACGGCGCGTAACCAAATTCGGAAATCCGCGTTTCCGTTGGGCGTGCCTGTTGGTAAATGGATCGGAGTTCGGCGAGTTCGTCCGGATTACCCCGGCTGCGGAAGTAGATTGTCAAGCCCAACACGGCAATCAGCAGAACCACAAACGCACCGACATACTCTGGCTGATGAAAGAACGCGTTGAGCGAAGCTAAAAACGACGGCGGCTTGTCAGCCACTTTCACAATCCTGGCCAGCGCCTTTTCTCTCAAAGCCTGAGTCAATTCCAGCCTGTTACGTCTTTCGGGATCAGCCAGAAGCGTCGCCCGAAAACTCTCTGCGTCTGTCCCGTCCAGGCGTCCAAACACATAATCATTGATGATGCCGTCTTCCATAAGTTCGACCTGCGAACAAAACTCTTCATCTGTAAACAACAATTCCTCGATCCCCTCGAGCTGTGTTTCGTCGGAAACTCGACCCAGGAGATACTCACGGATTGTCTCTTCACTCTTGAAGGATGAACCCATTGCTCTTGCCGCCCCAATTTTGAGTGTAATTACCGAGCGTTATGTAACGGCCGTTCTCAGCCCATACATTCCTGGACGCAGATCTTCAATTTTTGCTTGCTCCGCATCACGCGCATGCGCAACGCGGTCTGGGTCATTTTTAGGCTTTCGGAGATGCGCCGGTGGAGTTCAATCTTCCTGAGCTTTGCTTCCGAAAAATAATCAAGCAGGAGATCCCTGCTCTCAGGCGAGAGTTTATCGAGGCATTTATCCAGACACTCGCTGGAGAAACTCGACTCCTCCGGAGCTTTCGCGGCAATTGTCACCTCGTCAATATCCAGATGAATTCGCTCTTTTCGCAACGATTCTCGATAGACGTTTTTAGCGACGCCGAAACAATACGCGGCCTTGTTTTCGATCTTTCCTTCGGAGCTCTTCAGGATTACGCGGTTGATGGTTTCATCGGCGAGTTCATCAGCAAAGCAGCAGTGTCTCAGCGAAAAAAAGGTGCACAAACGAAATCGCAGGCGCTCATACTCCTCACCCGCGTTCTCATTGTTAGGACTAAGCCACGCGAGAAAGCTCATAAACTTTTCCCGGGTAACTTCATTTTTGAGGCTGGCGATTGGCAATTGTTGAGGCCTCGGAGCGGTGATGGGCGAATTCCGGCGATAGGATAACGCAATTGCGTGAGGATAGACAGTTGCAGTCCCGTCCGTGGCCCGGAAGCATCGGCATAATTGCCACTAACACCGGGTTCAGCCGCGCTTTCGCGAGGTCGGCTGCAGCCCGGCGTTAATTGGATCCATCGGAACTCGCAGAAGCATTTACTGATTCAACCTTGGGTCCATTGTTTGATCCTTTGTAGGGCCCGGGTTACCTCTGGCGCAGTGTCGCGTGAGTTTCATGTCCACAATCAGACCCGAGGGCCCTTCGTTGTTAGTTACTTCGAACTTTAGTGTGTGTAAGCCGGGACCCAGATTCATGAGGTTGAAGCCTTGAGCCACTCCGGTCTGGTAGCAGGTCTGCGATGTACATGAGCCGACCGGTGTTGCGTTGCTGTCCAGGAAGACCGTTCCACTATTATCAGCAGCCCATTTGATATCAAGTCGCACTTCACTGCGTATCGTGCACTCTGGAATTTTGAACTGCACCTGATACGCATAAATACCAGGTGGAATGTCGGCAGGAGTGGGTGAAGCCACTGGCTGTATCCATTTTGCTGGAGGAGTTAAGCTCGTGGTCCATGCAGCATGAGGCGATGTCGTATAGACTGAGCCTCCGTTAACGGTCCAAATAGGATCTTTGGGACCGCTCTGACCCGTGCTGAGATCGAGTGTAGTGACTTGGCCAAGGCACTCACAGCAGGGAAGCGACGGCGCCGCCTCTCGAATGCAGATGTTGTCGAACTGGCCGTAAGAGGTCTTCGTGCCGTCACTGGCGCTTAAGTTGTTTTCCACGTTGAGAGTAAGAACGGTTGTGGTTCCCGGGGCAATAAAGCTGAAATTATAGGTTCCCCATACCGTCGAAGTTATGACTGGCGACAAGTAAATCGTACCCAGCGTTCCCCATTGCAACTGTGGGATCGTTGTTACTCTCAGGCGGAACGTTGCATAAGGCTGCTTGTTGGGGTCGTTGGCTCGTTTAAAATGGATAGAGCCGCTGTAGATTCTTCCGGGTGTCAGACTCAGCGTCTGTTGCAGTCCTTCACCAATAGAAGAGTTCATATTGCCCCACATCCCCACCGCGCCGGGATCCAAGTCTCCCGTTGAGCTGAGGTCTGGAGTTCCATAAGCTGAAGACCAACCAGTGAGTCCGCTCGTGAAGTCGCCGTTAGTCACTAGATTTCCCGGACAACTCTTCACCTGAGCGCTCGAGTGTTGCGGTATGAGACCCAGCATTGAGATAGCCATGAGGGGGATCATAAGTATTGGCGTCAGCAATCTTTTGGATGCTTTGACTTTGCGTAACATTTTCTTTTCTCCTTGGGAACAGATTTGCACGAGGCCTTGCTTCGATTTCGTGCTTTCATCTGAGAGTGACTGTTCTCCGGAGAAACGTAACGGCTACGTACCATGAACTTTCGACTCTTCGCGAGAAACTAATGCGTACAGGAAAAAAGTCCCAAGTCAGCTACCGACTTGGGACTCTCCGACATCGAGGTTGTTCATCCCCCATGTCTACTTGAAATCTGGATTTCGTAAATTAACTTCTGCAGGTGCTGGTCAATTTCGCGTTAACGAACATCCCGGATGGGCCACCACTGTTTTGGATCTTGACTCGCAGATAATATGTGCCAGGAGGAACCGTGGTCGTGAACGTTCTTGGGTTGGAGTTATTAGTACTGTTGAAGCACCAACCTCCGCTGCATGTGGCGAGTAGACTGCTGGTTGAAGTTGTAACGTTGTCCAGGAAAACGCCGGGAACGTCGTCATCTCCGCCGTAGTTTCCTGCCAAGGTCACTGTTTGCTCGATCGCGCAAGCCGGAACTACAAACTTCAACTTGTATTCATAGGGGCCTGCCGCGATGTTACCCGTTCCACCAGTTGCGACGGTCGAAACCCAGTTGGCCGGTCCAGTGGGAAGATTCCAAAATGAATTTATCGCTGTCAGAAAAGCCACGGAATTCCCGTTCACTGTCCAGTTATTCGAACTTATTGTGCTGAGATCCAGAGAGTTAGTTCCGCCGAGGCATCTGCAACAGCCTAGTGTCGCTACCCTCCCTCTGACATCATCACGATTCTGATTGAATTGCGCCTTGCTATCGACCTGCGCCATTGCCGAAGTTGCGGAAATCACCAAAAGGATGACCCCGAAAAGCGCTGAGACTGAGGTGTTTGTTTTTGACATCATTTTCTCCAGAGTTGAAATTTGCACGAGGACCTTGCTTCGACCCTCTTGCCTGCATCTTTGAGTGAGCTTTTCAGCAGGAACGTAACGCTGCCCGACTCCTTAATCGATTTCGTGCTTGCAACTGTGAGTGACTTTGCCAGAAGAAACGCAACACTGCCGCGGACACTTGTTTATGCGGGCAATAAGATCCCCGGGCGGTTTGTCGACAATTCGCAATGAGAAGCCGTCAAGAAGCCGTCAACTGAACTTCAGCGACTCTGCAAACAAAAGATAGGAAAGCGATTGAGGTTCCGCTTCCAATCTCGATGCATGCTGGACAAATTCTTTTGCTTACCAAGCTACAGACTGCAACCGATCTGCGCTTCTATGATTTCGAAGCCGGTGCGCCAATTGAGCGCTAGCGCTGCGGTCCATCGGTTCGTATATTCAATTTCTCATAATCCCTTCTTCAATTAAAAAATCGTCGCCGAGCTCGCCAGCCAGACGTTTAATTGAGTCTTCATTGGCTAAGACAGTTACCTGATCGGAAGTGGCTCCCTGAATCTCAACTCCAGAAAAAGCACGTATTTGGTCAACCCAGTCTTGCTGCACTTCGTTTTCCTTTTCACTTTTTATGGCGATGACATAGCTCTTATTTCTCATGATCTTATGATACTTGCACCACCGGCATACCATAACCCTGATACTGCTGGTTGAGACCTAGCGTACGAGCTGATCGTAGCAATACTCTCCAGGCATATGAACTTCGCTCGCGGTTACGGGGCAATGATTTATAGGTGGAATCCCGGCTCAATATTGCGGCCAACGCACCAGTGACTGCCGGCGCAGACATTGAAGTGCCACTCATTGAAACGTACGGGACTTCAGCTGCGCCTTGGGCCGGGGCAGTCGAGATTATGCCGACGCCAGGTCCCGTACATTTTGTCTCTATGCCAACGCTGATAAAGTTCGGAGCGTAGAACCCGGCGAAACTGAATCTATCCGGCTGCGGCGGATAAGAAAACATATCCATAACTCCAAACGGAACACCACCCGTCGGGCCCACTGCTGACACACCGACAGCCACTGGCTCTGCTGCTGGATACATAATCGGAAGGCCATTACCGTTACCAACCGAGCAGATGACAAGTGTTCCTCGATTCAACGCGGCCGTAATGCGATCAGCCTCGACTCGTGAACGCATCGGTCCAGCCGAGCTTAAATTAATGATGTCGCATTCCTCGTCTCTGGCTAAGGTTAGAATTGCCTGGGCAATGTCTCCGTTGGTGGTAGGTCCCGATTCCATGGTTGGTGGCCCACCGCCTGGATAAACGCGTGCTGCAACAAGTTCAACGCCAGGAGCGATACCGGCAAAATCTTTGGAACCTGAAGCCGGTCGAGCTCCGATTGTGCCGGCGACGTGTGTTCCATGTTCGGCAACATCGTTCGTGCTGTCAGGCGTCTGCAAGCGGTTGCCATTTAAAAATGCACCAGCACTGCGAACATGCGAAAGGTAAGGATGCGGTCCGACACCGGTATCAACAACACCAACACGAATGCCTTCGCCGAGATTTTCTGAATAACTATTCAAGCCTAACACGCGGTGCCACCATCCCAATGGCCCGTCACGGAATAGTGGAGGCAGAACTATGTCTAATTTTCTTTGCCCGAGGATTTGCGTAAATACCGGCCACGCCCGGGAGCGCGGCAAGACAGCCACTCCAAGCGGAACCCAGACGTTGGGATTGTAGGTCAGCAGCACCCGACCCTTTTCATCAGTTACTCCAAATGTCGTGTTAGAAAAACCGCCGCGAAACGCCACAGAGATCATCATTACTTGAGCGGCCCGCACTGGTGCGCCGGCAGAGGAGGCGTTTAGCTCGATGGTCGCACCGAGACCGGAAGTCAGTTCTTCCTGAAGAGGAGGTGATGCAACTAGAGGATGAAATGGTCCTGGATGGCGCAGCTTTTCTGTCTCAATAAAAGTATCTGCGGGAAGCTCCTTCCGTTTGGCTTCTATATCAACTGGATCTCCTTCCAGGATCAGAGTTTCACCGGTGTCTTCCTCCCGGGTTTCGTCTTCTGTCTCAACTACATCCGCGACTTTCGCAACTGCTACTCGCAGTTTGTTTAACGTAGTTCTCGACTCTGCCGGCTCAGGCTTCTTATCAGCCACTCTCTGTGCGATTAGAAAACGGGCCATCGTGTCCTCCTTGTTAAATGCTAATGAGGCATCATAGAGGACGATAAATCTCAAGGTCGGCTATGAGGCATAAAGGCACAAGAGGATAACTCGAATTAGTGAGATTTATTATACGCGCTTGTTCGAATCCTCGTCGTAAAAAATCTGTGATGAAAACATATAACGATGCCCTATTACGTCATTAAATCTTTCATTGACTTCTGAATGTAACAGGCATATGGTTCCCGGCACCGACTCGATGAATCTCACGAGCCTTGCTGATTCCTGTTAACACATCGGTGTGTAGTCTTTGAAAAGTAATCGAATGGCCCTCATTTCCCTGACGTGAATGAGAGCTTTTCACAGGTATCCAGTTAGACCAACTGGTAGCGAGCCTCCCCCAAGACCCGCTTAGTGGTAAGTCTTATGAACCTCATCAATACGACCGCGCATTGCACAGTGAAAGGGTCTCAACCGGCGCTGGCAAAAGTGGGAAACACTCCTATAACGCCGATCCAGATAAACATTAACGATGACCCCAGAACGATATACCTGAAGCTTGAAGGTCATAATCCTGCCGGTTCTTCAAAGGACCGAACCGCGCGCGCTCTTATTGAAGATATGGAGGCTCGAAACCGGATCTCCAACTCAACGATTGTGTTGGAGTCGACCTCGGGCAATCTTGGCGTGGCTCTGTCTTTTGTTTGTCACGCGAAAGGCTACCCTTTTGTGGCCGTCGTCGATCCACATACAACTGAAGAAGCCCTCCAGAACATGCGGGCTTTAGACACTCGAATTGAAATGGTCAGTGAGCCGGACCATACCGGCGGTTACTTGAAGGCGCGTTTGGCCCGCGTTCAACAACTGCTGCAATCATCGTCACGTTATGTTTGGCTGGATCAATATTCCAATCCTGCAAATCCACAAGTTCATTACGACACGACGGGGCCAGAGATCTATTACCAAATGGACGGCAAAGTTGACGCTGTTTTCATCGCCGTGTCTACTGGAGGCACATTGGCTGGTATTGCACGCTACTTTCGCGAGGTCAGTCCCAAGACCACGATTGTGGCGGTAGATGCGGCCGGCTCGGTGATTTTCGGCGGGCAACCAAGACCGCGAAGATTAACTGGAATAGGTTCGGCACGTGTTTCCAACTTCATTGAGAAGTCGCATTACGACCACGTTTCCGTGATCACAGATGAGAATGCATTCTCGTTCTGCCGCCGCTTGTTTGAAAAGACGGGGCTGAAGATCGGTGGTTCGAGTGGAGCTGTACTCGCGGCGTGCGTTGATTATCTAATCTCGAGCCCGGAGATAAAACGCGCAGTTTGTTTATGCGCTGACCGGGGCCAGAACTACGACTCAACTATTTTCAATGACGAGTGGTTGGCGGAAAAGCAGATTATCTTGCCGCAATCGTGGTCCACAGTTAGTTTTTTGGCTTCTCAATTAGAAACCGTTGCAGCCGAGAAGAAAGCATTTGCGAGCGCAAGTAAATTGTAGTCTTGGGTGAAGTCTATGGTTAAAGATGAACCTTTGCTTTACCTGCGCAGGAGCGATGTCAGGAAATTATGCGAAAACCTTGATTGTGTTGGTTTGCTGCGCGAAGCTTTTAGCCTGCACGCTTCAGAACAGACCATCGTACCGGAAGAAGCCTACCTGAGTTGGCGTAATGGATCTGAACAACTCAGAAGTCTCGGCATGCCAGCGTACGTCGGCGGCCGGTTCCAAACCGCAGGAACGAAACTCATTAACAGCAATCCGTCGAACATCAATCGCAACATACCGCGAGCTGACGGCCTTACTCTCATTCACGATTACCAGACAGGCCGAATTTCCTGCGTTATGGAAGGAGCGTACCTATCTGGTCTTAGAACGGCCGCCGTGACGATGATGGCGGCTGAGTTGCTGGCCGTTGAACCAGTTGAAAGAGTTGCAGTTATTGGAGCAGGGTTTTTAGCGAAATCACATATTGAGCTGTTTCCAAAATACCTGCCTTCGTTAAGGGAGGTGCTTCTCTACGATGTACGGCCGGAGCGGTCGATGCAGTTGAAAGACGAGATGGTTCCTTTGTTGCAATCCGCAAAGATCGATCTTCGGATTGTAGCGGACGCGGAGACCGCGATTCGCTCGGCTGATTTAGTGATTCCAGTCACCACTACCACTGAAAGTTACATTCGTTACGACTGGCTTAAGGCGGGCTGTCTCGTCGTAAACGTTTCCCTCGATGATGTTGACGCCGAAGTAGTACTCAAGGCCGGTCTACTCGTGGTCGACGATTGGAATTTAGTTCAACACGACGACAAACGATTATTAGGTCGAATGTTTCGAGCAGGGCAAATCACCGGTCCTTATTCGACGAATCACGACCCGCAAGTGCGTGCTGTCGACGCAGAGATTGGCGATATTGTCCGCGGTACAAAAAAGGGTCGAAGCAAACGAGACGATATTATCTTGATGAATCCGTTTGGTGTGGCCATCGACGACGTGGTGTTGGGTGGAGAAATTTATCGATTGGCCAGGTCGCAGAGAATCGGTATCGAGCTACCGAGGTAATGGTAGTAGTTTTATGGCTGTGAGACATCTCTTATCAATCGCGGATCTGAAGCCCTCTGATATCGAGCAGATAACACGTCGCAGCGTTGAAATTGCTTCTAATGATTTTCAAGGAGCGAAGTCTCTGGAGGGAAAAGTGATAGGCGTTTATTTTCGTAAAACGTCAACTCGTACTCGAACCTCGTTCACGGTGGGCGCCGCGCGGTTGGGCGCTATGACGATCTCTTACGGGCCGAGTGATTTGCAGACCAACACAGGTGAGACTATCGACGATACCGGGAAAGTTCTCTCAGGATTCCTGAATGCTTTAGTAATTCGAACTGCCGAAAGTATTGCCGAGATGAAGGCGTTGGCCGCACAGGACAGGATGGCAGTCATCAATGCCATGAGTGATAACGAACATCCAACTCAGGCCCTGGCAGATCTAGGTACTCTGACAGAGCATTTTGGTAACTTGAACAACATCAAAGTTCTATACACGGGTGAAGGTAACAACACTGCCAGCGCACTTGCACTTGCGTTTGCCAGAATACCCGGTGCGCAATTGACCATTCTTTCACCGCGCGGCTATGCGCTCGATCAGAGTGTTATTGATCGAGCAAGAAAATGGGCTGATGTTTACGGTGCGGACATTCAACAGCACCATAGCCTGGACGGGATCCGGGAAAAAGTGGACGTCGTTTACACAACGCGCTGGCAAACTACGGGAACTACCAAGAATGATCCCAACTGGCGAGAGGATTTCAAGCCGTTCAAAGTGACAAAAGATCTTTTCGACAAACTTTCAACATTACGAACTGTCTTTATGCACGACTTGCCTGCAGTGCGCGATGAAGAAGTTGACGCCGAGGTTCTTGATGGTCCAAAGAGTATCGTTTTTCGTCAAGCGCACTACAAACTCTTTGGTGCAATGGCGGTCCTTGAGTGGTGCATTTTGGGTCACTGATTCACCGGTCGATCGAAGTTGAATTGTGCTTTATTTGTAACGGTTAGCTCTTGCTAATGAGTATTTACTTTGTGTTTGACAGGATAAATCAAAAGGTGTATACCGAACTCGCAAAGCTGGCATGTTTGGTGAATTGGAACCGCCTTTCCTTTACGGGAAAGGCTTTTGCCATCACTGCTAATTGTCTCGTCCCTCTCGCACACAGAGAAGCTTTGCACATGCGTTGCCGCCTGAAGGACACCTATAACGAGACGCCATCAATGAATCGCCTGCAATGATGTAGTTTCCCCGAGTCGGCGGCCCGAGATCTTGGCTGAAGCATGTCCTCGTTAGGACAGTTAACTAAACGCCAGCATTTATCCCCCGTGAACAGACATTCACAGGAAGGACGCTGAAATGGCAAACGAACCACAAAAGAAGACAGTACAAAAGGCCGGCGCAGAACGAGCGCCAAGACAAGGCAAAGCCGCAGGTACTTCGGCGACTCGATCAGGCCGGTCTGATCCAAAGTTTCGCCGCAGTCTGGACGATGCTGCATACAACTACATGCAGGATGTTAGATCGGCATGGGAGGAATATCAGCAGCACATCGCGGATACCAACGAAACGTTCATGCAAACACAACGCGATGCTCACGACGAAGCTCAGAAGATCGTCCTGGAAGCTCAGCGGGATTATTCGCAGGTCCTACAGGAGTCCGGGGGCGCGGAAGAGAGCCGCCAACGCGTTGAAGAAGCACAGAGTACATTTGTAAAAGCAGTGCGTGACGCAGGAGAATCCAAACAGAAATCAACCACGGAAGCGTTTCAGGAATATGTGAGCGCTTTGTCCGGCGACAATGATGCTGCACAGACACTTAAGCAACGTTTAGAGGCGACTTATCGTACGTATCTGAACGCGATAGACCAGATCGATATCAGTAGTCTTGATCCGGAATCCTTATCGCTCCTCAGTCAGAATGTTGCGACAGTCGCCGCTCACGCGCGTGGCCAGGTGGGTGGCTCAGGAAAATAGGATCTGAGCCGAGGAGTTTTGGATCTCCTCACTAGTTATGACACTCGCTCTTACGATTAGCCCTGCGACATCCCGATATGCGGCACTGGCGCGATGAGCGCCTGTGACTGACTGGCTTGATGGTAACCGCTGATGCGGTGACAGGGGCCGTACTCACTGTACACGCTGGCGTAGTGGAGCAACGCAATAATTGAGGTAATTAGATGAGTCAGCTTGCGCAGCGTCTGGCAGCACTCTCTCCAGAAAAACTCATGCTCCTTGAACGACGAATCAAGGAACGAAACGGGAGTGTCTCTCCGTCCGCACCTCCGGTGGCGGAGTTGCCATTGCTGAGTACGGATGAGGAAGCACAGCTACGAGAGTGGAACAAGACGCAGGTGGGATATGAGCATGCGGGAGTTTGTCTGCATGAGCTGTTTGCAGTGCAGGCTGAACGCACACCGGAGCGGGTTGCAGTCAAAGTTGGGAATCAGCAATGGACTTATGGAGAGTTGAATGAGCGAGCCCGGCAGATAGCAGGACGTCTACAACAGTTGGGCGTGGGCGTGGAAGAGCGAGTGGGAATCTGCGTCGAACGATCGTTAGAGATGATTGCTGCGATTCTGGGAGTGCTGAAAGCTGGAGCTACATATGTGCCGCTGGATCCGGCTTATCCAACGGAACGAATCAAACTGATGTTGCGAGATGCGGGCGTGCGGGTGGTGCTGACGCAGTCGTGGCTGTCCGACCAGTTGCCGGCGGAAGTAGAGATGGTGCGTTTGGATGAAAGCTGGGAACGGAATGCGCCATTTAAGGCGGTTGCGGTGAGTCCTGATAACCTGGCGTACGTCATTTACACCTCGGGATCAACAGGAGTACCTAAGGGGGTAATGATCTCGCATCGAGCGGCGCTCAATCACATGCTCTGGATGCAGTCAGTTTTTTCTGTAACGGAAGCGGACCGCGTACTCCAAAAAACACCTTTCATTTTTGATGCTTCGGTCTGGGAAATCTTCCTGCCATTGCTAACTGGCGCCTGTCTCATCCTCGCGCGTCATGGCGGACATACCGAATCGGATTACCTGGTGCAACTTGCCGCTGAAGAGAAAGTTACTATTCTGCAAGTTGTCCCTTCTTTGCTGCGAATGCTTTTGGACGAGCCCGGGTTGAGCAATTGTACGAGTCTTCGCCTCCTCTTCTCCGGAGGCGAGACGCTTCCGGCCGAGCTGTCAGAACGCTTCTTCGCCTGTCTCGATGCCGGTTTGATCAATTTTTATGGGCCCACGGAAGCTACGATTGATGCAACGTTCTGGATTTGCAAGCGCAACGGCGGAGACAGCGTGCCTATCGGCAATCCTCTGGCCAACATGCAGGTACATATTTTAGATGAAGGGCAACAACCGGTTCCGGTTGGTGTAGCTGGAGAATTGTATATCGGAGGCATCGGGTTATCTCGAGGTTATCTCAATAGACCGGAGCTCACGGCCAAGAGTTTTGTTCCCGATTCTTTTAGCATTGAGCCAGGACAGCGCCTGTTTGGGACAGGCGATCTGGCGCGGCGTCGATCGGATGGCGCTATCGAGTTTTTAGGACGAGCTGACCATCAGGTCAAACTTCGTGGCCTTCGTATCGAGCTGGGTGAAATTGAGGCCACCCTCGAAGAGCATCCAGCAGTAAGACACGCCGCTGTGATGCTGCGAGAGTTTACGTCAGGCGATCAACGTCTCGTCGGGTATGTACTCCCGAAGAACGGCACACCACCAACCACGAAGGAACTTCGCACGTTTCTCAGTGAGAAACTTCCGATGATGATGGTGCCATCAGTCTTCGTGCTGCTGGATACGTTACCGCTCCTGCCCAACGGAAAACTCAATCGACAAGCGCTCCCGCTCCCCGACACAAGAGATCTGGAAACTGACTACGTCGGGCCGGGTGATTCTCTCGAAGAGACACTGGCGACTATCTGGGGCGAAGTGTTGGGCCTGAAACAGGTTGGTATTCACGACAACTTCTTCGAGCTGGGTGGTCATTCGCTGCTCGCTACGCGGATTCTCTCGCGCGTGCGAGAAGTGCTGCGAATAGAGGTGCCATTGCGCAGCCTCTTCCAGACACCGACCATTGCCAAAATGGCTGAAGTCGCACGAGGGCTCACGCCTACAGCCGAAGAGCTCTCGGCTCCTTCAATCTCGGAGATCCAGTACGAGAGTGACGCGGAGCTGGCAGAGAGAGTCGCTCGACTCTCGGATGTAGAAGTGGACCAACTGCTCAGGCGCATGCTGGTTGGTGAGGAAGTTGTTGTTGAAGATTTCAACCCCATGCCGGTTCCGCCGCATCGCGAAAGCAGCCAGAAAGTTTCCGGGAAAGCTCCTTCTGCTCCTGCCCCTGCACCCGGCTCAGTGACGCCCGGCAACAGGAACGGGCAAATGCAGAACTTCGAGGAAGCCTATGTCAACTACATCCGTGGAACGCAGGAGGCCTGGGCTGAGGCCCAGCGCCGATCCATGGAAGCATACGTTGCTTACGTGAAAACTTTGCAACAGATCTGGACGAGTGTCGACGTTACGAAACTCGATCCACAAACGCTGATGGCGATTAGTCAACACATGGCTTTCGCTGCCATCTCGACAGCAAACATGCATGGTCTGATGTCACGGCAGCAAAACAACGGATTTTGGTAAGAACCGATTCTTATCATGAGTACTTCGTACAATCAGTTGGACCATATGAACGCGAATGAGAAGCGCGTTCTCCTGTTGGAAATGCTTCGGAAACAGTCTGCACGCCCAAAAGTATCTCCTGCGTCTTTTGCGCAAGCGCGCCTTTGGTTTTTGGATCAGTTGGACCCGGGCAGTCCGGTCTACAACATACCATCGGCGGTAACGCTGCCCGGTAACATGAATCTGGAAGTATTGCAATGGAGCTTGAATGAGATCGTAAGACGTCACGAAGTGTTGCGGACGAGCTTCATAAGTGTAGATGGAGAGCCGGCGCAGGTAATAGCACCGTCGCTGAGGTTGGAGTTGCCGGTGCAGGACCTGCGCGATCTATCGGTAGCAGAGGGGCAGGCAGAACTCGAGCGGCTCAGTGAGGAGGAAGCACGGCGGCCATTTGATTTGGGCCAGGGACCACTTCTTCGCGCGGGTGTGTTGCGGGTGACGGATGAACAGCAGGTGCTGTTGCTGAATATGCATCACATCATCTCGGACGGCTGGTCAGTAGGAATATTCTTCCGCGAGTTGTCGCTGTTATATGAAGCGGCCTATCAGGGACGGCGCTCACCATTGCCTGAGTTGCCGATTCAGTATGCAAACTACGCGCAATGGCAGCGAGAACGGCTGAGTGGGGCGAAGCTCGCTGAGTTGCTGGGTTACTGGCGCAAACAGCTAGCGGGCGCTCCGGGAACAACAAAGTTGCCGTTGGATCGAGCACGACCGGCGGTGCAGAGTTTTCGCGGTGAGGTGCGGACCTTTCAGCTAGGAGCGGAGTTGACGCGGCGGCTGCGCGAATTGAGTCAGCGGCGTGGAGCGACGTTGTTCATGACGTTGCTGGCAGCCTTCAAGGTGTTGTTGTATCGCTACACCGGAGAAGAAGACCTGGTAGTGGGCACGCCGATAGCGGGCCGAAACCGTGCGGAGATCGAAGGGCTGATCGGGTTTTTCATCAACTCGCTGGCACTGCGTACGAAGCTGAGCGGCAATCCGAGCTTCGTGGAGTTGTTGCAGCGAGTGCGTGAAGTGACCCTCGGAGCATACGAACATCAGGATCTGCCGTTTGAGAAGCTGGTGGAGGAGTTACAACCGGAACGCAGCCTGAGTCATGCGCCACTGTTTCAGGTCGTATTCAGTTTACAGAATGCACCAACGATGTCCGGTTCCGCGGATGACCAGGAGACTGCACCGGACGCGCCAGAGACGGCGCCGCAAGTTCATACGAGCACCTCGAAATTTGATCTTACAGTATCGACTGCTGAAATCGGAAAAAATCTGATGGGCTCATTCGAATACAACACGGACATATTCGAGGCCCCCACGATTGAACGAATGATGGACCAATATTGCAGGTTGTTGGAAGCTGTGGTTGAAGATCCTGAGCAACGACTTTCCGATATTCACTTAATTACCGACGAAGAGACTGGCGGCTACGGCAGCGCGGATTTCCCCGACGCAGAGTTGAGTCAGATGGATTTTGAGAACCTTATCGCGAATCTCAGTCAGATAGACGCATAAAAATACCGGAGCCGATCGAGTGATCATTAAAGACGCCGAAACGATCCTTCCGCTCTCGCCTTTGCAGGAGGCGCTGCTCGCGCACGACATCGAGCGAAGTGAGCCTCGCGGCATGAACGAGCAGTGGCGCTGCCGTTTGTCCGGCCCGTTGAATGTATCTGAATTCGAGAAAGCATGGCAGCACGTGATTTTGCATCATCAATTGTTACGTGCGTTCTTTGTTTGGAAAGATCTGGCTAAACCGGTTCACGTCGTGCACAAGCAGTTAACGGTCTCGCTGCTGCACAACGACTGGCGTGGAATGTCTGCTGCAACTCAAGCAGACAGACTGAACGCTTTCATTCAGGCTGAGCAGGATCGTCCGATTGATATCTCGAAAGCACCGTTGTTGAGGTTGAGTCTTTGCCAGTTCACGAATGATGAGTATCACTTCGTCTGGAGCTACCATCCTTTAATACTCGATCAATTGAGTGCACAGTTGGTCTTGAAGGAGGTCTTCGCCTTCTATGCGGACCAACAAGGGCACACTGAGACTCCAGCCGCGAACTATCGTGAATACCTGGCTTGGCTCAAGCAACATAGCAGTGCTGCTGCG
>Ga0097621_100001418_pt1 | contig 16479 bp, 21 predicted proteins | sample KBSMisM72_FD_73165 | JGI IMG/M metagenome (GOLD analysis project Ga0097621, IMG submission 73165) | Miscanthus rhizosphere microbial communities from Kellogg Biological Station, Michigan, USA - KBS Miscanthus M7-2 (version 2) (version 2) | ecosystem: Host-associated > Plants > Roots >... | reverse complement strand
GTGTGACGCGGAATGTTTCGAGCAGGTCATCGCCCGTTTCGAGGAAGAAACACTAGCGCTTTCGAGGGATGGGGAGCGGGGGGCTCTTATACGCGTGCGCAAGATGTTGTTCGATGAACACGCGCCCATGCTGGCTGTGGGCGCATTCATCAACGAAGCCCTCGCCACCCCCAAACACACTCGCGAAGCCGCCCAGGATGGGGAAGCGAAATGAGTAGCGAAGACTTCGCGCGTAATACGCTGCCTACTCATTACTGCGTCATATGTGCCGCTCGATGGGTAAACTGGCCAGATGGAACTTGGTCCCTGCTTTCGGAAAGTTGCGGGCCGTGCTGCGATAATGTGCCGATGGAAAAGGCGCCAATCGTTCCAATTCAGGCTGACGGATCGATAAACGGGCAAGACTGCGAAGCCGCAAAATCGAAGTACGACGCTGCAAATCGCGCCGAGCAAGTCACGCGCTATCGGGGGATCGTTTGCGCCCTTTGCGGTGAGCCGTTCGAACGACACGCAAACGATTGGCGATGCCCTCGGCACATTGATCCTCGCTTCAAATTCCCGCCGACAGCCCCCACCAAAGACCTTATCCCGGAGAGCAATGCCGGGGTGAGAGAGGCGATTGAGAGTGATCCCGCTTTAGGTGGCTGGATCATGCACGAAGGGGGAGACTCCCCAATCGCCGAGCCCGAGACCCTCGTGGAAGTTTTCACGCGCGGCGGAACATCAACGATTATGCGTTCTGGAGCTGTGCTGTGGCGCTACGGCTCTTACGTTTACGAAATTTCCGCACCAATGCCGCGTGACGCAGAAGTCATTTTCTGGCGGCCAGTTTATCCTGATGCCCTTCTCCCCGCATCTATCGATGTGGTGGGGAAAGCACGGGAGGAAGCTCAACGCCGCCTTGCAATGGTGCGCGGGTGTCTCGATTGTAACGCGGATGATGCGCGGTTCTGGGTCGCCGTGATCGATTTCCTGAAGGAGATGGAACGGTGCTGATCACCTTCTTTACGCTCGTGTTCGGGCATCTGCTGGCCGACTATCCCCTGCAAGGCGACTTCCTCGCTCGCGGGAAGTTCGGAATTCCCGGCGTCCCGCGCGTCACGATCCTGCTAAGCCATGCGGGAATTCAGGCCGGGATGGTACTCGTTATCACAGGCTCCCTGTGGCTGATGCTTGCGGAATTCGTTGCGCACGCCGCGATTGACGAAGCCAAGATCAGGGGGCGCCTAGGATCTGGCGAGACGGCCTTCAATATCGATCAGGCGCTTCACGTAGCCTGCAAGGCGCTGTGGTGCGGTTTTCTCATGGGAGGCGCAGCATGATCGCGTGGTGCATCCTGTGCCTGAAAGCATGGCACCTCTGCGATTGCTGCGATGTCGCCGCCCGCACCGCTTTGGCTTCTCTCACTGGGGAGGGGTTGTGATGAATAACAAGGACTTAGGGCGCGTCGCCAATGGCGATCAGGCTCTCGTGAATGAAGCCCCTGCGGGTCTTCACCCTACGGGCTTCGATCCCTCGCGCGAAATAATACAATTGGACGAGGGGGATGTCGAACTGAAGGACTGTCCATTTTGCGGGTCTCCCGCATTCTGGCAGGAGGCATGTGCAACATATTGGGTCGCGTGTACGATTTGCCTAGCTAATGGTCAGGCGAGAGACACGCTCGATGAGGCGGTGACGGCGTGGAATGCCCGCGCAGCTGTGGTGGTGTGCGCATGAATATGCCGCCTGTTCTTGACGCATGCTGCGGATCCCGAATGTTTTGGTTCGACAAGTATGACGACCGGGCATTGTTTATCGACAATCGAGAGGACGTCTATGCTGTTGATAAAGGGACGCCAGGAACGGTCGGGCGCTCTCCGATTGTAGTAGCCCCCGATGTCATCGCAGACTTCACCGATTTGCCGTTTGATGACGGATCGTTTCACGTGGTCGTGTTCGACCCGCCCCACATCAAAAGAGACGAGATTAGGGGGACGCTGACGCGGTGCTATGGCATTTTGCGAGGTGATTGGAAGGGGATGCTTGCGAAGGGGTTCGCCGAGTGCTTTCGCGTTCTGAAACCAAACGGAACGCTCGTCTTCAAGTGGGCTGAATCTCAGTTTCCGATTAAGGAAATACTTGCCCTTACGCCCGAACGGCCACTGTTCGGGCACAAAACGAGCAAAACCACACATTGGGCTGTTTTCATCAAGCCGCATGCGTCAGCGATCGAAGCCCGTAGGGCCGAGACTTTAGGCTCGGTTCACGAGAGCGCGGCCCGTCAGGGCGACGCCCAATCCACACCGGGGACCCCACATGAATAATGATATGATCTCCCTTGCGGAACGATGCGAAGCTGCGACGAAATCAGACAACGCGCTGGACGTGCTGGTCGAGATTGCGCTGTTCGAACCGGACGCCTTCTACAAGTCGATCCGCGCCAACGCTGCGGGGACGAAGGTGATCTACCACACGGCAGGCGGCAAAGAGCACACTTGCTGGGCCGATGATTGGACGATCGCGGAACGCCGTAGTCACACCGCAGCCAGCTTAAGGGCTCGCGCTCTATCTACTGTTAGTAGGGGTGAAGTCATTGAATAAGCTGGACGACCCCTTCGGGGCAACCTGCTGGCGGGCTTCGCCCTCAGCCGCTTCGCGTCTTCGCCGTCCCGGCGCTCATCAGGCGTATGGTGTAGCGTGAGAGCGCCTGACTGGCCTCGTTTCATGAAGCGCGGGACCGCAGCCGCGTATTGCGATCTGACGCCTACCGAGTTCGAGCGCGAGGTGTGCGCTGGCCGGCTGCCGGGATCGGTGAAGCTTGGCAATGACGCGCATTGGTCGCGATCGGCGCTGGACGAAAAACTATCAGAACTGGCCGGAGAGGGCCAAAGCGATTGGCGCAAGCATCAGAAGGCTTATCGTAATGCCGCGTAAGAGCGCGCTGCCCCACGTCAAAACCGTTCGGTCAAAGGGGCGGACCTATCTGTATTTCGATACAGGCAAGACTGATGGTCGCGGGCGGAAGATATATGCCAAGCTTCCTCCGAAGGATTCGCCTTCTTTCGGGGCCACTTATGGGGCGATGATGCGCCCGCTCACCGCGATCGAATGCCTGCTCTCCGGCTTCCCGATGGGAACGCTGGTCAGCGCGGGCGCCACGCAAGCCGAGGTCGTCGCGGCTGGTCCGGTGTTCATCCTTGATCCACCGCCCTTGTGATGCCCGCGGGCCGGATCACGCCCGCCACCACATTGCAGGAACTGGAAACCGCCGAGCTCGATCTACGGGCTTGGTGCTATGCCTGCATGCGTGCGGAGACCATCGAGCCGCTATCGGTCCGCGCGGCGCCGTCGACCACGATCGAGCGGCTGCGGTCGCGGCTGAAATGCAAGCAATGCGGGTCCAAGGCGGACGTCCTGATCGTTCCGGCCAAGCGTGCGTTCGACCCGAACTTTACCGGCGCTCGAGCGGTGGCCATGATGTTTCACGCCTTCCGCTCGATGGGTAAGCGCCGGCGTTAGAGGCCTCCCGCCGTCAGCCGCTTTTCGATGGCGGCGAAGCGGTCGTCGATCGACATCGGCGCCACGGGCTGGGCCGCGATGTAATCCATCATCGCATCCCAGGCCGGCGTTCCATAGAGACCCCAGAAGCCGTCCTCCCCGCCTTTGCCTTGATCGTTATAGGCGCAAGCAAGGTCAAATCCGGCGGCATCCATCGCCTTCAGGACGGCCGTCATCACTTCGCCCGAGCGCGGATGCGCAGCGAGCGCCCCGAAGAACGCGACCATATCCGCCTTCGTGATCCCTGCGTTCTTCGCCACCAGCGCGGAGTCGGCAAAGAACGGGATGGCAACGAACGCCATGTTGCCTTCGTAGGCGACTGGCTTCCAATTGTGCGCCTTGGCGATCGCGGCGTGCTGAGCAAACTTGCCGGCCAGCCAATCGACGCTGCTGACCTTGCCGTGCAGGATCGTGTCGAATGCGGCATTGAAATCGCGGGGCTTCGCAATCGCAACCGTCTTGTTGAAGTCGCCTACAAGGTCGCCATGCGTGTAGAAGGTCGTCATCCAGAGCGAGAAGTCGGGGTCCGTCCCGCCAGCTGCTGCGAACCCGGCCAGGACGCGGGGCGCTTGGTCGAGGCCGTTCGGGAAACAGCCGATGGTCATGTCGAAATCGCGGCCGACCTTCCAGCCCATCGATTGCAGGATCTTGGAGGCCTGCGTCGCGCGATAGCCGTACCATTTCGCACCGTTGGGCGAGGCGTCGGCCGGAAGCTTTCCAGCGGCGATTAGGGCTGCCTCTTGCTCAACCGCATATTTGTGCGCGGGGAAATTCGAGCTGTTATTCCAAACTTCGTTACCGATCTCGATTATGGGCTTGAGCCCCGCCGTGACGAGTTCCTGTATCCGCTGACCGAACGAGCCGATAGCGGCATCGTCCGATTTCACCGGGATGTTGAGCCAGGGCGAAATGCCCGTCTGCTTGCCGAACTTTACCGGGATCGAGAGCGGAACGCCGTTGGTGAACGCTCCAGGCCGGGTCGGGTCGGGATCGACATAGCCGTTGGCCATGTTCGTGTTGGTCAGCAGCCAATCCATGAACCGCGCGGCCGCGAAGCCCTTGTAGCGCGGCAGCCAGGACGACGAGAAGCAATAAGGGTCGAGCTTCCAGCGCTCCAAATCCGCCGCCTGAACAACGGCCCAGGAGGTTTTGCCGGGGTCTGTCGCCGTGACGCTGATGTAACCAGCGCCCCTCGCTGTGAACATAGCAGATGCGATGCCGGGCCGGGTCGAGTCCGCGTGCGGCACAACCTTGATGTGGCCGCCGGGGTGGCCGTCGGCGTCCGCGCCTTGATTGACGTCAACCGAGAGCACCGCACCCGTAAGCACGATGAAGACGTAATCGGTCGCGGCGTACCCGAGGAAAAGGTTCTGCTGATAATTGTCAGCACCAACGGGCCAGCCATCGGGACCGATCGTGCCCTTGGCCCCCACCTTGGGCGCCACGACCCGGCTGCCGCAGAGCGCGATATCCGCGAACTGGTTGGTCTCGTGGTAGGTCGGGCGCGCGAGGTTGATGCCGAGTTTCATGGGTTACTCCTTGGGTGCGGGGCAATCGAGCCCCGTCGCGCCATTGGCCTTGGCCCAGCGACAGATCCGCCCCACGGTCAGCCATCCGCGCTCGCCCCAGCTTTCCACGTCTGCATTGTAGGCATCGGCGGCCTTTGGGTCCGTCACGATAGCGTCAGTGGGTTGCGGCTTGGGTTCCACCTTGAGGTCGGCAGACGCCGGGTAGAGAGGCTTCATTTCGACCTGCGGCCCGCAGCCTGGCACAGCCAAAAGCAACGCGAGAGGCATCAGGCGCGGAATCGGGCGCTTGCTGGATAGCATCGATCAGATCCTTGTGTTGCGCGTCGACCAGAACCGTATCGGTCAGGCGCTCGTTGGCGGCGATCTCCTTGGCGTTCCCGTCTTTTTGAACCGTGGCGGTGTTCGCGAGGGCTCGGGCGGCGTCATTCCGCGCGCGCTCAGTATGGCGGCCGTCGCATTGGCCGAGGAGGAAGGTGAGCGGCAGCGTGACGAACAGCACCACGGCGATCTGCGGAAGCGCCGCAAGCCACGCCTGTGCGGATTTGAGGGCGGTCAGGATCATGGCGCAGTCTCCACGGGTACGGGCTTGTCCGTATCGTTCTTGACGATGACGGGCTGCGGCTCGCCGGTTGGTGCAGTCGCCGCCAGCTGGTTGCCGAGCCGCTCGACCGACTTTCCCGTCGAGAGCTGGACAAGAGCGTTGAGGCAATCGCCCAGCTTGAGGATGCCGGCCGTGCCGATCGAGACCAGCACGTTTTCCGCCCAATTCGGGAGCGTGCGCGGCGTCGAGAAGATCCCAAGGATGATCCCACCGATGATGATGATCAGGCCGGCAGAGATCGCCAGGAGGACCATCTTGTCGGTCAGCTTCTCGGGCACGGGGGTCATGCCGCGAACTGCCCGAAAAGCTCACCAGCCGGCGCGAAGCTCTCGGTCCGGTTGAGCCAACCGGAAATGAACTGCAGATTCGACGGCTTGGCCTTGGTGATCTCCGCATAGAAGCGCGCGCGGGAATAGGCATATTGCCAGCACGCCGCCTCGAGTCCGTGGGCGAGGATATGCGCGCGGACCGCGGCGATCGTCGCCGGACCGATAATGCCGTCGTCATCCGCGCCGACCTGGCGCTGCAACAGCTTCACCGCCTGCACTGGGCCGGAACCCCAGCCCATGTCGAATACGGTCGCAACGAGCGGATTCCAGGGCAGGCGATCGAGCCCAGGCGCATAGAAATACTTTGCGAGCGCGATCCGCCCGGCTTCCTCAACTGAGAGCGCGCGCATCTGGTCGAGCGTGATGGTCGAGACATTGACGGCGCGATAGGCCGCCAGCGCCGAGGGTGTGACGCCGTGCTGCGAACCAACCAGCGCACCGACGCCGACGCGCCCACCAGTCCAGTTTCCGTTGTCGTCGCGGTTGAGCGAGTGCGTCTTGACCGGATCGGTTTGGCCGCCGTCTTCCCAGCGGTGGATGAACCATGCGGCGAATTGCTCGGGGGTCACGACTTGTCCTCCCGGCGCCTGCCGTTCGGCGGAGTGGCGAACCGTTTTGCGGACGTCGGCGCGGCAGAGGCGACATCGCCCAGCTGGATCAGGCTGCCCGTCGATTTGCTGTTCTGGATAATCTGGTTCTGCAGCCCGGTGATTTGCTCGCGCAATTCGCGAATCGTGCCGTCCTGCTCGGTGATCCGATCCTCGGCCGCACGAAGGCGCGCGCGCAGCTGGGTATTGTCCGATCGCTCGCTCCGAAGCTCGTCGGCTATCCGCTTCAGTTCATCCTCATGGCGCTCGACCATCTTCTGCCATGCTGTGAGGACGTTCGCGGTCTCGTCGACCCGGCCCTTGCGGAAGTTCACCCAGACCGTGAAGGCCGCCAGGATTGCGGATACGATCCAACCTCCCCAACCGACCGCCGATTTCGGGATCAGGTCCGGGTCCATAAGAGCCCCCACCCCGAGCGGACAGCCAGCCAGACCATACTGAGTGCGGTGATCCACGAGACCACCGCCTCGAACAGGCCCAGCACATGGACGACCGGCCAAGGCACCATGCCGACCATCGCCATCGATTCCGCCGCGTGGTCCACGGCGCAACTCGCTATGAAGAGGCCGAACAGCCAGACCAAGGGAAGCATGCGCAGCACCAGCCGCACGCCCTTCTCCGTCAGGTACGGCCCGAAGGTGAATGCCCGATTGACCGGATGCGTCCACCAGATGTGCAGGGCGCCCGCGAGAAGCATCAAGCCGATCACGCAATACGCTCCCGCCGTCCAAAGGTGCGGGTCGCGCAGTAGTTGGGCGCTCATGCATGGGCGTCCCGGATTGCGGCCTCAGAAGGCATGTTGTCCGGCCACTGAGCGCATCTCCTTCAGATTGCGCGCCGATGTGCCTCTCGGGTCGGCGGTTTGTTACCGCCGTCAGTCTTGCGCGGGTGCAGGGTAGAGCCGGGCATCCTCGTTCGCGATATGGATCAGGCCATCGTCGCTGACCCCACCATGCGACCAGCCGCGATGGTCGAGGATCCAGACCCGCCCGCCGCCGGGGGCCGGTTGCGGATCGCGGACCGTGCTGCCGACCGATTCAAAATAGGCGCGCGCGGCCGGCACGTTCTGTATCGGGTGATTCGGGTGCGGTGGCTTGATACGCCCGCCCTGGCGAAAGAAGGATGGCATGCGGCTCATGGTGCTTCCCCTGCGAGGATCTGCGCTGCGCGATCTGCGGTGAGAACTGGCGGCGTCGTACCGGTCAGCATGTTGACGCCCGCGATGACGACCGGATGCTGCAAGGCGATGCCGTTCGTGCAGGCGAGCATCAGTTCCCAGAAGTCATCGACCATCGGGTTCGTGGCCCGAAGCGAACGCGCCGCCATCCGCTCGGTCTGAGTAAAGAGAAGCATGAAGGTCGCGATCGAGATCAGCACGACCGGCGCCAGCTTGGGCTTCCAGCCGGCCATTTCCTGCGACCAGACGAACCCGTCCGCGTCATCCATGTTGAGCGGGGCGAACACGACCCGCTGGCCCGGCTCGATCGCTTCGGGATCGCCGGTGAAATTATCGTCCAGCATGGCGTTGTCGGCGCCGATCAGACAAACACGATCAGTCATGGTTCACCCCGTCACCGCCAGGCTTCCTTCAATCCACGTCCACGTCGCCGAGCCACCTCCCTGCGTTACGACGACCTGAGCCGATACGGTCGCCGCCGCGCCTGAATTCGGGATGGTGCGCGAGACGTTGAAATTGGTGCTGCTGCCATTGGGGACGGTCTGCGATACCGAACTGGTCGCGGTCGCGGCCCCGTTGACGTAATAGATGATCTGGATCGTAACGAGCCGGTTGCCGGCGCCGCCGGTCCATGTCGCCTCGCCCGAGAATGTCGCGAGCGCCGAAGTCCCCGCCGCCACGGTCGCGTTGCCTGTCGAGAAGGTGCCGGTGCTCGATGAGCCATTGGGAAGATTGACATAGGCATTCGTGATGTTGGAGCCGCCCGGCCCGGTCGGTCCTCCCGGGCCAGCGGGCCCGGTCGGGCCAGTGGGGCCCGTCGGACCTGTCGGGCCGGTCGCGCCGTTGCTGCCATTGCTGCCCGCCTTGGACTTCGCGATCGTGTAAACCTTATCGTAGTTGGTCGAGCCCAGCGTCGCGCGGAAGGTCACGGTCCCCTGGTCCGCCGACATGGCGCTGATCGAATAGGCGCCTGACGAACTGCCGATCGAGGCGGTGACGCCCGTGGATGAGACCACCGAATAGGTGATCCCCGCACCCGTGCTGATGTCGGTCGTGCCGCGGTAAACCTTGAAGTTGCCGCCGACGCCGCTGAAGCCGCCCGTAACGGTGCCCGAACTGTCGGCCTGCACCGTCGCGCTTTCGTTCGACAGCAAGACGGTCACGGCATCGCTGCCCTGCTGCAGGCGGACGATGGTCTCGGTATCGCTCAGGCTGCCAAGGGTGGCGGTGATGACCGCGAAGGCGGTCGCTCCCGGCGCCATCAGCTGAGTATTGGTGAGCGTGCGCACGTTGCCGCTGCCACCAAGCGTGATCGCACCAAGACTGACGCCGGATGAATTATAGGCCGTCGCCGTCCATGTGGCGGTGCCGGTGATGTTCTGCAGCACCGCCTCGATCGTGACCGTCTGGCTGGATGGCACCGCAGCCCCGGTGCTGTCGAACGTGATGGTCTGGGCCGTGGAGGTCAGGGCGAGGAGCGGCGCGCTTATCCCCGACTTGCTCTTGGCGATCGAATAGATGCGGTCATAATTCACGCCGTTGAAGGTCGCGCGCAACGTCGCCACCGCTTGGTCCGCCGTGAGGCTCGAGATGGAATAGACGCCGGTCGTGGAATTGATCGAAATCGTCAGCGCGGGATCGCTGGCCGCAACCGAATAGGTCACCCCGGACGAGACCGAGGCCGCGCCCTTGAACACCTTCATGGTGCCGCCGGCGCCGCTGAAGCTTGGCACGGTGCCGTCGCTCGCCGCCGCGACAGTCGCGGCCTCATTGGTCAGGTAGGGCGTGACCGCATCGGACCCGTTCTTGAGCCGGACGATGCTCTGCTGATCGGTATGCGTCGACAGCGATATGCCGACGACGATGTACGACCAGGTTGGATAGACTGTCGCAACATTAGCCGCGGTGTCGAGCGTCCGGGTGTTGCCGGACCCGAAGATGCCAACCGACCCAAGGAGCGCGTTGGAGGCGTCGAACGCTTGCGCCGTGAAGGTAGCGGTTCCGGTCAGGTTCTGAAGCGTCGCGGTGAGCGTGGCCGCCTGCGAAGTGGGTGATGGCGAGCCGTCACCATCATAGGTGTAGGCTTCCGCGTTGGTGGTGAGAGTCAGGACCGCCGCGCCGTCGGCCGGCTGACCGCCGCTCGCGAACGACACCGATTGGAACGTCACCCCAGGCCGGCGCGCGGTCAGGAAGACGCGGTGCGGCAGGCTGGGGTCTATCCCCGTCGCAATGGCGGTCCCGACGTCGGCGCTGTTGATGTAGGCCCGTATCTCGTCGCCGACATGCGCGACCTCGATGATGTCCCCGGCTGCGGCCGTGATCCCGGTGTTGAAGCTGAAATCCTCGTTCCGGTTGAAGAGGTAGGTCCCGACGCCGCCATCCGCCGTGCCGCTGATGCTCAGGCCATAATGCGTGACCGAAAGCGAAGGCCCGGGATCGAACAGAAGCACCTGCTGCGATGCTGTCGCGTCGTCCACGACGTATGATGCCCTGCCCTGCCGGAAGCTTTCGAGCGAGACGCAATGATCGTTCCAATAATCGCCGGCAACATTGTTGTCGGAAATGTAGGAGCCGCCCGACTGCAGCATGTTGAGCAGGATCGGGGTCCACGACCTGGCACTGTTGATGAGCTGGATAATCGGATTGTTGAGCGGATCGTAGCTGATCGCATCGGCGGCGGTGACCGGCGCGCGGTCGTCGGCGTCCCATTGGTAGATCGCCGCATTTTCCTCGGTCAGGACCATGGGACAGGTCCCGTCGAATCCTGCCACCTGCTGCTCGACCCGGAAGAGCCGGCGGGAAAAGCCGAGCGCCGACAGCGTAACGGGCACGACATCGCCGACCTTGTAGGACCAGCCCGCCATGTTCCAGACGGCCGAGAGGGTTCGCTGATATTGTTTGCGCTCCAAGGTCTGCTTGGCCAGCCGTTGCGCCATCGCGGCATCCTGAACCCATGGCAGGTCGAGCGGCAGGATGCGGTCGATGCCGTCGAGGCTGGTCAGGCGCACCTCGGGATAATCGACCAGCTGATAGAGCGACGCGTTCGACGGGTCGGTATAGCGCCCGCGCACGACGTTGTAGCATTCCTCGAGCGACGGATCGGGATTCCATGTGAACCCGCCCACCATCTCGTCATCGCCAAGCCCCGGATCGGCCGACGCCAGCGCGAGGTCGTTGTGCATCACGGCGAGGCCAAGCCTGCCGAGGGTCTCGCGGAACCGACCGTTGCAGGTGGTGGCAAAGGTCGCGAGGACCGAGCTCGGGTCGTCGGCCTCCGACACAAGGCCGGCGCCATGATAGCGGGGCTGCGAGCCGGTCGCGGTCGTCACCGTTTCGTCGCAGAGATTTGCCGCGGTGATGAAACCAGCGAGGTCGAGCCGCGCCGGTGGGATGCCGGAGCCGACAGCCAGTTTGCCGCCGATCTTCCAACCAAGGAGATACGCCAGCGCCTGCAAGGCGATGTTCTGACCTATCTCGGTCCCGCCGGGCGCGAAGCTCCATGTGGTCTGGTCGTTGGCGCGCATCGAGCCAGATCCGCCCGGCACGGTCGAATCCCGGCGCGGGTCATAGAGCGGCAGGCCCTTCCCGATGATCGTCACGCGGCCAGGCAAGCCGCCGCCGAACGGGCTTGAGGTCCCGCTGCGTTTGATGCGCAGATGGACCTGCGCGCATCCGGTCAGGCGTTGCGATGACCCCCAATGCGATCCGGTGTTGATCGTGAAATAGGCGGACGAACTGCCCTCAAGGATGACGCCGACGTCGAGGAAGCCGACATAGATACCCTGCGCGCCGCCGCTTGACGTCCATGCGAGCGCGTCCTCAAACCAGATCTGATCGACCGACGTTGCCTTATGGCTCGCGACCGCGATCACATAATCGATATATTCCTGGTTCGTCCCCGATGGCTCGACATAGCGGATATCGGTCGCGAGCGCCGTGGTGCCGAACGCCATCGTGCGCGGCGCGGACGGGTTCAGCGAGGCGTTGAGGCGGTCAAGGGTGGTGGGCGAGACCGTCGGAGCTTTGGGCGTCAACTTGAACACGGTGGCGCTGGCAAGGAATGCCGCCGCCGCGATCAACTGGCCGCCCGGGATGAAGGAGGCGACGACACCGACGACCTGCAAAAGTGTGTGCGTCGCCTTTTTTCCGATCACGAGGCTGATCGGTGAGACGACCGCGGCGACGATGCCCTTACTCATGCGCCGCCCCCGGCATGGGCACGCGCCACGCCTTAGACCATTCCCGGCGCGGGCGACGGATCAGCCCTTCGCGCGCGCCGTCGAGGCCGACCTGCAGCGCCACCTCCCCCATCGCGATCGCTAAGCCACCATCGACCAGCACCAGGTCGCCGCGGTGCGCGAAGCCGACCGGCACGCGATCGAACATCGAGTTGACGGTGCGGACCAGCGTCCCCTTGCCGCGCTCCTTGAGTACCCGCACCGCTGCCGCCTCGGAACGATAGCCGCACAGGCCACGCATGGGATCGAAGCCGGTCATCGCCTGGACCGCACCGCCCGCGAAGATGGCGCAGTCCAATTTGCCCCAGGCGAACTGCTGGTCGCGCAGCCCTTCAAGGTAGGCGGCGAGCCGCGCCTCCCAGTCCGGATAGCGCCGCATCAATAGCCCTTCGATCCGTCGGGGCGCTGCATGATGGCATAAGCTACAGCCGCCCCTGCCCCCGTGGGCGTTGCAACCGCCGCGCCCGCCGCGCTCTGGCCGTTGGCAACCGCGATCGATGCATGCGCGGAGAGGTCGCCGCTGTCATAGTCGCTCTGGTTCAAATAGGAGCGGTTCGACGCGGCCCGGATGAAGGCCAGATAGCTTTCGATCTCGAGTTCGATCAGCTGGTGCGACTTGTCGCCGATGATCCGCGGCACCGTCATATAACCCGTGAACCACGGCCAGATCGCGCCGACCTGCGCCAGGCTTTCATCCAGCTGCATCTGCCATAGCCGCGCGACGCGGCCCTGCCAGTTGGCCTTGTTGCCGATCTGGTTGAGCAAGGTGGTATCGACGCCGATCAGGCCTGAAAGCTGGCATGTGACCGTATCGGCGCCACCCTCCTTCATCGTGATCGAGCCGATGGATATGAATTGCGGATCGATGGCTGAAAAGGTGTGGCCGTCGAGGTCAGGATCGCCGGTCGCACCCGCCCCGACGACGAGGCTATACGGCGCGGTCGTGACCCGGATCGGATCGCCCAGGATGTCGAGAAAGCCGACATAAACGGCGTGGACCGGCGTCGTATAGCTGCGCAGCGCGGCAATGGCCGATGCGTCGGGGCCCGCCATCAGAACGTCTCTTCGACGTCGAGTTGCGCGAAGTCGACCATATCGGGGTAGCTGCTGGTCCAGCCCGCGCCTGGGCTGGCGAGCTTCACGAGGCAGGTCGGGTTGACGACTTCGACCGCGGCGCTGTTGGCTGGCGATACGCGCAGCGGGTTGCTCAGCGTCAGCGTGCCGTGGCCCGATCCATCGAGCGTCACCGCCGCCATGTTCATCAGCAGCTGATCGCCGACGGTGAGCTTGTGCCCGCGCTTGATCGTCGCACCGGCCGGACCGGTCACCGCGAGCGAATAGCCTGTCTGACCCCCGCCGTTCACGATAACCGGGGTGGCGGACGCGAATTGCGGTCCAAGCGTCGCGGGCATCCGGAAACTGTTGGCCCGGCCTTTAAGCTCGACCCGGAAGGCCTCGGTATCGAGCGCGCTGTCTTCGCTGACCTTTGGCTCGATCGAGACCTTCGCGGCCCAACGGCCGGCAGTGGCGAGGATCACCGCCTGCTCGCGCCCGGTCCATTCGGATCGATTAAGCTGCGTCGGCTGGTCGGGCGGCGTCCATTCGACCGACGTTAGGAAGGCGCATGTCGGCCAGGTGAGGATTGCCATAGCGCGAGCAAAGGTGCGCTCGCCCTGGCCGGCTTGTTACCGCCGTCAGCCCGTGCTGCGAGGCAACCCTGGCCGCCGCGCCGCTGCGAACATCGCCGATTTCGCGCCTTCGACGATCACGGGCGCATATTGGACGATCCCGCCGATCACGCGGGTATCGACGTGCGTGTCGAACATCGCGTTTGGTTCGATGACGATGCGGTGTTCGACGGTGCCTGAGCTACCACCGCCACCACCCGGCGCGGAGCGCAATGTCTGGTTTGGAGAAACGTGGCCCGATACCGAAGGACTGAACATTTCGGGTCCATGCTCGCCGACGAGATAGGTGCCGCCGCCGACCACATCACCCCCCGCAGCCCGCGTTCCGCTCAAAGCCTTGCCGATGCTGGCAATGGTCCCGTTACTGCTGCCGGCGGCTTCGCTAATTCCAAACGAGATCGCCTTCTCGATCGCGATGCGGGCCAGATCGGCGATGATCTGCTGCGCCACGCTATGAAACACGTCTTTCAGCGAGCGCGCGCCGCTTATCACGTTCGCAAGGCCGTCGCTGATCGAGCCGAGTCCGTCGGCAGCGACCCTTTGCAGCGCCTCGTTCACTTCCTCAGCGTTGTGCGGAAGGTTCTTAAAATATTCCGCGAGCGGCCCGAGATTGCGCGCGTCAATAGAGGCGTTGCCGAGAGCCTGCTGACGCGGGAGGTTCCGAAGATTGCCGCGCGCGCTGGCGAGTTCCTGCTGCGTGATCGAGCCGTCGCCCGCCTTCGCGCGGTCGAGCACCGATTGGTTCGAAATCCGCTGACGCTCGATATCGTTGGCGAGCAGTTCCTTCTCGATCCGCGCACGGGCAGCGGCTGTCGTCGCCTGATCCTGTTCGGTTCGTAGCGCCTCATCGGCCTGGTCGAGTTGCTGCGACCGGATGGCGGCCAGACGCTGAATGTCGGAGACCGTATCCTTATGTGCCTGCGCCTCGATCTTGGCGTCGGCCACATCGTTGATCGCCTGCTCTACCAGCCGGAGGCGCGCGTCCGTCAATTCCTTATTTGCACCGCGGCGTTTGTCGGCGTCCGCCTGCGCCTCGGCTTCTGCCAGCTGCGTCTTACGATCGTTGTTGATCTGCTGGACGAGATTGGCCGATCGCGCTTGCTCGTCGGAAGTGATCTCGTTTTGCGCCGACAGCTGCTCGTCCTGCAGCCGGCCGATCTCAGCATTGAAGCGGCGGGTGCGCTCGTCGGCCTCTGCTGCCAATTGGTTCGCCGATTTCCCGCGCGGCCTTTTCGGCGCGAACAGCTTTGATAGATCGCCCGCCTTCCCCGGCTGCACGTTCCCGAGTGGCGTTGGTCGGGCCGGCACGTCGGCTTCGGCCGATGAAGGTGCGGTGCTGTAGCCGAAGAATTGCTTGACCCCGTCCACGATCCGCGACCGGACCGCCTGCCCGGCCCCCGCAGGGTTGCTCAGGAATTTACCGATCGCGGTCGACTTCGAGAAATCGTCGACCTTCTTGAGCGCGCCACCGATCGAATCCGCCAGCGCGGCGAACGACTTGGCCAGGCCCGTGATAGCGTCCGCGTTGTTCGCGACCACCTGCGCGAGGTCGACTTGCAGCTGCGCCTTGACCGCCGCCAGCTTTGCTTCTGCCTCGGTGAGGCGCTGGATATCCGCGCTCGACAATACGGCGCCGGTCCGCTCCAAAGCCGCCGCAAGCTCGCTGACCCGCTGATTGCCGCCCGACAGCACCGCGTCGAGCCTGCGCCCTTCCTCGCCGAACAAGCGCGTCTCTACCGCCGCGCGCTGGGCCGGATCCGCGATCGAGGATATGCGATCGATGAGGGTTGGCAGCAGGTCGCCGGCAGAACTGGCATTTTTGATGTTTATGCCCAGCGCGGCGAACGTCTTGGCTGCCTGCTCGTCGCCCTCCCTCGCGCGCCCGAGATAGCTCGACAGCTGGCCGATTCCCGAACGGAATTGGTCGGTCGAGACCCCCGCCTGACGTGCTGCGGCCTCATAGATCTGTACTTGCCGCGTGGTGAGGCCGACCGCATCAGCCGTGTTCTTGATCTCCTTGGCGAAGTCGAGCGACGACCCAATTGCCGCGACGCCTGCGGTCAGCGCTGCGGCGGCGGCAATTCCTGCCGTGGCGGCATTAAGTCCGCCGAACCGCCCAAGACCGGACCCGGCTGCGAACTGTCCAATCTGGGCCGTCTTTTGCCGCTGTGCGATCCTGGCCCGCTCCGCCTCGATCGCGAGCATGCGCTTCTCGACCTGCTCGGTCGCCTGCTCCTCGGTGTAACCGGCGCGGATCAGCGAATTGTAGAGCCTCATTTCCGTAATCTGGTCGCGCAGGATATCCCTTTCGCGGCCGCGCGCGACGGTGAGGCTCGCTTGAAGCGTAGCCTGGTCCGCCATCAGGTGGTTGATCTCGGCTTGCGCCGCGGCCTCTCCGGTGGCGGCGGCGTCACCGGCAGCGGCGGGAATGACGCTCGCCGGGACCATTGAGGCCTCGCGCGGGACCTGCGATCCGAACAGCGTGCCGGGGCCCCGGGTGTTCGATGACGCTTGTCGGGCAAGAGAGCGCTCGACCATCGCCGCGATCCGCGCGCGCGCCGCTTCCTCCTTCGCGGCGGCGGCCACGACGGCTTCGGCAGCAAGCTTGGCCGCGGCGGCTTTTTGCTCGGCTTCCTTTTGCGCGGCGGCGGCGGCCTTGGCGGACGCCTTCTCGGTCGCAATTCGCGAGGCCTGCTCAGCTTTCTGAGCGTCGGCGATCGCCTTGGCGGCGGCCTTTTCGGCTGCGGCGGTCGCTTTGGCCGCATCGGA
>Ga0097621_100001416_pt1 | contig 16491 bp, 6 predicted proteins | sample KBSMisM72_FD_73165 | JGI IMG/M metagenome (GOLD analysis project Ga0097621, IMG submission 73165) | Miscanthus rhizosphere microbial communities from Kellogg Biological Station, Michigan, USA - KBS Miscanthus M7-2 (version 2) (version 2) | ecosystem: Host-associated > Plants > Roots >... | reverse complement strand
CAGGCGGGGACGATTTGTTGCGCAACGTGCGCACCACGCTGCGGCGCGACCATGGTTTCGCGAAGGGCGCGGGCAACCGCTACGGGGTGCGCTGCGTGTATTCGACCGAGAAGCCGGTGTATCCGTGGGCGGACGGCACCTGCGCGGTCGAGCCGGAGCCGGGAAGCAATCTCAAGCTGGACTGCGCGAGCGGCTTCGGCACCGCAGTGTGGGTGACGGGAGCCTTCGGCCTCGCCGCCGCGCAAGAGGCCGTGGCCTGCGTGCTGGCGTCCACGCGTTGATCTTCCCGAGCGGCGGCGGGTTGCGCGAAACCGGCGGAGACGCTGCCGGCGGTTTCGCTGCCGCCCGTGGCGCGTGCTTCATATCGCTCAAATTTTCACCGCGAAGCACAACAGGTCGCAAGCCGGGCAGCCTTCTCGTCACCGCCGAGCGCGCGGTGATCTGGTTCTTGGTGTGGAATTTGGGAGCCTCCGGGCTTTGTAAACTCAGGGCCGCGCGCCCAACGGGTTGCGCGACAGGTTTCGTAACTCGTGGGGCGAATATTATTTGTTAAAATTCAAGATATTTGCCGATGCGTCTTGAAATCCGATTGCGGGGTCTTCAGTAACCGGCCTTTCGTCCCAATTTAAATTCATTTGTTATGCTCAACCATCGTGCGACCCGTGGCTTCAACCCAGTAGGCGGCCTGTTCGGGGCAATGCTGCTGGTGCTTTCACTCTTCGCCCTCGGGGCATTGCGCCTTTCTGCGCAAACCCCGGTGCTTCCCTTGAGCCAGTGGTCTAACGCCGACATCGGCACGACCCCGGCGGCCGGTTCGGGCTCCTATGCCGCGACCACCGATACCTATACGCTCACCGGCTCCGGAGCCGACATTTGGGGCACGGCGGACAACTTCCACTTTTCCTATCAGGCCCTGAGCGGCGATGGCGTGATCACCGCCCGATTCAAGTCCCTGACCAACACCAACGTCTGGGCCAAGGCCGGCCTGATGATCCGGGAAACCCTCACCCCCGGCTCCAAGTATGCGATGATGATGATCACCCCCGGCAGCGGCACGGGCTTGCAGTATCGCGCCGCCACGTCCGGCGGCAGCGTCAACGTCATGACGACCGGAGTGGTCGTCCCCCGCTGGCTCAGGCTGGAGCGCCGCGGCAACGTGCTGTCCGGCTACCAATCCGCCGACGGCGTGACCTGGGTCCTTTCCCAGCGCATCGCCCTCGTCATGGCCGCCGATGTTTACGTGGGCTTGGCCGCCTGCAGCCATGTGACCACCAGCACGCTGACCACGGTGGCGGTTGACCAGGTGGTGCTCGACTCCACCAATGCCGCGATGGCCTTGCCCTGGCCTTGGGCCGAAAGCGCCATCGGCACATCCACCGACCAAGGCGTTGCCCTCTACGACGGCAGCTACGTCCTTTCCAACCTCGGCGCCGACATCTGGTCGCCCGCCGACAAGCTCAAGTTCGTTTCCAAATCCCTCACCGGCGACGGCACGCTGATCATCAAAGTCTCCTCGATCGCCTCCGCCGACGGCTGGACCCGCCTCGGCCTGATGATGCGCGAAAGCCTCGATGCGAACGCCAAGAACGTGCTCCTCTCTCTCACCACGAGCAACGGCCTGGTCTTCCAAAGCCGCCAGACGACCGCCGGGGCCACCGCCTTCCGCTCGTCCTCCGTCGCCAAGACCCCGCCCGTCTGGCTCAAGCTGGATCGCGTCGGCAACACCTTCACTGCCGCGTATTCCGCCGACGGCGTGACCTGGACCACTCAGGGCACCGAAACCATTGCGATGACCGCGTCGATTCAGGTCGGCGTGGCCTACGCCAACCGCTCCACCTCCACCTGGGCTTTCGGCGTGGGCGACCAGCTCAAGCTCTCCACGCCCCTCGACACCGACGGCAATGGCCTGAGCGACGCCTGGGAACTCCAATATTTCGGCCACTTGGGCGTGTCCCCCTCCGCCGACGCCGATGGCGACGGCCTGACCAACGGTCAGGAGTGGGAGCTCGGCACCCATCCCACCGTGGCGACCCCCTCCGGCCAACGCCCCGCGCTGTCCCTGATTGGCGGCGACAATCAAACCGCCGCCACCGGCTCCGTCCTGCCGCAACCGCTCGCCGTCAAAGTCACCGATGCGAACACCGGCGAACCTCTGGCCGGCATGCTCGTCACCTTCCAGCTGGCGAGCGGGCAGGGGGCCTTCGGCTCCGATCCGACCTGGCAACCCACCGTCTCGCTCGTCTCCGACGCGGACGGCCTCGTTCAAACCCAATTCAAGCTCTCCTCCACCGGCGGGATCGCCACCGCGCGGGCCTCCATCGGCAACCAGCCCGGCGTGGTGACGTTCACCCTCAAGGCCCTCCTCGGCTCCCCCGGCTCGGCCTTCCTGTTGGACGGCTCCGATATCGGCACGATGACCTTGCCCGGTCGAAACCAGTATCAAGCGGGCGTCTACACCCTGTCCGCCGCCACCGGAGATATGTGGAACGCAGCCGATTCCTGTGACTACGCTTCACAGAGCCTCGCCGGCGACGGCGTCGTGATCGCTCGCATGGCCAGCCTCACCGCCACCGACGGTTGGGCCAAGGCCGGCCTGATGATTCGCGAATCCCTGGCCGCCAACTCCCGCAACATCTTCATCGCGGTCACTCCGGGCAACGGGGTGACCTTCCAATGGCGCGATGCGAACGGCGGCGCTTGCGGTTTCACCAACCGCACCGGCTTGACCGCCCCCAAGTGGCTGGCGCTGCGCCGCTCCGGTAGCACCATCGCCGGGTATTACTCCGACGACGGCCAGACTTGGACGCTGCTTGCCTCCCACGGCTTCGCGGCCACGCAGCCCGTGTATGCCGGCTTGGCCTTCTCCGCCCATAACACGGCCGCCTACGGTCAGGTCGCTTTCGATTCCGTAAGTATTTCCCCCCTGACCCTCGCGCCTTGGAAGGTGGCCGACATCGGCGCGCTCAATCAGGGCAACATCGACGTGTTCACTCCCGACACGATGCTCGTCCGTGCCGGCGGCAACGACGTCTGGGACCGGGTGGACAACTTCCGCTACGTTTACCAATCACTCCCCTCCGACGGTCGGGTGATCGTCCGGGTGGCCTCCCAAGGTTCCAGCGACGTATGGGCCAAGAGTGGTGTGATGCTCCGCTCCAGCCTCGATTCCAATTCGCCCAACCTGCTCCTGGCGGTGACGCCCGGCAACGGCCTTACCCTCCAGTGGCGTTCCGTGCCCGGGGCCACGTCGGCCAACCTGGCGAGCGCAACCGGGACCGCCCCCGTCTGGCTCAAGCTCGAACGCTTCGGTTCCGATGCGACTGCCTATTACTCGGCCGATGGCTCCATCTGGACCAAGGCCGGTTCCTTGTCGGGCATGACCGGCGAGATGCTCCTCGGCCTCGCCGCGAGCAGCCACAATTCCACCCTCTTCAACGAGACCCTCTTCGACCATGTGCAGACCGAGATTTTCTCCGACTCTCGCGGTTGGAGCGCGGAGTATTTCTCGAACACCGGTCTCTCCGGCCCGCCCACCGTCCGCCGCCGCGACTCCACGCTCGATTTCACCTGGGCCGCCGGCCAGGCCCCCGCGTCCGGTGTCGCCGTGACCAACTACTCCGCCCGCTGGCAGGGCGACCTCCAGCCCGCGACCTCCGACACCTACACTTTCACCGCGCTCTCCACCGGCGGCGTTCGCCTCTGGGTGGACGGCCAGCTCGTGATCGACCGCTGGGCGCTCCAGGCCTCCGCTTCCGAAGTTTCCGGCCAAGTCGTCTTGCAAGCCGGCACCCAGCCCAAGGTGGTCGTGGAATACTTTAACGGCGCCGACGTTGGCCGCATCCAACTGCGTTGGTCCAACTCCACGACGTCCGACGCCCTCGTCCCGACCGGCTCCGTGCGCCCCTCCGACTCCGACAGCGACGGCATCCCCGACTCGTGGGAAACCGCCCACGGACTCAATCCCTTGGATGCTTCCGACGCCGCCCTCACGCCCGACGGCGACGGCCTGACCAATCTGCTCAAATACCAAGCCGGCCTGAATCCCGGTCAAGGTGTGGATAAAGTTCCGGGCGTCGTGGTGGTCGAGCAGTGGCAGGGGATCACGGGTGGCGCGGTGGCCAGCCTGACGAACAACTCCCGCTTCCCGGCCCAGCCCTCGGCCCGCTGGCTGCTGAAAGATACGCTGAACATCGGTCCGGACATCGGCGACAACTACGGCTTGCGCATTCGCGGCTACCTCAAGGCTCCGGTGGACGGAGATTACAAGTTTTGGATCGCGGGCGACGATGCGGCCCAGCTTTGGTTGAGCCCTTCGGAAAGCCCCTTTGACCGGGTTAGAATCGCCCAAGCCGCGTCGCATACCGATTATCAGAGTTTCGATCAACTGTTCGGGCAGGCCTCGCAGATGATCACCCTCCAGGCCGGCCACTATTATTATTTCGAGGTGCTTCATAAGGAAGCCGGCGACCACGATCACGTATCGGTTGCCTGGCAGATTCCGGGTCAGTCGCCGGCGCTGATCTCGACCCAGTATCTGGCTTCTTTCGCCCCCCGGGCGGACGATGCGACCGGCGACGGTCTTCCGGACGCCTGGAAACTCGCGCAGGGTCTGGACCTGACCAAGCCCTACGAGGTCAATGGCGCTTATGGCGACCTGGACGGCGACGGCTTGTCCAACCTGCTGGAATATCAACTTGGCTCGAATCCGGCCGTGCCCGATACCGATGGCGATGGTGTCGCCGACAATCTTGAGTTCTGGACCGGTTCGAATCCTCACGACGCGTCCATCCTGCCCACGGGCACGGCTCCTTGGACGTTCACGGATGTGGGCGTATTGACCGCTTCCGGTCAGGCCTTCGGCACCGCGTCCGGAGGTTATTTGATATCGAGCAACGGCTCGGGAATTCAGAAGAATGTCATCGTGGACGACTCCTACCGGGTGCTCTACCAAGCCGTCCCGGGAGACTTTGAGTTCTCTGCGTATGTCGATGGAGCCGGAGACACCCGCGGAGTGGGCGCGCTGGTCGTGCGTTCTTCCCTGGAGCCCCAGGCCGCGTCCGCCACGCTCACGCTCGATATGGTCGGAAACTGCTGGTTCTACGTCCGTCCGGCCGCTCAGGCGACCACCGTGTCGCTCAAGCGCCTGAACTTGGCGGACGTCAACCGGACGACCTCCGGGCATTGGCTGAAACTCCGCCGCCAAGGCCGCGTGATCACCTCGTATTATTCCGCCGACGGTCAGTCTTGGATTCACGCCGAAACCGCCGAACTCGATCTCAGCGGCCCGTGCGTGGTCGGCATGACGGCTTGGGACGGCACCAATAACGCCACCTGGATCTTCTCCCACGTCGGTCTGCGTCTGGATTCGAATTCCGATGGTGCTTACGACGATCAGGTGACGCCCGATTATCAAGCGATCATCACCGGCGCCGATCCCATGCCCGCGGACGTGACGGTGCGCACGGTGGCCGCTTACGCCGGCAGCGCCGGGGTGACCTCCGCCGGTTCGTGGAAGGTCGTCGATGGCGCGATAGTTTCGCAAACGCCCAAGTCGGCCCTCGACTTCGACATCGAGCTTCCGGCGGCGGGCGTTTACCGCCTCGAACTCGAGGCGCAGAGCTCGATCAACAAGTCGGTGAACGTCGTCTTCCCGGTGGAGTTGTCCGTCGATGGTCAATTCCTTGGACGGGTCGAAATGATCCTGGAAGATGGTCAGGTGAGCTTTGGCCATGTGGCCACTCCGTTCCTCGCCGCCGGCACCCATCGCGTGCATGTCTTCTACGACAGCACCCTCAGCTACCGCGCGATCCAGATCAACGCCCTCCGGGTGCAAGCGCTCGACGGCGTGGATTCCGACACCAACGGCCGCTCCGACTGGATCGATGATCGTCTCGCCTTGATCAACACCGTCGGTCAACAGGTCACGGAGAGCTTTGTGTCGCCCGCCAACATCGAGGGCTCCACCCGGTTTATCTCGATGATGAACGTTACCGCCGAGGGCGTGTCGCTCACGGTCAATCAGGCCCCGGGCTTCGGCTGGTATGCCGATGTGCCGCTGTCGCCGGCCGGCGCGGTCACGGTGAACGCGAGCTTTGAAAACAACGCCGTGGTCCGTTCCTCCCAGATCGCTTGGAAGCCGATCAATCTGCTGGCGGACAACACCGGCGTGTTCCCTACGGGCGTCCTGCGGATTCGCAAAGGCGACAGCCTGCGCTTCACCGCATTCCCCGCCGAGGCCACCGAAGGCTCCGCCACGGTTTCGATCGCCACCGCCGGTGCTTCGCCCGTGACCGTGGACCTGGCTTCTCCGCAAGCCGTCCCGGTCATCCACCTCTTCGATACGGCCGGCACCTACACCGTGACCGGCACGTATGCGACCGGCGCGACCGGCACGCTCACCGTCCAGGTGGTCGAAGCCGTCTTCAACGGCAACCCCACCGCAGGCTTGGGCGTGGTCGTGCCTTGGGACAATCCGCAGATTCCGACCGACGTGTTCCTCAACGTCGATCAAGGCCTGCTCCTCACGCCCGTGCCGCGCTCCGGTGGCGGACAACGTTTCCAGCTCCTCACCCAAAATATCGGCGACAGCCAGGTGATCGCTCGCCTCGGCCAAGGCGGACCGATTCTGAATCATGCGGTCGTCCACAGCCTTCGTGTGGCCAGCGACGATCAGACCTCCGACGATGTCCTGGTGACCTATGCCGACGGCAGCATGCTTATCGGCACGCCGATCATTCTGAGCCAGGTGACGCCCACTACCCGTGTGGAGGTCGATATTTTCGTGTGGGGCGTGACCTTCGACGATGGCACCATCCACAAGGTCTTTACCGCGGCGGATTTCGATTCGCTCGGTCGTCTCTACGTGAAGTTTCTCTATCCGGCCGGCATGCCCCACTCGTTCTGCCATCGTATCTCCGTTTACGACGGCACGACCTTCCTCGGCGGCTTCTAAGTTGTCGATTTCAGCACCGATGCCTCGTTCCTCCCTCAAGTTTGGCCGTCCGGTCTGGGTCGTTGGACTGCCCCTGCTCGTCGCCATCGCCGGCGTGGGCTATTGGCGCATGCAGCGGGAAGCCGGCCGGCCGCCGGCTTCCGCCCAGACGGCGGCTCCGAAACGGACGGACGAGGTGCAGGTTCAGACCGTCGCGACCAACACGCGCCGGGATCTTCCGTCCACCGCGCCCGACGGCACCGTTCGCACCGCTCCCAAGCTGCCCACTCTGGAGGCGGCGCTGGGCGTGGACTCCGGGTTGGCGTATGCTTGGCGGCTGGAGGTGGTGCATTCGCTCGGCTCCGGGTTGGCCAAGGAGCAGGTAGAGCGGCTGATGGCCTTTGTGGCGGCTGTCAGGATACCGGCCGGTCTCACGGTGGATCAGGTGCGTGCGCTCAAGAACGACGTGCTCAATGTCCTCGTCGCTCAAAAAGGTTCCGAGACCGCCCTTTCCGGCCTGCTGCAGCGGATTCACGACGATCCGGCCCAAGAGCCCGGCATGCGCGACTATGCGCTTCAGCACTTGGCAGCGCTCGGGCAGGCCGCCGACATCGATAAGCAGTGGCAGGTTGCGACCGGTAAAGACCCCGCCCTCGCGGCGACTGCGATGCTGCAGTTGCTGTCGTTCTGGCGCGAAGACGCCCGGGCCGCCACGGAGGCCCGGAACTCCGACCTGCTCGCTACCCGCTACTCGTTGCTCGCTACTTCAGCTCTCAAGCTGGCCGCCGACATCACCCAACCCGAGACGAGCCGCGCCACCGCCCTGCAAGTCTGCGGACAACTGAAGCACACCGAGGCCCGCTCGCTCGCGTGGGACGTCGCCCGCTCGCCCAAGGCGAGCTATCCCTTCCGCATCGCCGCCATTGCCACGCTCGGCGACTTGGGTGGAGGCACCGCAACCCGCGACTACCTGCAACAACTCGCCACCGGTCGGGAGCAACGTCTCCGCATCCCGGCCGAGTCCGCCCTGAAACGATTTTCCATCAACTGACCGCTTTCCCGCTTTAACCGATCACTTCGTCCATGAACCTCCGTTGTTTATTCCGTCTCTTCCGTCTGGCTCTTCCCGTCGTCTGCGCGGCGCTGCTCTGTGCCCCGGCGCTGCGTGCGGTGAATCACAATCCGACCCCTTCGTCGGGTTCATCGACGAATGTGCCCAAGTCAAAAATATCCATCGAGAGTGTGACTGCGACGTTACAAAGTAGCGGCAGCGTTGAGGTGAAGCTGAAAATTAAGGAGGAGGAAAAAGAAAACGGCGGCGGTCTCGCAACAAAGCCGGCCATCGTGCGGTTCTTCTATAAGGATGGGAAGGGCGGCGAAACGCAGTCCGGGAGTGATGAGGATGGTAATGAAGGAGCGAACACATATACGATCAGTGCGGATTGCGCCTGCAAGTTCACAGTAAGGCTGATTGGCCTGAAGGGAACCGAGGAAGTAAAGGCCGACGAAAAAACGGATGTGAAACCGACGGCCTCGGGCGGAACCGGCTCTGGCGGGGGTAGCAATCAAAGCATCGAGGTGATGTATCATCTGGGCCACAATTTGGACGGCGGCGGCGGCACGCTGTTTCTTTCCACCAACAGCCCTAAGCTGGATCTCTATTCGCCGGAAAGTCTCACCATTTCAGGTGGTGTGATCGTTAACCGCACCGGAGGAGTGCTCACTTCTCTGGAAACCGATGACGGACTCGCCTCCGTTGAGATCCTTAGCGCAGACGCCTACCGGCTTAAGTTCTACAACAAGAGCGATAATTCGCTTATCAAGACCGTGACCTTCGCAAATCCCGGGGCCACTCCTATCGCAAATACGACCGACGATGTCCTTTATCAATCGGCCCGCTGGGGGCAGGATTTTAGTTACAATATTCCGGTGCCCAATGGCCCATTGGAGGTTCGCTTAGGTTTCGCTGAGCTTTATCACGACGCCGTGGGGGCGGGTGTGTTTAACGTTTCGGCCGAGGGCACTGTTGTGCTGGCCAATTATGATGTGATGGCCGCTGCTGGTGCCCGCAACACCGCCAAGATTGAAGAGGTGGCCACTATGGTGTCAGACGGAGAATTGAATCTTAGGTTTAAATCGACAACCTATGGGGCTCAGGTTTCGACGATTGGGGTGGTTCGAGGATCCGTAAGCATCGTCGGCACGACGGACGACGCGCTTTATCAGTCGGCGCACACCGGTGCATCGACCTACCAAGCAGCCCTTGCGAATGGAGATTACGAGGTTACCCTCCACTTTTCCGAGCCTGTTTACACGGAAGCCGGCAAGCGCGTGTTTGATGTGAAGGCGCAGGGAGTTGTGGTCCTTAATGATTACGACATCTACGCACAGGCCGGGGCTGCCAACTCAGCGAAGACCGAAACCTTTACGGCTACCGTTATCGACGGGCACCTAACGTTGGATTTTGTCCCCGTGACGGATGAACCGCGGGTAAATGCCATCAAGGTAAAATCGGTCGCCTCCGGCCTCACGGTGGCTGCGGTTAATGCCGGCGGCCCCTCGTTCACCGCAGGCGACTCGACGGTGTTTCTTGCGGAGACTGGCTTTGCCGGCGGCTCAACGGATTACCCCGGTAAATTCATCGTCGCCATCAATGCCGGTGGCTTGGCTTATACCGATGGCGCCGGCACGACTTTTCAGGCCGACACTTATTTCCAGGCGGGTCGCCAATATCTCGGCGCACAAAATCGACTGCTGGTGACCGATCAGCCCTCCTCTGGGAATCCGATCACCTACGACTACACATGGTTTACTATCCCGCACACGGGCGAATTTGGTGAATGCGTGCTCAGCTATGCCGGAGGGTTGAAAAAGGAAGGCAAGCAGCAGGTGTGGAGCGCGGATCAGCAAAGCTATGATGACATTCGCATGTTGCGCGACACCGCGAACAACCTTGTTTCCAAGGTGGTTACCACTTACGAGAATTTTGCTTTTGGTTTCGCCAAAACGCGCGAAGTAATCGATTCGGACGGAGGCCCGCTCACGACTACTTGGACCTACATCGACGGATCCACGAATCCCTCTGATCCCAAGCCCGCTGGCTACGGTCAGGTTAAGCGCATGGTTCGCCACGATGGCTACTGGGAAAACTATGGATATGATTCCAATGGCCGTCTTAGTAAGACGGTGAGTCGTTATCTGGATTCTACCACTGAATCCGAAAGCGATAACAAGGTGGAAACAAACACCTACGCCACCTCCAATCCGATTGGCACCCATGCTACAACCATTAGAGGACAGGAAGTCGCCCGTAGTTATGAGGTGGAGATCGACGATATCACGAATTCTGAACTCGAGCGCCAGTCCATCACCGCCGTCACGCCAGGAGCTGCTTGGAATGCGGTAGACAACCTTGTCTCCAAGACCCGCACCTACAAGTCATCGCATCCCACGGCCCTTCTTCAGGGAAAAACCAAGTGGACGCGACAGCCTGACGGCACGATGACATTTTTCTCCTATGCCCAGTCCGGTGGCGATCGCATCGTTACCCGTGACGCCGGCGCGCCCAATCCTAGCCTGACGGGCATCGTTTCCGGCGCACGCACGGTCACCACAACCAATTCTTCCGACCAAACCATTGCCGAGGACGACATAGATATTGCCTCGGGCCTTACCTTGTCCACGTGGTCGGCTCTCACGGTCGATTCTCTCGGACGTCCCACCCTTATCGGCTACGGGGACGGCACTACCCGTAGTATCGCTTACGTGGGATCTTCCGCCATTTGCGGCACCTGCTCAGGTTCTTCCGGCAACTTCCTCGTCGATTCCGAGACTGACCGCAACGGCGTCACCACCAGTTACGCCTACGACGCGCTGAACCGCCGCGCCGACACCACCCGGCTTGGAGTCACCGAGCATGTGGTTTACGACGCGGCCGACCGCGTCCTCGAGCGCCACCGGATTGGCACCGACAGTAGCGACATCCGGGTGGCCAAGACTGTTTACGACCTCGCAGGCCAGGTGATCGAAACTTACGACGCGCTGAACAACAAAACCGATTACGCTTACAGCTATCCAACCGGCGGCGGACTGGTCTCCACTACGACCTATCCCGCAGCTACCTCCGGCGCCACCCGAGGCACCCGCATCGAGACCGCCTATGGTGATGGCCGCACGAAGGAAGTTTCCGGCACCGCTGTTTCGCCGCTGAAATACGCTTATGGCACTTGGACCGCTAGCGGTCTGGCCGGCGAGTGGACGCAGGAAATCAGAGTCGGCGACGCCTCCGTCGAAACCGAGTGGATCAAAACCTACGCCAATCTCGCTGGGCACACCGTGAAGACGGAATATCCCGCGCCTGCTGGCACTGTCTTTACCTCGATGACCTACAACGCGCTCGGCCAGCTTGAAAAGCAGACCGATCCCGACGGCGTGGCCACGCTCTTTGCCTACAATACGAAGGGGGAGCGTGAAGTCACCGCGATCGACCTGAACCAAAACGGCGTGATCGACTACACCGGCACCGACCGCATCACCAAGACGGTTCGCGATGCCTATTCCAAATCGGGCACCATTGTGAGCCGCACCACCACGCAAGTCTGGGCGACCGACAACGCCAACACCGCCACCACCGTCTCTGTCTCTGAACAGGACGGTTACGGCAACCAGAGCTGGCAGACCGATGCCGCCGGCGCGACCGCCTCCACCGCGATCGCCCGCTCCGTTCCCGGCGCGTGGACCGTTACCGTCATCCGACCTGACGGCAGTCGTCAGGTGCAGACCTACACCGCCGGACGCTTGGCCTCATCCGCCACTTACGCTTCAACTTCCACCTTAATCACCCAAACGACGTTTGGATATGATGCACACAACCGCGTCTCTTCGCAGACCGACGCCCGCACCGGGGCCATCACTTACACCTACACCAACCGCGACGAAGTGCTAACGACCAAGGTGAATAACAACACCGAGACGACCACCTATGCCTACGACGCGTTGGGCAACCAACTTACGATCACGCGCCCCGACAGTAACGTGACCACCAACGACTATCACCTGCGCAATAACCAGCGCAAGAAAGTCAGCGGTTCGCAAACCTACCCGGTGGAATACACCTACGATCTGCAAGGTCGCATGAAGACGCTTACCACTTGGCAAAACGCCACTACGAGCGCCGGAGCAGCCGTCACTACTTGGAACTACGACCCGGCGCGCGGCTGGCTCACGCAAAAGCTCTACGCCGACAACACGGGCCCGAGCTACACCTACAAGCCCTCCGGCCGCCTGCTCACCCGCACTTGGGCTCGTTCAACTTCAACTTCACCCTTAATCACGACGTATGGCTATACGTCGTCTGGTGATCTAGCTTCGACCGACTACTCCGACACCACGCCCGACGTGGCCGTCACCTACACCCGTTTCGGTGCGCAAAAGGCCGTGACCGACGCCACCGGCACGCGCACCTTCACCTACGTGCCGAGCACCCTGCGCCCCGACCAGGAGCAGCTCGATGCGACCTTCTACGGAGGCCGCATCTTGACCCGCAGCTACCAGACAACTGGCACCGGGCAAGTTCCAGGTCGCAACGACGGTTTTGAACTCGGCGTCACCGGCGATCTCGATCAGGATTACAACGTGGTATATGGCTACGACACGGCCGGCCGCCTGAGCACTGTGACCGACCCCAACGGTAGCTACACCTACGGCTACGTAACAAACAGCAACCTGCGCCATACGATCACAGGCCCGGTGCATGTGGCCACAACGACTTACGAGCCCTACCGCAACGTGATCGACGTGGTGGAAAACAAAGTTGGCACGACCAGCATCTCCAAATACGACTACACCGTGAACAACCTTGGCCAGCGCACCCAGCGAGCCAACACCGGCACGGCCTTTGGAACCGCATCAACCGACGTCTTCACCTACAACGCCAAGGGCGAGGTGGAGAGCGCGACCAACGCGACCCTGACCACCCGCGACCAGTCGTTTACCTACGACGACATCGGCAGTCGAAAGACCTTTGTCCAAAACAGCGGCACGACCGGTTACACGGCCAATACACTCAATCAGTATTCTGGCATTCTGGCTCCTAGCTCCTCTCTCCTAACTCCTGCTTATGACGCCGACGGCAACCAAACGAGCACCGGCACCGGCCAATCCTACATTTGGGATGCCGAAAACCGTCTCGTTTCCGTCGAGCCGCTGGTTCCGACAGCCGGCGACAAGAAACAGCTCAACGTCTATGACTCGCAAGGCCGCCGTGTGCGCAAGCTGGTGTCCACCTACGTATCAGGCTCATGGAGCCTAATTACGGATGAGAAGTTCATCTACGACGGTTGGAACCTCGTGGCGGTGCTGGATGCCTCTAGCCCATCGCCTTTTGCCCTTAGCCGAACCTATACTTGGGGAACGGATTTATCCGGCTCCATGCAGGGTGCCGGCGGAGTGGGAGGCCTCTTATCCTTCAAGGACGGTGGTTCCGTTTATCACTACACCTACGATGCCAATGGCAACGTGAGCGAAGTCTTGAATAGCTCCGGCGGCATTGCCGCTCATTACGAATATGATGCCTTCGGCAACACGGTGGTCTCTAATGGAATATATGCGACTGCCAATGCCTACCGCTTCAGCACTAAGCCGCTGGATGTGGTTGGTGATCTGTATTATTACGGCCTCAGATACTATAAGCCGAGCACCGGCCGCTGGCCAAGCAGGGATCCGATTGGGGAGTGGGGTGGGGCTAACGCATACGTGTTTATTAATAATGATTCTGTTGGATATATTGATGTGCTTGGATTGATTACGTCCACGGAGGCGCTGGATCACTATAAGGCCAAGACGGGAACTGCATTGAGGATGTCGTTTGACGATATTGATACCAGTTCGGTTAAGCCTTCTGATTTTCCGAAGGTTAAGGATGAAATAAAGGCGTTTAAGAAAAAATGTGAGGATAAGACTGTGAAGATAACTTGGAAGTCGAAGGATGATAATCTGCCTTTTTCAACATCCGGGGATCAGGCTTTATTTTTAGGGAATGTATCATTGAAGCTTACGGGCGATTTCGTAATGAAGGCTTCTGATTGCACATGGAAGTTTACTGGAACCTTAAAATGCTTCGATGATTACTATGATTTTAATGCATCTTCACATAGGTCTGTGATTGGTGAGGCTCTCACGTCGATTGGTAGCAAGATTGACGGGGTTCCGTATTGGATTGAAATAAGGGGGTCTAAAACTATCACTCAAGATGGGAATCTGAAATCGCCATGATGTTTATCTCGAAGAAATCTGTAATACTGATTTTGGTTTTGTGCGCTCTGTTCGGCTGTCATTCTAATGAGGATGTGAATGAGATTCGTAAGGTCGCGGAGCGCAGACTGGCGGAATATTGTCATCAAGAAAACTTGAAGCGTGCCGATTTTGGGCCAGCTAAAGTTTCTCCTGAACTCAAGTATGATTGGTCTATAGAATACCAGTCGGGAACCACTCCTAGGCATGTGCTTATAATTTTCATTAGGAATAAGCAGATCGTGGAGATGCACCGATTGGTTGAGTAGGATGAAGTGAACCCACAGGCCAACCATAGCAGGCGGAAGGCCCCCATGCCAAAGAGGGCAAGTGAACCGTGCAGGGCCAACCAAAGCACGATGAAACCCAGCGTGCCAAAATGAGATAGAAACGCTTGGGTCAGCTTCTCGGCTACGAACACTTCTCCGAACGAAGTAAAGATCGCCTACATCAAACTGAACACTTCAGCAGCTAGCCCACCTCGTGCTGCTTTTCCCGCGTTAACCAGATTCCTGCGCCTGCGGCCTCTTTCATCCGCAAGCGCTCGCCGAACTGCGGTAGAAATGCGACCGCCCCAAGCTATGTCCCGCCAGCGAAAGAATCCGTCCGGGTTCATTCAATAATTAAAAAATCGCGCAGGTTTTTATTCCAAGTTATTGTATAATATCATGGTCAAATTAGTATTCGCGATGTTGGTCTGCGCCTTTGTGGCGACTGTCAGTTTCGCCGAGCCGCTAAGCAAGCTGGCGGAAAAGTATTTCCGGCAGGAATGGGTGGTGAAGGGTATTCCTCAGCCCAAGGATCAGATTGCGGCGGACGAATCTGCAGCGATCATCAAAAAACCGATTCGTAGCTATCCCTATTATCGCGTCTTGTATGACCCGCAGGGCCGGGTGATCATCATGGCGAAATATCTCAAGGGGACCAAGCAATATGAGTATGAATTCGAGTATATAAAATCGGAGACGGAGGCGCGTAAGGTTACGATATATACCCCCGGCAAGGGAGGATCGAGCCAAAGGGGTCAGGCCGAAACATGTTAACATTTCCGATTAAAAAAACCGGAATGGCCGTCTTGTAGCACCAAGCCGAAGAGGTCAGGCCGAGTTTTGTCAGTTTGGGCTTAATTGGGGTGGTTAAGCGGGGCCGAAGAAGCGGTGGAAGTTGGCGGTGACTTGGGCGGTGAGTTCGGCCAGGGGGAGGCCGCGCAGGGAGGCGAGGGCGGCGTAAGTGGCCTCGATGTTGCCGGGGTGGTTGACCGGCGAGCCGTCGGGCGAGGGCGGGAGTTTATGCGTGCGCCAGATCTGCGGCGGCGTCATCGCGGGGGCGTCGGTCTCGACGAGCAGGCGGTCGAGGGGGATGGTTTTGAACGCGTGCTGCTGCTGAGTCTTGCGCGGATCAAGAAAGTAGCCGTTGAAGGAAAAATAAGCGCCGCGGACGGCGAAGCGCGCGACCATCTCGGCCGGGCCGCCGTAGGCGTGGAGCAGAAATCCGCGTGCAGGCACGGCGTGCGCGTGGAGGAGTTCGTCGAGCGCGCCGAAGGCTTGGAGACAGTGGATCGTCACGGGCCGGTTCAGTTTCGCGGCGAGGGCGAGTTGGGGCAGGAAGACTGCGGTCTGTTCGTCGAGCGAGGGACGGCGCACGCCGGCGAGGCGTGGGTCGTCGGGACGGGCCGAGTCGATGATCCACCGGTCGATGCCGATCTCGCCGATGCTGGCGCGGGGATCGGCGGCGAGGCGGGCTTCGAGTTGCGCCAGCCAGTCGTCGGGACGGGAACGGCCGGCGTCCCACGGATGAAGGCCGTAGGCGGGGCGGACAAAGGAGAAACGCGCTGCGAGCTCGGCGACGCGCGGCCAGTCGTCGGGATGGGTGCCGTTGACCACCATCTGCGCGAGGCCGAGGTCGGCGGCGACGCGGGCGATGCGGTCGAGGTATGGCGCGAGCCACTCGTCTTGCAGGTGGTTGTGGGCGTCGTGAAGCACGGGGACGACGGAGGTCGGAGTTGTTAACCACTAATGGAATCGCCCAATGGGGCGATTCTTGAGGAGCGGTTTCGGCCAATGGCCTTCACAATTGAGCGGAGGGGCGGCTGATGCCGCCGGGGTTGTTAGACCGTGCTTATGAAATAGGCCAGCCCATCGCTGGCGCTCCGCGAGGGAAGCGAGAAAAAGCACTAGGCCGGTTTATTTCATAAACACGGTCTAGGCCAAGGCGGATTGCGCGATGGCCTTGATGTGGGTGCGGACGGCGGCGAGGCCGTTTTGACGGGT
>Ga0097621_100001412_pt1 | contig 16535 bp, 14 predicted proteins | sample KBSMisM72_FD_73165 | JGI IMG/M metagenome (GOLD analysis project Ga0097621, IMG submission 73165) | Miscanthus rhizosphere microbial communities from Kellogg Biological Station, Michigan, USA - KBS Miscanthus M7-2 (version 2) (version 2) | ecosystem: Host-associated > Plants > Roots >... | reverse complement strand
AGCCGGGCTGCTTCATGACGTGGTCGAAGACACCCTGACCACCATCGAACGCATCCGCGAGCTCTTCGGGCCCGACGTCGCCCACGTCGTCGAGGGCGTCACCAAAATCAGCGCAATCCCCTTCTCTTCGACTGAGGAGCGGCAGGCCGAGAACTTCCGCAAGATGCTGCTGGCGATGGTGGATGACATCCGCGTCATCCTCGTCAAGCTCGCCGATCGCGTGCACAACATGCGTACGCTGAGCCATCTGCCGGAAGACCGGCGCCTTCGCGTCGCGCAAGAGACGCGCGACATCTATGCGCCGATCGCCAACCGGCTCGGCATGAGCAAAGTGAAGAACGAGCTCGAGGAGCTCGCCTTCAAATACCTCGATCCGCAGTCGTTTGACGCCCTCCGCATCAAGGTCGACCTCAAGCGCCGCGCGGCCGAGGGTCTGATTCAGAGCTTGAAAGCGACGATCGAGGCGAAGCTGCGGGAAGCGCAGATTCCGGCCGTCCACGTCGACGGCCGCATCAAACGCCTGTGGAGTATTCATCAGAAGCTGAAGCGTCAGAAGATCGAGCTCGATCAGGTCTACGACTTCATCGCGCTTCGGATCGTGACCGACAGCGTCAAGGACTGTTACGGGGCGCTCGGCATCATCCACCAGACGTGGTCGCCCGTGCCTGGACGCATCAAGGACTTCGTCGCGATGCCGAGGCCGAACGGCTATCAGTCGCTGCACACGTCGGTGATCAGCGAGCGCGGCGCGCCGTTCGAAGTCCAGATTCGCACCGTGGAAATGCATCGGATGGCGGAGGAAGGCATCGCCGCGCACTGGAAGTACAAGGAGGGCCGCGTCGGGGATCAACGCGACGAGCGCTACTTCCAGTGGATGCGCCAACTTCTGGAATATCAGCAGGAGGTGCGCGATCCGCAGGAATTCATCCAGAACCTGAAAGTCGAGCTCTACCCGGAGGAAGTGTACGCGTTTACTCCGAAGGGTCAGGTGAAAGCGTTCCCGCGCGGCGCGACGCCGATCGACTTCGCGTACGCAGTGCACACGGACGTAGGCCATCAATGTGTCGGCGCGCGCATCAACGGCAAGATGGTGCCGCTTCGCACGCATCTTCGCAACGGCGACATCGTCGAGATCGTGAGGGCGACCGGACACAAGCCCAGCCGCGACTGGCTGAACTTCGTCGTCACCTCGCACGCACGGTACGAAATCAAGTATTTGATTCGACGCGAGGAGCGCGTTCGCGCGATCGACCTCGGTCGAAAGGTGCTGGAAAAAGAGGCGCGGCGCTACGACCTCAATATCAAGACGCTCCTCGACGATCCGGCGTCGGCGAAAGCGTTCGTCGAGTTCGGCGCGACGAAGCCGGACGAGATTTGTGCGCTCGTCGGCTATGGGAAGCTCGCGCCGAAGCAGTTGCTCGCGAAGCTCGTTCCCGACGGGCTGCAGGAAAAGGCTCCAGAAGGTCCGGTCGCATCCGTCGTCAAGCGCGTATTCGGCACTGGAGAAGAGAAGATCAAGGTGCCGGGCATCGACGACCTGATGGTGTTCCGCGCGCGTTGCTGCAATCCGATTCGAGGCGAGAAGATCGTCGGGTACATCACGCGCGGGAAGGGCGTCTCGGTCCACTCGGCGACGTGTCCGAATGTCGTCAACCTTCTCTACGATCCCGAACGCCGCATCGACGTGGAATGGGACAAGGGCGCCGCCGCCGATGCGACCGCCCCTTACACCGTCAAGCTGACGATGGAAGTCGAGGACCGGAAGGGGCTGCTCGCCGCGGTGAGCGCCAAGATTGCGGACATTAATACGAATATCCGCAACATGGAAGCCCACACCGACCACGATCGACGGGCGCGTATCGACGTCACGGTGGAGATCAGCGACCTGAAGCACCTCGAACGCGTGATGAAATCGCTGCGCGCCGTCGAAGGAGTGTTAGACGTCGAACGCGCGGGCAGCGCGGGGCGGGCAGGCTGACTGCCGCGGCTCGAACTGCCTTCCGTACCGGTCGAACCGCCTTCCGTACAGGCCAAACTGGCTTCCGTACAGTTCGAACCGCCTTCCGTACAGACCAAACTGGCTTCCGTACGGCTCGAACTGCCTTCCGTACAGGCCAAACTGCCTTCCGTACGGCTCGAACCGCCTTCCGTACCGGCCGAACGGCCTTCCGTACCGGCCAAACGGCCTTCCGTAACGGTCGGAGTGCCTTCCGCAGCTAGATGTCGAAGCTCGCGATCGCGTCGATTTCGATGCGCGCGTCGCGGGGCAAGCGCGCTGCCTGAACGGTGACACGTGCGGGCTTGGGATCGCCGAAGTACGAGGCATAGACCTCGTTGACGGCGGCGAAGTCGTTCATGTCCGCGAGAAACACGGTCGTCCGGACCACGTGGTTGAACGAAAGGCCTGCGGCCTTCAGCAGCGCGCCAAGGTTTTCCATGGACCGGCGCGCGTGAACGGCGGCGTCTCCGGTGACGAGCTGTCCCGTCGCGGGGTCAATCGGAATCTGGCCGGATATGAAGAGCAGCTGACCGACCCGGAGGGCCGGCGAGTACGCCCCGGCCGGATTGGGCGCGTCGGGGCTGGTAATGGCTGTTTTCACGCGGCTTTGGTTACCTTGCCCGAGCGAAGACACCGTGTGCACACCTTGATTCGCCGGACGCCGCCGCCGATGCTCGCCCGCACGGTCTGCAGATTGGGTTCGAACCGTCGTGCACTGACGTTGTTGGCGTGGCTGTGCTGCCTGCCCACGACGGGGGTCTTTCCGCACACTTCACAATGCTTGGCCATCTGAACCTCAAGTCTCCGAGAGTGAACCTCTAAGTATATCCAGTCGGCGACTTTGATTGTAATCACCGCGTCGGAGAAGTGACGGTTTTGCCACGGCATGGGTGCACACTGGACAACGGCTCAACAGTTCCCATCAAGGCTGCACGTCCCCAGAAGCGGACAAACTGTCAGCATTTGAGAAGAACCGTTTTGAGTCGTCTAGCGTCTAATCCGGCAACATGATTTGAACAAACGGTCTAGTTTTGATATAGACTCTGACAAATCATGGCGGACAAAAGGGTTAGCAAGCAGAGTTTCGACAGAGTCTTTATAGAGGCAGCGTTGACCCTTATGTCGAACCGACAGCGTCTAAACGAAAGCATGATGAACTGGACCAGTTTGATAGGACTTTAGATGATGTCGGCATTGGCAATTCATTTGCACAGCGAGAGGCATTCATAGAGCGACCCGGAGTCCCGGGAACGGAAGGAGCGGCGTCATGAAGGAGATGAACACCATTAGCAACAGCGACAGCAGGTCTACCCGCTATCGCGAACTGAAGAAGATGCTCGAGGACCGTCGACGCGAGTTGCAGGCGGAGGTCCAGGGCAAGATGCGCGACGTTCGTGCCACGGGCGAGGTCACTAAGCTGTCCGAAGTTTTCGACGCCGTCGAGAGCTCCGAAGCCGATATTCAGGAAGACATCGAGCTGGCGCTCATCCAGATGAAGTCCGAAACATTGAGCAAGGTCGATGACGCGCTGGGCCGGCTCGAGCAGGGAACCTACGGCAACTGCTTCGAGTGCGGCGAGGAGATCGCCGAAAAGCGGCTCCGCGCGCTGCCCTTCGCCGTCCGATGCAAGGACTGCGAAGAAGCGAAGGAAATCGTCGAGCAACGTCAGCGTCAACTGACCGCTCGGCGCGGTGCAACGTCTTTGTTCTTTGATCTCTAATCACCCGGCGTCCTGCTTGGGCTCCGCCGGTGGCGGAGCCCAGTCCCCTCCTCCACCAGCGGCTCCCCCAGCGCGACGACTTTTGCAATAAAGTGAGGTCGCCAAATGAGCGATCAGCTCGAGAACTTGAAGCCCGAGGATCTGTCCTCCGGCGATCGGCCGCTCTCGATTCCACCCGAGCTGCCGATCCTCCCGCTGCGGGACACGGTTCTCTTTCCGAATTCGTTCATGCCGCTCGCCGTCGCGCGCGAAAGCTCGGTCCGGCTGATCGACGACGCGATCGCGAACGGCAAGCTCATCGCCGTGTTCACGCAGCGCGATGCCTCTGTCGAAGAACCTGGGCAGGCGGATCTGTACCCCGTCGGCACGGCGACGCACATCCACAAGATGTTCAAGCTGCCCGATGGCAGCCTGCGGCTCATCGTCCAGGGCTTGCAGCGCGTGACGCTGAACGAAATCCTGTCGACGCAGCCCTATTTGCGCGGCCGTGTCACGGCTGCCGTCGAGGGCACGATTGAAGCCGACGCGCTCGAAATCGACGCGCTCGCCCGCAACATCAAGACGAACTTCCAGCAGGTCGTGTCGCTGTCGCCCCTGCTCTCGGACGACCTGCAGACACTCGCGACGAACATCAACGAGCCCGGCCGCCTCGCCGACTTCATCGCCTCGTCGCTGTCGACTATCAGCACGGCGGTCAAGCAGGATGTCCTCGAGACCCTCGATATCCGGGCGCGCATGGACAATCTCAACCGCATTTTGATCAAGGAGCTCGAGGTCCTGGAGCTCGGCTCGAAGATCCAGTCGCAGGTGCAATCCGAAGTCGGCAAGAACCAGCGCGACTACTTCCTGCGCGAGCAGTTGAAGGCGATTCAAAAGGAACTTGGCGAAGGCGACGACCAGACGAAGGAAATCGAGGAACTGGCGGAAAAGATCGAAGCGGTGGGGATGCCCGAGGGCGTGAAGAAAGAAGCGGTTCGCGAGCTCGATCGGCTGTCGAAGATGCCGGTCGCTGCCGCCGAATACACGGTGTCGCGCACCTACCTCGACTGGCTGGTCGCGCTGCCGTGGAACAAGCGCGCCGACGAAGTCATCGATCTGCCGAAGACGAAAACGATCCTGGATGCCGATCATTCGGGACTCGAGAAGGCAAAGGATCGCATTCTCGAATACCTCGCGGTTCGCAAGCTCAATCCAGAGGTCAAGGGGCCGATCCTCTGCTTCGCCGGACCTCCCGGAGTCGGCAAGACCTCGCTCGCGAAATCGATCGCCTCGTCACTCGGACGGAAGTTCGTCCGCGTCTCGCTGGGCGGCATGCGTGACGAAGCCGAAATCCGCGGCCATCGGCGCACATATATCGGCGCGCTGCCTGGTCAAATCATCCAGGGACTCCGCCGGGCCGATTCGAAGAACCCGGTGTTCATCCTGGACGAGATCGACAAGCTCGGCTCCGATTTCCGCGGCGACCCCTCGTCGGCGTTGCTCGAGGTGCTGGATCCAGAGCAGAACAACACGTTCCGCGATCACTATCTCGATGTGCCGTTCGATCTCAGCGAGGTGCTGTTCATCACCACCGCGAACGTGCTCGATCCGATTCCCCCGCCGCTGCGCGACCGCATGGAAGTGCTCGAGATCGCCGGCTACACGGAGGACGAGAAGCTGAAGATCGCGACCGATCACCTCGTCGGCAAGCAGATCAAGAACCATGGGCTGACCCACGATCAGATCCGGTTCACCCCGGAGGCGTTGCGTCAGGTCATCCGCGGCTACACTCGGGAAGCGGGCGTGAGAAACCTCGAGCGGGAAATCGGATCGATTTGCCGCAAGGTCGCGCGCCGGCATGCCGAAGCGCCCTCCGACGGCATCGGGCTCATCGAGATCACGCCAGACACGGTCGTCGAGATGTTGGGGGCGCCGAAGCATCTGGACGAGGAGATTGAGGAGCGCACGAAAGATCCGGGCGTCGCGATCGGCCTCGCCTGGACGCCGGTCGGGGGCGAAGTGCTCTTCATCGAGGCGTCCCGAATGGCCGGCGCCGGGTCGTTGACGCTCACGGGCCAGCTCGGCGACGTGATGAAAGAATCAGCGCGCGCCGCGCTGTCGTGGCTCCGTATGCACGCCAAGGCGTACAGCATCGACCCCGACTTCTTCAAGGTTGCCGAGATGCACGTGCACGTCCCGTCGGGGGCGATTCCGAAGGACGGACCGTCGGCCGGCATTACGATGGCCACGGCGATGGCGTCGGTTCTCACCGGACGGTCCGTGCGCGGCGACCTGGCGATGACCGGCGAAATCACGCTGTCAGGCCGCGTCCTGCCAATCGGAGGCGTGAAGGAGAAAGTGTTGGCGGCGCGCCGGCTCGGCATTCACGAGGTGATTCTGCCGAAGGGCAACGCCAAGAACGTCAACGAGGATCTGACGCCGGAACTGCAGAAAGACTTGACCGTGCATCTGGTCTCGAGCATCGACGAGGTGCTGGCGCTGGCGCTCGAACCCGTGTCGAGCGACCGTCCACGCCATCACAAGAAGGAGCACAAGGCTCCGCGTCAGATCAGCGTGAGAGCGTAGGCCGTCTTCAGATCGACGATGTCGCCGCGGGCCAGCATCGCTCTGGCCTCGGCGACCGTCGTCGGATGCACGGTGATGTTTTCATCTTCATCCGGCTTGAGCGTCGAATCGGCCGTGGGCGCGTGCAGGCCGGTCACCCGAAAAAAGATCATCTCCTCGTCGCAATAGCCTGGTGCGGGAAACATGTCCGCCAGCCGCTCGACATGGCTTGGCGCCAGCGCCGTTTCCTCCTCGCATTCGCGCAGCGCCGCGGCTTCCGGCGTCTCGCCCGGTTCGATGTTCCCGGCTGGAAATTCCCACAGCACCCGCTTGACGCTGTGGCGGTACTGCCGAATCAGCACGATGCGCCCATCGTCGAGCACTGGAATCAGTACCACGCATGGCGCGTGGCGGATGGTCACCATTTCGTGCGTCCGGCCGCTGCCGTCGGGTGCGGGGACCTGTTCGACGTCAACCGCGAACACGCGGGTCGTACATACGATCGCCATGGATTTGTTCCGTCAGCTCGTCGAGCACGCGCTGCAGATCCTCGGGCAGCGGGCTCGTGAACTCCATTCGCCGGTTGTCGGTGGGATGAGTGAACACGAGCCGCGCGGCGTGGAGGAAGGGACGGGTGAGATGCGTGACGGCGCGCAGATCGCCGGGCACACGCCGATGGACGCCGCCGTACAACGAATCGCCGACAATCGGGTGCCCGATCGCGTTCAGATGAACGCGAATCTGATGGGTGCGTCCCGTATAAATCGCGATGTGCGCAAGCGTCAGGACGACGCCGAACTTCTCCGTCTTCACGATGCGGGTCACCGCCTCGCGGCTGCGGCGGGCCCTGGCCGACATCTTCTTGCGATTGACGGGATCGCGTCCGATGGGCGCGTCGATGCGCCGCCCCGACTGCACTTCTCCCCACACGAGCGCGATGTATTCCTTCTCGACCTCGCGATCCTGAAATTGCCGCGACAGCTCTTCGTGCGCGGCGTCGTTCTTCGCGACCACCATCAGGCCCGAGGTGCCGCGATCGAGACGATGCACGATGCCCGGCCGTTTTTCGCCGCCGATGCCGCTGAGGTCGCTGACGTGATGGAGCAGCGCGTTCACCAGCGTACCGCCGGCATGTCCTGCGGCCGGATGGACGACCATGCCCGCCGGCTTGTCGATGACGATCAGGTCGCTGTCCTGGTAGACGATCGGCAGCGGCAGCGCCTCCGCCTGCGGCGCCGGATCGACCGGCTCCGGCAATTCAACGACGATCGTCTGTCCCGCCTTCATCGGCTGATTCGCTTTTGCCGTCCGGCCGTCGACGTGGACGTGCCCCTCCTTGATCAGCCGCTGCACGTTCGACCGCGAGTGGCCCTCCAGCACCGAGGTGAGAAAGACGTCGAGACGCGCGCCCGCGCTGTCGGCGGGCACGGCGAAGCTGGTGCTCACGCTGCGCGCCGACTGCCGGCACCCTCGTGCGCAGGACCGCGGCTGAAGCGGCCGAGGTAGAGCAGCATCAAAAGGGCCAGCGGGGCGAGCAGCAGCGAGATGAATTGCGACGTCGAGAACGGTCCGATCGATCCGCGCGGGTCACCGCGGTAGAACTCGATGATGTAGCGCGAGATTGCGTAGAGGAGCATGTAGAGCCAGAACGTGCGTCCAGGGAATTGGCGTCCGGACTTCTCGGTCGTCAACAGAAAGATGAGGATCGCGAGCTCGGCGCCAGCTTCGTACAACTGCGTCGGATGCAGCGGGACGCCGAGGGGCGTGCCGACATTGGCGGCGGCGAACGGATCCTTGAACGTGATCGCCCACGGCACCGTGGTCTGTTTGCCGAAGCAGCAGCCGGCGAACAAACACCCGAACCGACCTACGACGTGTCCGAGCGCAATGCCCGGAGCGAAGACGTCGCACGTCGTCCACAGTGGCAGCCCGACGCGGCGGATGTACCAGAGCGCGACGAGGACGGCGACGATCAGGCCGCCGTAGAAGACGCCGCCCTCACGCAGCAGGTTGAAGAGTTCCGCCGGATTGCTCTTGAAGGTCTGAAAGTCCGTGAACAGAAGGAGCAGCTTCGCGCCGAGCAGCGCGCTGATGATGATGTAAATGCCGAGGTCCATCACGCGCGTCGAATCGAGTCCGCGCGACTTGGCGCGCGTCAGCGCGAGCTGCAGCCCGAGCAGGTACGCCGCGGCCAGCAGGACGCCGTACGTGTAGATCGTGATCGTGCCGAGATACGGAACCTTCCAGGGCAGCTCAAGCAGTTTTGGATACATGCGCGCCTAGGCCCAGCATATCGAGAATCATCACCGCGACGCCGACGGAAATCGCGGAGTCCGCGACGTTGAAGACCCAGAAGTGCCACGTCCGCCAGTAGACGTCGACGAAATCGACGACCGATCCGACGACCACGCGATCGATCAAGTTGCCGGCGGCGCCGCCAATGATGAGGGAAAGCCCGATGCGGGCGACGAACTGATGCCGGGCGAGGCTTGCGGCGTAGATGCCGACGCTGATCATGGCGGCGGCAGCGACCATCGCAAGAATCGCCGTCTTGAACGGGAAGTCTACGGTTTGCAGAAAGCCGTACGCGATGCCCGAGTTCGGCACGTGAGTGAAGTCCATGAATCCTGGAATGACCGTCGTGCTCGCGTAGACCGGCAGCTTCGCGCGCACGATCGCCTTCGTGACCTGGTCCAGCACGACGACGAGCATCGGCAGCCAGATTTCGATGCGGCGCGCGAACGCGCCATGGCCCGGCGCTGTCTCAGGCAGCATCGCCGAAGGGCGCGAGCGCATCCTGGCAGCGTTCGCAAATGCCGGCCCAGGCCGGGTCGGTCGACACCGACTTGACGACGCGCCAGCAGCGTTCGCACTTCACGCCGTCGGCGCGCTCGATAGCGATGTCTGTGGTGCTGCCGCCGCCGGGACGAAGCTCCACGTCCGAGACGATGAACAGCATCGGCAGATCCTTCTTGTACTTCTCCAGAAACGCGACGTCGTCTTTTGACGTCGTGAGGACGACGCGAGCCTGAAGCGAGCTGCCGATCTGCTTGTCTTTGCGAAGAGGCTCGATTTGCGCGAGCACCCGGTCGCGAAGCTCGCTCAACCGGTTCCAGCGAGCGAGGAGATCCGCATCGACGAGCGCAGACAGTTCTTTCGCCGACGGAAACAGCGCCAGATGGACGGACTCGTCGCGCGGGCCTGGCAAGTAATGCCACAGCTGCTCAGCCGAGACCGAGAGAATCGGCGCGACAAGTCGCGCGAGCCCTTCGGCCATGACAAACATCGCGGTCTGCGCCGAGCGGCGCTCCTTCGATCGCGCCGCGAACGTATAGAGCCGATCCTTCGAGATGTCGTTGTAGAGCGCGCTCAAGTCGACGGTCGCGAAGGCGTTGATGGCCTGGAAGATGGTCGGGTAGTCGTACTCGTCGTACGCCTCGAGCATCTTCAATCCAAGCTGCCCGTATCGCGCGAGGATGAACCGATCGACTTCCTCGAGCTGTGAGAGCGGCACGGCGTCGGCTGCGGGATCGAAGTCGTAGAGGTTCGCGACGAGATACCGCATCGTGTTCCTGAACTTGCGGTACGCCTCGACGATCCGCGCGAGGATTTCCTTGCTGACGCGGAGCTCTTCACGGTAGTCGCAGCTGGCCACCCAGAGGCGAAGCACTTCGGCGCCGCTCTCCTTGATGACGTCCTGCGGCAGGATTGTGTTCCCGATCGACTTCGACATCTTCCGGCCTTCGAGGTCGATGAGAAAGCCGTGCGTCAGCACCTGCCTGAAAGGCGGCCGCCCGCGAGTGCCGAGCCCGACGAGCAGCGAGCTCTGAAACCAGCCGCGATGCTGATCGCTGCCTTCGAGGTACATATCCGCTGGCCACGTGAGCTCTGGACGGAAGGGCAGCACGGCCTCGTGGCTCGACCCCGAATCGAACCAGACGTCGAGGATGTTGCGCTCGCGCTCGAACTCGGTGCCGCCGCAGTCCGGGCAGGTCAACCCGGCGGGCAGAAATTCTTCGATTGGGCGTTCCCACCACGCGACGGCGCCGTACTGATCAAACACCGACGCCGTTTTGTCGACCATCTCGGCAGTCATGATGGCCGTGCCGCACTTCGTGCAGTCGACAGCGGGGATCGGGACGCCCCAGACACGCTGGCGAGAGATGCACCAGTCGGGGCGGCTCTTGACCATGTTGTAGATCCGGTCGTGCCCCCACGACGGAATCCACTTCACTTTGTTGTCGATCGCGTCGATGGCGGCTTCGCGAAGGGTGGGTGCGGACTGGTCCGCCTTGAGCCGGACGTTATCCATCGAGATGAACCACTGCGACGTCGCGAGGAAGATGACCGGGTTATGGCAGCGCCAGCAGTGAGGGTACTGATGCGCAAACGTCTCGCGGTGCCACAAGCGGCTGCGTTCTTTCAGCGCCTGCTCGACGTTCGGATTCGCGTCGAAGACCCGCTGGCCGCCGAACAGCTCGACGGTCTCGTTGAAGTGGCCGGCCGGCCCGACCGGCGCGTAAATCTCGAGACCGTACTTCACTCCTGTGTTGAAGTCGTCCGCGCCGTGTCCCGGAGCTGTGTGCACCGCACCAGTGCCCGCATCCAGCGTCACGTACTCGCCGAGAACGCCGACGGAATCGCGCTCGTACAACGGATGGCGGAAGCGGATGCCCTCGAGCGCCGCGCCCTTCATCTTCGCAACCGGATTCGCGAGCTCTCTGCCGACCACTTTGCCGACCGTTTCGGCCAGGCCTTCCGCCAGGATCACCGCACGGCCGTCGACATCGAATGCCGCATAATCGAATTCCGGATGGAAGGCGACAGCGAGATTCGACGGAATGGTCCACGGCGTCGTCGTCCAGATGAGGACGGACACCTTGCGGCCGGCGAGGCCGGGCACTCGCGACGCCAGCTCGCCGGCACTCGCGTCAGCGAGCGGAAACTCCACGTAGATCGACGGCGACGAGTGATCCGCGTACTCGACTTCCGCTTCGGCAAGCGCCGTGCGGCAGTGGATGCACCAGTGAACGGGCTTCTTGCCTTTGTAGACGAGGCCCTTCTCGACGAACTTCCCGAGCGCACGCGCGATCGACCCCTGGTACTTGTAGTCCATCGTCAAGTACAAGTGATCCCAGTCGCCGATGACGAGCAGCCGCTGGAACTCCTTGCTCATCACGCCGATGAACCGCTCGGCGTAGGAGCGGCAGGCGCGGCAGAAGTCGGCGACCGACATCTCGCGCTTTTTCGGGCCGAGTTCGCGGTCGACCTTCAGTTCGATGGGCAGGCCGTGGCAGTCGTAGCCAAGGACCATCGGCGCGTCGAACCCCGCCATCGATCGCGACCGGATCACGAGATCCTTCAGGATCTTGTTGAGCGCGGTGCCGAGGTGGATGTTGCCGTTTGCATACGGCGGGCCGTCGTGCAGGACGAATTTCGGCGCGCCTTTCCGGCGTTCGCGAATCTTCCCGTACAGATCCATCGCGCTCCAGCGCTCGAGCCACTCGGGCTCAACCGCCTGAAGGTTCGCCTTCATGGGAAATTCGGTCCGCGGCAGGTTGACGGTCTCTTTCCACTCCGGCATGGGTATCCAGCAATTTTATAATGATCCGATGCTGCGTCGCGCGACCCTCGACAACGGACTCACCGTGCTCGTGCAGGAAGAACACACCGCGCCGCTCGCGTCGGTGTGGTGTTGGTACAAAGTCGGCTCGAAAGACGAGCGCGCGGGGCTCACCGGCGTGTCGCATTGGGTCGAGCATATGAACTTCAAGGGCACGACGAACATCCCGCGCGATCAGGTGAAGGGCATCATCGAGCAGTTCGGCGGCAGCTGGAACGGCTACACGTGGATCGATCAGACGACGTATCTCGAGACGGCGACGAAAGACGCGCTCGATCGCATGCTGTTCATCGAGTCTGAGCGGATGGCGAACGGCCTCTACCATCCCGACGACTGCGAGTCGGAGCGCACGGTGATCATTTCCGAGCTGCACGGCGGCGAAAACGATCCGGATCAGTTTCTGGATCAGGAGGTTGTCGCGACGGCGTTCAAGGCGCATCCATACGGCCATCCGACCATCGGCTGGCTCGCGGATCTCAAGACGATGACGCGCGACGATCTCTACGGCTATTACCAGCAGTGGTACGCGCCGAACAACGCGTCACTGGTCGTCGTCGGCGATGTCGACGCCGACGACGTGGTGCGGCGTGCGGAGCACCACTTCGGGACGATTGCGTCGAGGACAATTCCACTTCGGCAAACGACGGTGGAGCCGGAGCAGACAGGCGAACGGCGCGTGACGATTCGCAAGCCGGGTACGACGGCCTATCTCAAGGTCGCCTATCACGCACCGGCGGTCGACGATCCGCAGTTCTACCCGCTGCTCGTCCTCGATGCCGCGCTCACCGGCGCCTACGGGCTCAATTTGTGGTCGAGTTTCCGGACGCCGCCGCCGCAGCGCAGCACGAGGTTGTACCGGGCGCTCGTCGGGAGGGGTTTCGCGTCGGCGGTCAGCGGGTCGCTGATGCCGACTCAGCTGCCTTTCGTGTACATCATCTCCGCGACGGCGACGCACGGCGTCCCGCTCGGCGAGGTCGAACGTGTGATGCTCGACGAGCTCGCCGGCGTCGCGCGCGGCGGGATCACACCGGCCGAGCTCGCGAAAGCCAAGTCGCAGCTGAATGCGCGGCTCGTGTTCGAGAACGACAGCGTCACCAACATCGCGCATCAGATCGGCTACTTCGAGACGATCGCCGGTGTCGACGTGTTCGCCAACTTTCGGCCGAGGATCGCCGCCGTCACGCTCGAACAGGTCGCCGACGCGGCACGCGAGCTGCTCACTGAATCGAACCGCACCGTCGGCTGGTTCGATCCACTTCCCGTCGAGAACGCGGCCGGGATTTGACGACGTCCGCTCTCATCCCCGCACGCTCGACGTTTCCCAACGGCCTCGTGTTTCTTTCCAAGAGGACGCGGACGACGCCGGCCGTGACCATCAACATCGCCATTCGCGCCGGATCGGAGTGCGATCCGGCCGACGCGCCGGGCGCGATGTATCTGCTCTCGAGGCTCATCGACCGCGGCACGGCCACGCAATCCGCTGACGATATCGCGGAAGCGCTGGATAGCCGGGGAATCTCGCTGGGCATCACGGTCACTCGACATCTGTTCTCGTTCATCTGTACCTGTCTGGCCGAAGACTTTCAGGACGTCATGTCGCTCGTCGGCGACATCGTCCTCGCTCCGTCGCTGCCGGAAGCGCAGCTGGCCACGCGCAAGGGCGAAGTGATCACGATGTTGCGGCAGGACGAGGACAATCCTGGCGTGCGCGCCACGGAAACGTTGATGGAAATGCTGTATCCGGCGCCCCATTCATACGGCCGCCGCGCCAAGGGGACCATCGACGTGATCGAACGGCTGACGCGAGATCGCCTGGCCGATCTTCACGCGCGCAGATTCGCGCCGTGCGAGACGTCCATCGTCACGGTGGGCGACGTCGACCCCGACGAGTCGCGTGCCGCCGTCGAGCGCGTCTTCGGCGGGTGGGCCGTACCGCCGCCGCCGGCGCCCCCGGTGTTGCCTGCGACGCCGGCGATGTCGCGGCGCCGCGTCGACATTCCCATGATGAACAAGGCGCAGGCCGACATCGCATACGGCTTTGTGACCCTCAGGCGTACGGATCCCGACTACTACGCGTGCTGGTTGATGAACCATGCCTTCGGCCAGTACTCGATGAGCGGCCGTCTTGGCGACAGCATTCGCGAGCGTCAGGGGATGGCGTATTACGCCTACAGTTCGCTGGACGCGAACATCATGGAAGGACCGCTGCTGATTCGCGCGGGTGTCAGCGGCACCAACATCGATCGCGCGGTCGGGTCAATCGATCAGGAAATCGCCACGCTCGTGGCCGGCGGCTTGACGCAGAAGGAACTCGACGACTCGCGGCGCTTCCTGATCTACGCCATGCCTCGCGCGCTCGAGACGAACGCCGGTATCGCGAACTATCTTCAGACCGCGGAGTTCTTCGACCTCGGCCTCGATTACGACGAGCGCATTCCAGAGTTGCTGCGCGGCGTGACGCTCGAGCATGCCAACGCGATGGCGAGGAAATACCTGTCCGTCGATCGGGCCACTGTCGTGACGGCCGGGCCCTACCGGCGTGACGCGACGAGCGCGCTTCCGTGATGCTGCGGGCACGATGACCCGGACGCTCGCCGTCGTGTTCGACGTCGACTTCACGCTGATTTACCCCGGTCCGGTCTTTCGCGGCGAAGGCTACCAGGCGTTTTCGCGTCGCTACGAGATCGACGTCGACCCGGCGCGATTCGAATCCGCCGTCGCAAGCGCGGCGTCGCTGCTGGACGACTCGGAAGGATCGCCGTACGACCACGAGCTGTTCGTCGCCTACACGCGGCACATCATCGAGGAAATGGGGGGCAAGGCATCGGGATCACATGCGGCGCTCGACGCCTGCGCCCGCGAGATTTACGCGGAGTGGGCGCGCAGCCATCACTTCGAGCTCTACGACGACGTGGCGGAGGCGCTGCAGGCGCTGACGAACGCCGGAGTGAAGATTGGCTTGATTTCGAACTCGCATCGTCCGCTCGACGAATTTCAGTCGCATTTCGAGCTGCGTCACTTCATCTCGGCGGCGGTGTCGTCCGCCGATCACGGCTACATGAAGCCGCATCCGAGTATTTTTCTGTCGGCGCTTGCCGATCTCGATGTCGCGCCACGGGACGCCGTGATGGTGGGCGACAGCGTGCGCCACGACGTCGAGGGCGCGCTGAACATCGGCATGCGCGCCGTCTGGCTCCATCGCGGCGACAACGCGGCGCCGACCTACACGTCGGTGCATGACACGGCCGTGCCGGTCATCCGATCGCTTCGTGAGCTGCCGGCACTGATTACCTGAAGGACGGCATGAAGATGGACGAGACGACCTGGGATCGGTTCGCGCATGGCATTGGCTGCCCGCTCGATGCGCCGCGACCGTCGTCGAACGAACACTGGGAATTTGTGGCGCAGCTCTCCGTGTCATCGCTCTATCTCTCGACGAACCAGACCTACCGTGGCCATTGCCAGCTCGTTTTCGATCCGCGCCATGTTGCCCGGCTCGACGAGTTGTCGGCCGACGAGTGGAAGGCGATGTCGATCGACCTCCGTCGAGCGCAGATCGCCATCCTGCGAACAGTGAACGCCGACCACGTAAACGTCGAATCGCTGGGCAACATCGTCCCGCATCTTCACTGGCACATCGTCCCGCGGTACCGTGACGATCCCCGATGGGGTTTGCCGATTTGGAGGGACTCGCTCGAGGCGATGGCCGACACGCGTTTGTCCGTGCCCGAGCGTGAGGAACTCGTCGGCGCCCTGCGGCGAGCGCTCGAAGTCGCCGCGACTTAGCCTGGTGGCCAGGCGAGCGGTCTGCCGCCGAGCAGATGCAAGTGGATGTGAAACACGCTCTGCCCGGCGCCGCGATTGGTGTTGAAGAGCGTGCGATAGCCCGTGTCGGAAAATCCACGTTCCTTCGCAATCGTTGCGGCCCGCCGTACCAGCTCGCCGATGATCTGCTCGTCCTCGATGCCGACGTCGTTCAACGTGGGGATGTGGCGCTTCGGTACGATCAGCACGTGCGTTGGCGCCTGCGGATCGATGTCGTTGAACGCGAAGATGCGATCGTCCTCGTAGACAACGCTCGAGGGAATCGTGCCCTCGACGATTTTGCAAAACAGACAATCGGCCATGGGGGATAATTCTAGCGCCATGAAGACAGCCATCGCCGGTGCGCTGACCGCCGCCGCGCTTGTGTTGCCGCTGCACGCCGCCGACACGAAAGCTGCGGTCGAGACGCACACGAACCTCACGTATTTCAGCGGCGAAGGCGCCGACAAGTATCGCCACCGCCTCGATCTCTACGTGCCAAAGGGCAAGCGCGACGTGCCGGTGATGATGTTCGTGCATGGCGGCGGTTTCACCGTCGGCATCAAGGATCAGTACGCATTTGTCGGCCAGGTTTTCGCGTCATATGGCATCGCCACGGCCGTGATCAGCTATCGGCTGTCGCCGAAGGCGAGCTATCCAGGGCACGCGCAGGACGTGGCTCGCGCGTTTGCCTGGCTTCGCGCGCACGTGGGTGAGTACGGCGGCAGACCCGACAGGATCTTCATCGCGGGGCATTCTGCAGGTGCCACGCTCGTGGCGATGATCGGCGCCGACCCCTCGTATCTGCGCGAGGTGGGCGAGTCGATCGAACATGTGGCCGGAGT
>Ga0097621_100001407_pt1 | contig 16568 bp, 16 predicted proteins | sample KBSMisM72_FD_73165 | JGI IMG/M metagenome (GOLD analysis project Ga0097621, IMG submission 73165) | Miscanthus rhizosphere microbial communities from Kellogg Biological Station, Michigan, USA - KBS Miscanthus M7-2 (version 2) (version 2) | ecosystem: Host-associated > Plants > Roots >... | reverse complement strand
TTCGCCGAGCATCACCAGCGCAAAGGCCGCCGATAGCCGCGGATTCATCCCGTGCTCTTCGTTGAATGCCGCGTTCAAAGCAGCGCGATCCATGGGATTCTTCAAGCGGCCCAGGCCTTCTTCGGCTGCCGCGCGTACTAAGTCGTCTTTGTCGTGCAGGTTTTCAATGAAGATGGCGTGGTCGGCCGGATCGGCCAACATGGCCAGCGCTTCGAGCGCGGCCCGCTTCACTTTGACCGTTCGCGCGTGGGCCAGGGCATCGCGCACCTGCGGAGCGGCATCCTGATTACGCAGCAGACCGGTAGTTTCGAGCGCCTGCACCTGAATCTTCTCCTGCAAATCGCGCAGCAGGAAACTGATGCGCGGCGCGGCCGCGGGATCGCCAATCTTCTGGATCGCCACCAGCGACTCATACATCAGCTTGTCGTCCTTAGAGCGCAGCGCCTCGATCAAATCTGGTATCGCCGCGCGGCCGCGCAGCACGCCCACCGCCCGCGCCGCGTTGGCTCGGGCGTCGAGACTCGCCCCGCCGCGCGCGAGTTTTCCCAGCGCCGTAATCACATCGGGACGCACTTGAATGAACGGATCGATCACCTGGTCATTGGTGTCGGAGAATTTCGCTCTCACCGATGCGCCGGCGCGCGAGATCGTCCCGCTCAGTCCCGTCTTGACATAGCCAGGTAAGTAAACGTTGACCAAGCCGTCGGTGGCGCGGATCTGCACTTCGGGATCGTTGTCGGCCGCGGCGCGCACCAACCCATCCAACGTTTTAGGACCACCAATTTCAATCAGCGATTTAACGGCTTCCGCGCGCACGCCCACGTCGCCGTCGGCCAGGTAGGGGACCACTCGGGGAATGGCTTCTTCGCCCTGCTTGCCCATATCGCGCACCGCGCGGGTGCGCTGCTTGGTATCTAATTCCTGCGCTTCGAGAAGCGTGAAAAGAGCCGCGAGGGAGAAAAGGATTGCTAGTTTCACCGCACAAACTCGACCTGAACGCGGTGCGGGATCAACCCAGCCTCGTATCCCATGTCGAGCAGTTTTTGCGCGGCCTTGGGCACGATTTCCCCGCAATCCACGGTGTAGTGGTTGACATACATGCCCACGAATTTCTCCGCCAGCGCGGGATCCATGTCACGGGCAAACTGGAGCGCGTAATTCAGAGCTTCTTCGCGATGATCGAGCGCGTACTGAATGCTCTCGCGCATCAGGCGGCAGCACTCGCTGGACATCTCCGGACTCAGATCGCGGCGCAGCGCATTGGCGCCCAGCGGCAACGGCAGATCGTAGGTGTCCTTGAACCAACGGCCCAGATCGATGACGTTGTGGAAGCCGGCTTTCGCGTAGGTCAACTGCGCTTCGTGAATGATGAGGCCGGCGTCGGCCTTGCGATCCGTCACCGCGTCCAGAATCTTGTCGAAGGGCGTGTCGACCGCTTCAAAGTCGGGCTCGATCAGGCGCAGCGCCAGATAGGAAGTGGTGAGCCGGCCAGGAATCGCGATGCGCTTACCTTTGAGTTCTTCCAATCCCATGGGATGCGACGACACCACCATGGGTCCGTAGCCATCGCCAATGCTGGACCCGGCGGCCATCAGTCTGTACTTGTCGGCGACGTAAGGATAGGCGTGGTAGGAGATCGCCGTCAACTCATATTCGCCCGCGCGAGCCTTCTGATTCAGCGTCTGAATATCGTCGAGAACATGGCGGAATTGCAGGAGGTTGGAGCGGATTTTACGCGTAGCCAACGCGTAAAACATATAAGCGTCATCGGAGTCAGGGCTGTGGGCGCAGACTATTTCAGCAGGGAGCGACATTCGTTGGAGTGAAATTAAATGATAGCAGGTGCCATGTCCGGCCCGCAGCTATAACGCGACGCTATAACGTGGTGAGTTCAACGCAAACGACTGACAAGGCCTGCTCTAGAGCGCGCAGGGCTTCCGGCGCTTCGAGCAATTGCCGGGCGCGGCCCATCTGTTCCAGACGAAAGGCGGCGGCGACGGCGGCGGACGCTCCGAAGTTTGCCACCGAGCCTTTGAGCGAGTGAGCGGCGTTCTCCAGTTTGGCGGCGTCTTCACCCGCCACTGCCTGGTGAATCTCCAGCAGCGCGCGCGGGCATTCGTCCAGGAACAGCACCGCGATCTCGCGCAACAATTCCAAATCGCCGCCCACGCGGGACAGCGCCAATTGGCGGTCGAGCGAGGGCCCAGGCACGGAAGAACTCATCTTGCAATATTATCGGCTCATTGACGGTTGTCCATCAACAATCGCGCCGCCAGCGATCTCTGATCAGGGGCTGTTTCAAGTTCCCTATGATATTCTGGTCCGAGAGCCACCCTAGCTCAGTTGGTAGAGCGGCTGATTCGTAATCAGCAGGTCGCCGGTTCGATCCCGGCGGGTGGCTCCAGTATCTTTCCCCCTTCCATACAGTTACAGCCACTTCAGAGATTCGTCTAACTTGCACTGTTGCAGAGTGTGCCCATTTTTGTGCCTGCCCCTCTCCCAAGATGACCTGCGCCGCACGGTAGTGTGCATGCGCGTGATAAAGAGGATGCGACGCTGAGCCCGTGCCGTTGTGCACCTTCGGCGGAATCGGATTTCTTGGTTTCAGTTGGGGTCGGTATGTACGACCGGACGGCTGCCGAAACGTGCCCGTCGACACGGTTCATCGCTTCTCGGATGTCATCGTCGCTTGGATGGACATAGCGCTTGGTGGTATTCATGTCCGTGTGGCCAGCCAAGACCTGAAGCGTGAAAGGGTGCATGCACTTTACCCACCGCGTGATGCAAGTGTGGCGGAACGTGTATAGGAAAGCTGCTTCTTGAGGGTGGAAGCTTCGACATGACCACTTCGTGGAAGCAGGGAACACCCGCTCGGGCGCATTACCGCCCCGGAGCATCTCAAGAATCGATAGCACACCCTGTGACTCCGGGTAGCCGCCTCCTGGGTCGGAGCTTCCGACGGGTACTGGCAATTGAAGGTATTTGCCTGCGTGGACGCGCGGCCATGGTCGTACAGGAACGACGCCGTTTTTCAAAACTGATTATCGGTACAAAACTGCTCACCGTGCGAAGTAGCTGGTTCGCCCTACTCCACCGTAAAGACCATGAGCGTTCCGCCAAGGTTGGTGTAGTCTCCGAGCGACGCCGTGAGACCGACGGCGCCTAATCCGTCATTTCCCTTGGTGAGGCCTTCCGCGAGACCGATGGCGGCCCAGCCACCTACGCCCGTGAGTACGGCGACATACTGCTTACCGCCATGCATGTAAGTGATCGGATTACCGATAATTCCGGACGGCGCGTGAAATTGATAGAGAACCTTACCCGTCGCCTCATCGACTGCTTTGAACCAGCCATCCAGCGTCCCGAAGAACAATACGCCACTGTCGGTGGTGAGCGGACCGCTATAAACCTGGAAGGTGTCGTCAACCGCCCACTTGGTCTCGCCCGAAACCGAATCGAAGGCGATGAGCCGGCCCCGCGTATTGCCGTGATCCGCGGGATACATGCTCAAAATGGCTCCGACGTAAGGGAAACCGCCTTTGTACTTGACGCCGAATGCCTGGTAGTCCATACAGATGTGATTCGTGCCAACGTAGAACAGCTTGGTCGTCGGATCGTAGGAAGCGGGCTGGTGATTCTTGGCGCCCTGCGCGGCGGGGCAGATCTCCTTGACGTTGACATCCTCCTTGGTTTCTTTGTCCGGATTGAGCACGGGCCGGCCGCTCTTCAGATCGATCTCCTTCGCCCAGTTTGTCGACGGATCAAATTTGTGCGCTCGCAGGAGCTTTCCACTGCGCCGGTCGAGCAGGTAGGAAAAGCCGTTGCGATCGAAGTGCGTGAGGCTGGGGATGGTTTGGCCGTCGACGGTGGCGTCCGTGAGCACGCTCTCGTTGATGCCGTCATAATCCCAGGCATCGTGCGGAGTCATCTGATACGCCCACGCAGCCACACCAGTGTCCGGATTACGCGCGAAGAGCGTAGTAGACCATTTGTTGTCGCCGGGACGTTGTGTGGGATTCCAAGTTCCGGGATTGCCGCTCCCGTAGTAAAAAAGGTTCAGGTCCGGATCGTAAGTAATCCAACCCCAGGTCGTGCCGCCGCCGAGTTTCCACTCGTCTTTACTCCACGTTTTCAGGCTGGAATTCTCTCCCACCGGTTGCTGGGTGGCGCCGTCCACAGTCTTTGCGGGATCGAACAGAATGTCCGCATCCGGGCCGACGTTATAGGCCCGCCACACCTGCTTGCCCGAATTCAGATCGTACGCGGTCATGTAGCCGCGAACGCCATACTCGCCCCCGGCAATCCCGACTAAGACTTTGTCCTTAATCACCAACGGCGCGCTAGTCATTGTCTGGCCAAGCTTCGGATCACCGTTGACGGCCGTCCAAAGGACCTTACCCGTTTTCGCGTCGAGAGCGTAGAGCTTGGTGTCCAGCGCGGAAGCTAGAATCTTCCCGTCGGCGTAGGCGACGCCTCGGTTCACTAGATCGCAACACGCGACGGAAGGTGAAAATTTATCCTGCTCCGGAGCGAATTTCCAGACTATTTTTCCTACGTTGTCGAGATCGATAGCATAGACATAGTTGGGGTAGGAACTCTCGAAGTACATCATGTTCCCAATCACCAATGGTTGCCCCTCTTGTCCGCGGAGTGTGCCCGTAGACATCGTCCAGGCGACCTTCATTTTCCCAGCGTTGTTCTTATCGATTTGAGTCAGGTTGCTGTGGCGGATCGCGCTGTAACTTCCGAGCGGTATCGTCCAGTCGCTAGAATCGGGACCTTTCGGGGCCGTAGATCCACACCCCCAGAGTCCGATGAACAAAAGGCTCATCGCCAAAACGTGGTTCATCCGCTTCATTTCGAGGTCTCCTTTTCGTGTCTATCAATCCGTCTCGGACGGGGGCCTGCCGGGAGGTATCAAATCGAGGCTTCGCCCTTTCACATATCTGTAGACTTTGACCATGTCCTCTTCACTAAGGAAGCCGGCCCAGCTGGGCATCCCCTTTTCCTTCTTGCCCGCCATCGCCACCGACATAAAAGTTTGTTGCTTCATCCCTGCAACCAACGCAGCCCTCAAATCCGGCGCCAACTCGGCGCCACTCGCATCGGTCCCATGGCAGCGAAAGCAGTAAGAATTATACAGCGCGTATCCTTTGAAAACTTCCTTGGTGACCTTGGGGGCCTTGTCGTCCACGTACAGCGGGAAATCCAGTTGGCGAGTCGCGCCGCTCTTGAGTTTGTACGTGTAGAGCCTTCCGCTGCTTTTCGCTTTGACCGGAGCCGTCCTGGCATCCTTTAAAGAAAAAATCCAGGTCATCATCTCTTTGGCTTGCGCCTTGGTCAAGTCGGGATGAGGGATCATGGCCACATCGCCCCAATTGCCGGAACCGCCGTCACGAATTCTGTCGGCCAGCTTGTCAGCAGCCCCGGGTTCACCTGCGAACCGTTTGGCGATCTCGGAATAGGAGGGTCCAACCACCTGACGGTCCGGGGCATGGCAGGAGGAGCAGTCGCTTTCCTTCACCAGCTTCTCGCCAGGCGAGGGCTGCTGCGCCGTTGCCGCCGCCGAAACCGCCAATAGTGAAATGAGGATGCTCCGCAAGGTTACCTTTCCTGTGGGGTATATAACTTGACGCCGTTCTGGCTGAGTACGCTCGAAAGTTCCGCCTGATGCTTCTCGATCAGATCGTCGAGTCTTTTTTTCAGCGCCTGATCGCCCATCCGGACAGCCATGGACATAGGGAACGAATACTGCTCGGGAGCGCCCAAAGCGCGCGTACTCGGGATCGGTACTACTTCCATCTCAGAATATTGGCGGAGAAAGGCTCCGATAGACGGCTGCCATGTAATCAGAACATCGATCTTACGGGTTTTCAGAGCCTGGAGCATGACTGCGGGGGACTGCTCAGTGCTCTCGCCCACGTCGAAAGGCACCCCCTTCGAGATCATGCCGCGCAGCTTCAGGGCCTCCTCGGCGGGCGTATCTCTCTCAAAACCAATTTTCAATTTCTTGAGGGCCGGGGAATCAATGCTGGTGATGTTGTAATTCCTGGTCTTCGGGAAAACGAAGACGTACGACGAGATGTAATAGGGCCGCGTCGTAAGTTCGTCGCGGCTGCCGTAGGGAATGCTCATGACCACGTCGCACTTTTTCGCATCGATAGTGGAGGCCAGGAACTGCGTAAATCCGCCGTGGCCGCGGTAGCTGGCCCATATGTACTGCACCGGTTCTCCGAGTATCTTGCCAACGGTTTGGGCGACCCTATTCTCAAATCCCTGGCCGGCTCGATTCGAATACGGCAGGTAATCGGGATCGGCGCAAACGCGTAGCGCTGCCGCGGGAGTGGGCAACAGTAGAAGTGACACGCTGGTAATCGCCAAGGGCATAACCATGCCTTTGAGGTTCACTTAATCTCCCTCCATAAAGAGGTCTTGTAAAACGAATAGCTCATGGCCCCGTTCCCCATCTCACTAGGAAGCACTTATCACGAGCCATTGATACCAGCTTTAGAAAGCAGCCGCACCCGCCTCCGCCACCGCATGGTCCTGGTCTCCTGACCCGCCACTCACGCCAATGGCGCCAACCACCATACCATCCTTCTTTAACAGATTCCAGGGCAAGAGGCCTGAATTCGGCCAGTCCTCCGGCCCGCTCGAGATTGACGGGCTGTGACGCCTCGACTCGCACGCCCCCCGAAACGAGCCATCGATGATCCGAATCATCAAGGTGTACCCTAAGGTACGGCGACCCACCAGAAAGATTCATCTTTATAGGGAGTTAAAACCAATGGCCACGCCGACGTCGGATTTCGCGCTGCTTGCGAATCAGGCCCTACCGCCGGTCTGAGGTTTCAAAAGAAACGAATTTGAGAAGTCAGTCGATAGACTATAGAACAGGGAGGCGACTTCCCGTGAGGAAGCAAAGGAACTAATGTCTAGAACTAACGATCGTCTAATCCTAGTGACGGGAGCTACTGGAAAGCAAGGCGCCGCCGTTCTTCGACACTTGCGTGAGAAGGGATTTCCCGTACGCGCATTGACACGCGATCCTGACAAGCCGGAGGCCCGGGCTTTGGTCGGTCACGGTACCGAAGTCGTCCGCGGCGATCTTGACGACCGGACCTCCTTGGCCCGCGCTCTCGATGGCGTCTATGGCGTGTACTCCGTACAAAGCCGCACGGAAAACGGCATTGAAGGCGAGATTCGCCAGGGAATCGCTCTGGCGGATGCGTCGCGCCGCGAAAACGTCAGCCACCTCGTGTATAGCTCCGTCGGGAGCGCGGACCAGCATACCGGCGTGCCACATTTCGACAGCAAATTTCGGATCGAAGAGCACATTCGGACATTGGGGGTTCCGTACACTGTTATTCGTCCCGTTTTTTTTATGGAGAATTGGCTGGGCATGCGAGCCGGAATGGAACCGGGAACGCTGACGTTGCCGCTGAAGCCAGATACGCGGCTCCAGATGATCGCTGTAGACGACATCGGCGCATTCGTAGCGATGGCGTTCGAATTCCCTGGACGCTGGAAAGGTCATGCTCTGGACATTGCGGGAGATGAATTATCGATGGACCAGGTTACTCAAGCTCTGGCCCGGGTGTTGGGCGAAGATATGAAGTATATTCAGGCGCCTTGGGATAAGTTCGAACAGCAGGCGGGCCACGAGATGATGTTGATGTTCAAATGGTTTGAGGATGTTGGTTATCACGTCGATATTCCTGCGCTACGACAACAGCACCAGTCCCTTATGAGCTTCGAGCGATGGATGCACTCCAAGCTGCGACCAGCTTGATCGGCTCCGCCTACCGCGCGACACGCCTGTTCAAACCGGCTACCTCTCTCGATTGCTCACGTCGCTGCAATTTTCTGCTTCCGCAAGCTTTCTGTTAATACGTGTCCATAACGAGCCTTGCGACCACAGTGCGAAGCAAGAACCGTCCGCCACTAACTCTGTTTCGGGTGCTTGCCCTGCGGTCCGGGTGACTTCCCAGCACACAGGCTCCGAACACCCCCTGGAAGGTAGAGCTGCATTGACAGAGGCTCGAGTGGTTCGAGTAAGTCGCGGACACGTTCGGCCTCTCTTTCCTCGGGACAATAGACCGTGAGAAAGCCCGCGCCCTCTTGTGATTCGGCGATGTCGATATCAGCGAATACCTCCTCGGTACCGAAGAAGCGTGAGAGGCCTGCCATTAGCTCTCCCCAAAGACCCACATTCGCCCGCATTTCCTCAAAAAAGCGGAACGTTTCTCGCGCCGTTGCCGCTACTAGTTCATCCTTACCGAAGCCCAGCGCCTCCAACATGACAGCTGCCTTACTGGCTGCGCGGAACGAGGGGAATGCCGCGAAGATATAGTGAGTCGGATAGAAAACTCCAAGTCTTGTTCTGTAACCGCGAAAAAAGCAATAGAGCTCGCCCTTTTGGGTATCGACATCTGTGACGGTTTTGAAATGCCGTCGAGGCCGATGCCAGGCCTGCCCCGAAGGAGCCTGGGTTTCCGCTTTCTCCAAGAGACTAATGACCTCCCCTAACACTAATCTTTGTAGGGCTGACTGACGTAGCCCGGCGGCAGTATCTTTCGCCGCACCAAGACTGAACTCATACTCTCCTTGCATAGCGCCGAGGAGGTACGTACGCGCACTTCGCAAGTGTTCCAGGAGCAGCTCGGTTTGACTTTCGTGGAGCGGCGCGATCTCGACGATTAGCTGATCGATTTTAGTCAAAGCGACATCGCGAAACTGGGCGCTCAGAACTGCATGCACCATAAGCATCCCCCTAAGCCTTCGATGCTCCGTAGCGATGACACGTTACAAAGGCATCGACCTGATCCTGACCCTGACCCTGACCCTGACCCTGACCCTGACCCTGACCCTGACCCTAACGAGGCACTAAGAGCGGACCCTTAGCGAAGATGCCAATTAGTTATACGTTGACCCCAAAATACAACCTATTGACCCGACTGGACATCCTCTTACCACTGCGGCGCCCGAGCAAAAATAGACCGCTTCAGCTCAGGCTCGAAGGAACTCAGGTCTGCTCGCTATTTGACGGGGCCAGGTGTGGGTTCGTGCCATGACCCGGCGCGTTGGTAGTAAAGAAGAAAACACTCGAGAGCTGACGATCGCCGCTGCCAAAATTGAAAATGAGGCAGAGCTTTGGGTTGAAAAAAGATCCTCCCGATTGTAAATTCCCATTACTCCATTGGTATCGCTCGCAGCCGCTGGTCGATCGCAGGTTCGGCGATGCGGCCGGTCAGCATCTGCTGGGGCGTGAGGTGCTCCTGGTCGAGTAGGTACGTAACATAGAGCTGATATCGCAAATACAGTCCGGAGCGCTTTGGATTCATTTCATAAGCATTCCGTCGATAGGCCGGGAGCTGCTCGCCGAACACAAAGGCACGGTCGCGCGCGACGTAATCGGCGTAGCCTTCTCGTTTCCAGGCCGGCAGGCGGAGATAGCCATTGCGGCCCAAGAGATTCTCTTCGAGCGTGTGTACAATTTCATGGGAAATGAAATAGACCAAGGTACGCTCTCCAGGAACTTCGGTTCCGGACGGTCCGATCAAACGATTTCTTTGAATTTCGGCGCGCCGCAGAAAGATGTATTGATTCAACCAGGCTTTGTTTACTCCTCCCGCGTGGGAGTCCGTATTGGCGAAGAACGCAAACAGCCAAGTGCTGTTGCAGATGAATACGCGATGCTGCAGCCGAGGATCGTCGAGAGGAGATCTCTGCAGACGCTGTTCGACATGGGCGAGGAGCGGAAATAGCTCTGGGGAAATCGACTGATCCGAGTAGACGGCGATGTTCTTGGCGTGGGCTTCGTGCCTGAAGAACGGATAGGGGAAAAGCATCAGAGCAGGATAGAGCGCGAATCCCAATAAAAATGCCGCGAGCGTTTTCCAGTTTAGAAATGGGCGCCGGAAATTCGCGCGCATCGATTGTTCTTGTACGGTCAAAGATTTCCTCCCTGTTCAAGCGAGGCCACAGGGCCTCGCTATGGTGAAGACAACCGGCTGAGGTTTAGTCACGATCAGATCCGGCATGCGTTACGGAGACTGTGCCAGTGGCGATCCACTTTAGCCCAGCCTGGGGGAGCCGGATCAGGAAAAGTGGATTGGCACATGCCGCCGGAACGGTTAGCCGGAACGACGATTCGGCGTTACCGGCGGAGTCGAGCGCTACTGCCGGCGAATCCATAGTCGCCTGGCTGGCGGTGCCCGCGTTACATACCAGCGTGCCCACCACACTGTTGATAGGACCGGGGGTACCGCTGAAGCTTCCGCCATTCAGAACCAGCCCTTCGACTTCGAAGGAGCCTTCGCCGGTTACCAGATTCACACGAGCGCTACCGCTCCGAGTGGTCCAAGGGCCAGCGCCGGCGTGAATCTGATTGGGCGCCGCTCCCACCGGGTTGTCGATTCCAGGAGCCGTGATGACACCTACAATGCGATTCCAGCGGACAACTTGATTGTTCTGGGCAAATGCTCCGGCGGAGAACGCCAGAGAGAGTACTAAACAAAGTGCTTTCATGAAATCTCTTTCTCTTTTTTTATTTGAAGGCGGTTTTCATCTCGCGACGCAACCGGCCACAGCCTTAGAGTAGGGTCATCAAGATATGTAAGTCGTGATGTTATAGCGAAGTTTTTGTAACTTTTTCGTCGGCTGCGGGGACGCGAAGCGCCATGCAGTCGGGCGAGGCACTGTTATAATATGGACCACATTCGAGTTACAAAGCCTGCCTTCAGTTCGGACTGGGAGCCTGTCCGGGATGAAAATATTCGAACCTTTTCGGCTTGACGCGGTGAACCATTGCTTATGGCGCGACGGGGAACGTGTGTTCCTGACCCCGAAGGCGTTCGATGTGCTCCGTTACCTGGTCGATCACGCTGACCGCCTGGTCAGCCAGAACGAAATTCTCGAGGCTTTGTGGCCGGAAACGTATGTCAACCCGGAAGGTGTTAGAAAGTACATCCAGGAAATTCGCCGGGTTTTGGGAGACCGGCCGGACCAGCCTGTATTCATTCAAACGTTACCGAAGCGGGGCTATCAATTTGTCGCACAGGTGAGCGAGGAGCGTTCCGGTGCAGCGCCCAGCGGAACCACGGAAGCCGTTGGAAATATCGTTGGCCGCGGGGAGGCGTTAGCCGCGCTGGACGGCCATTTGACGAAAGCTTTGAGTGGGCACAGGCAAGTGGTATTCGTAACCGGCGAGGCCGGCATCGGCAAGACCACGCTGCTGGACGCGTTTCAGCAGCGGGCCGCCGGGCAGCCGAATTTACGGATTGCGCGGGGGCAGTGCATCGAGGGCTTCGGCGGCAAGGAGGCATACTATCCGATGCTCGAGGCGCTGGGAGCGCTGTTGCAAGGCGCGCAGGATGGCGACTTGCTACAGATACTGGCCAAACGCGCACCCACTTGGCTGATTCAATTTCCATCCCTGGTGGAGGCGGAGCAGAGGGAGTCGTTACAACAAGAGATTCTGGGAACAACCCGGGAGCGGATGGTGCGGGAGATTTGCGAGGCGCTCGAAGCCATAACCGCCCACACCCCGCTGATCGTGATCCTGGAAGATCTTCACTGGGTGGACCCTTCCACCCTGGATCTGATCTCCGCGCTCGCCCGCCGCCGAGAGCCGGCAAAGTTGCTTTTGCTAGGCACCTACCGGCCGGTGGAGGTGATTCTTTCGCAGAGCCCACTCAAGGCGCTGAAGCAGGACTTGCTGGTCCGCCAATTGTGTCATGAAATTGCCGTTGAGCGTTTAGAAGAAGCCGAGGTCGCTGAGTATCTAGCGAAGATGTTCCCGGCCAGTAGCTTCGCCGGCGGTCTCGCGAAGCTGCTGCATCAGCACTCAGGGGGAAATGCTCTGTTCATGGCCGCGATCGTGCAAGACCTGCTGAAAAAGGGTTTGATTGCGCGGGCTCGCGGAACATGGGCGCTTACGGCGCCTCTTGAGGACATTGACCCCGGGGTCCCGGAAACCTTGCAGCAGATGCTGGAAATTCAGGTTGAACAACTGAGCGCGGAAGAACAGAGAGTGTTGGAAGGCGGGAGCGTGGCGGGAGAGCGTTTCTCGGTGTGGGCCAGCGCGGCGATGCTCGAGACTTCCGCCGAATCGATCGAGGAGGCTTACGAACGATTAGCCGACCGGCAGCAGTTTATACGCTTTGTGGGGATCCATCAGGCGGCGAACGGGGCCGATTCAGCGCACTATGAATTCAGACACTCCCTCTACCGGCAGGCTCTCTACCGGCGGCTTTCGAGCGTGAACCGCTCGCGACTGCACCGTAGCCTGGGAGAGCGGCTGATGACCATTTGTGTCGCCGGTAAGCGGGAGCTGGCTTCCGAGGTCGCGCTGCACTTCGAAGCAGGCCGCGACTTTGACCGAGCTACGCGCTATCTGCTGCTGGCTGCCGACAACACAGAGAAGCGGTTTTCTTATCGCGATTCCATCCAGGTTCTTCGGCAAGCTCTGGAACTGATCTCAGGGCGGGGGCTATCTTCGGGAATTGAGATGGAGATCCACCAGCGAATTGGCGACGCGCAATTTGCTCTGGGCGAGATGTCGGCATCGGTCGAGTCTTACGAGACTGCGGTGGATCTGGCGGCGAAAGCCGACCTTCGAACGGAGCAAGTTGCGGTCTTGATGCAGATGGCTCTTCCAGTGTGGTTCATCGACCAGGCGCGTCGCGTCCAGGTTCGTGGCGAGCAAGTCTTCAAGCAGGCGCTCCAGTTAAGTCGAAGCGTAGCGGATCCGCTGCTGCTCGCGCGGACAGAGTTGGCGGCGGCGTGTTTCCGCCTGTTATACGACTCCTGGCGAGCGGAGGATCTGGAAGCCTGCGTCAAGGCCGAGAACACAATTCGCTCGCTTGCCGGGCCCAGCTCGCCCATGCATGTCTACTATGTCTACGTGCAAGCTCTTAAGGGGGAGGGGCGGGAGGCTCTGCGAGCGGCGGATGTCATGATCAACAACGCGACCAGCCCGACTGCCCACATAGGGGCACTGGGAGCGAAGGGCTTGGGTCTCATGTCTTTAGGCATGTTTGGGGAAATGCTTCGCGTCGTTCGAAAAGAAAGGGAATTAGGAAGGAAGAACGAATCGGAGGCGTGGATGTTTGTTCTGGGCGAGGTATGGTTGCGGCTGCTTTGCTTCGACTTCGAAGGGGTTCGCCGCGTGGCCGAAATTACGATGTCCAGCGACGTGGAATCGCACGCCATTTGGAGCAGGACCGCCGCGCGGATTGCTGCCGGCTATCAGGAAATCGCGAAGGGGAACCAGGAGAAGGCTTGGGAATTATTTGCTCAAGTCAGCGACTATAACGTCACGCCCAAATTCTTTCTCCATTGGCACTGGCGAATGCACGCCGCGCTGGGAGCGACGGAAGCGCGCTTGAGCGCCGGCGATATCGCGAACGCGCGACGCGAGGCGCATGACTTCTTGCAATCCGCTCTCTCGGTTGCAGATCCCAACCTGCGAGCCTTTGCCTGGGAAATGAATTCGCGAGCGGCCCGAGCGGAGGGAAACGCGACTATAGCGCGGGCGCATATCGAAAAAGCTCTGGCGATCCTAGACAAATTTGAGATTCCCGTTGCCGGCTGGCAGGTCCACCGCACGGCCGGGGATTTGTGCGAAGACGAAGGGGATCACACCAGGGCCCGTGAACATCGCGCGCGAGCCCAAGAACTGATCATGACAATTGCCGATTCCTTTGAGCCCGGAGAGCCGCTGCGGGCGTCATTCTTGGCGGTTCCCCCGATTCACCGCTTGCGAGAGCAAGCGGCATCAGCATGAGGCCGCCGCGCCGTTGTGGGAGCGTCCTGGGCAGCCGGAAAGCAAAGCAAGCACCTTGGTGAGACGACTCCGCCCACATCTCTCCGCCGTGATCGATGACAGCCTGCCGTGAAAGTGCCAGGCCCAGACCGAGCCCATTCACCTTACCGGCCGTTGCGAAAGGCTGAAACAACCGCTGGCGAATTTCAGGAGCGATCCCCGGCCCGTCATCGCAGACATGAACTACGACGGAAAATTCGTCGAGGACCGCGGAAATGTCAATGGTCCCTCCGGTAGGCATCGCTTCCAGCGCATTCACCAATAAATTGACAACCACGCTCTGTATGCGAGAACACTCCACAGCAACTAACAAACGATCGGGGAAGTTCTGAACGATACGGACGGCTTGCGATTCGGCAATGGCTGCAATCTTGTCCACGGCGCCAGTGAGGAGGTCACGGAGGTCGCAGAATTCCGTTTCCCGTTCTCGGCTAGCCCACCGGTTTAGGAGCTCATCGAGCAATTCTTTCATGCGCAGCGACGCGCCATACATGTTGCGCGCGATGCGGTGAATTTGGGGTTGGGAGAGTCTTGAACCGGCGAGTAATTCCGCAGCGCCGTGAATCGCCGTCAGGGGGTTGCGCAGATCATGTACGAGGGACGCGACTTCGGGCACGCAACTGGCGTGCGGGGAAGCAGAGTTTATTGTGTTCATCTTGTCTCATCCTTCCGGAGCAGGATCAGGCGCGACTGTTCCCGTAGAAAATCGATCAACTCGAACTCGGAACGGAACCGGTATTGTTTGCCGCTGTCAATTTCCTCAACGAATCCTTGCAATTGGCCGGCCGGGCCTCGACCAATGTTCCAAAGCTGAACCACGAATGCTCCGTTCATCACTCGTTCAGGATATTGTCTGGCCTGTCCCCGCAGCGTGGATTTTTCGTGGGGTTCGCGTGGATTCTTTGTCGAACCAATCCTGTGATCAAGTTGAATGCTGAATCCGTATCTCGAACAGCTGAAGCGCGCTCTGTATTTTCAGGGGCTTAGCAACGGCAATCTACTGTTGGCGCCGCCACGCGATGACGATCGGCAGCGCGAATCGGAAAGTAACTCGGGCTCAAGGGCAAGTCGACGTGATGCGGCGGCCCCTCACGCCATTGGTGCGGCAGTCAACCGCGAGCTATCCGCCCTTGACGCCCACGCAAAAAACCGTCACATTCGACTGAGTGAGCGCACGAACTCCCGCTGATCCCATCGCCGTGGGACCCTTCTTTTTGGACGTCGCCAACCATCGCCTGTTGCGGGATGGCGTGGAGGTTAAACTGCGCCCCCAGGCCTTCCACGCCCTCCATGTCTTGGTGCAGAACAGCGGCCACGAAGTGGACTACCAGCGCATGATCCAGGAGGCCTGGGCCGGCACGTGTGTCTCCGGACACACCGTGGAAGTGACGGTCGCCGAGGTAAAGAAAGCCCTGGGCGAACACGGATTTTGGATCACGCGCCGCCCCAAGTTGGGATACCGCCTGGAAGTCCCCGGTTCCGATGAGCTGATCCGCAGCGGCTGGCATTTTCTGAGTCATCGCACCCGCGAGGGTTTTGAAAGGGCGCTGGCGTGTTTCCAGCAGGCCGCTCTGGAAAATGGCGGCGATTTTCGAGCTTTCGAGGGGCTGGCGCAGACTTATCTGATCCTGGGTGTCTACGGAATGCGGCCGCCACGCCTGATGTACAGCGGTTTTCTCGACGCGCACGCGCGCGCGGTGGCGCTGATAGGCTGGACCCCCGAATTGCGCTGGATGTATGCCCACGGGCTGCACATGTTTGAGCGAAGATTCGACGACGCGGAAGCCGAGTTCTTGCAGGCCCTTGAAGAAAAGCCCTATCTGGCGCCAGTCTATGCGCGGCTGGCTATGTTGTATGCCACGCAGGGACGCTTGGAGGAGGCCCTCGAAGTTCTGCTCCGTGGCCACAAGATCGACCCGCTGTATCCCGCCCTGCCCGCCACCGAGGTGTTTCTGCGGCTTTGCCGCCGCGAGTTCGCTGCCGCCGTGGCCTGCGGCAAGAGGTCTGTCGAGTTACATCCCTATCTGGAACTGGGCAGAACCTTTTATGCCCAGGCGCTGGAGCACTCCGGACGAACGGAAGAGGCGCTCGCGCAATACCAGACCGCGCGCGTCATCTGTCCGGACTCTTTGCGCCTGCGCGCGGTGGAAGGTGCGTGCCTGGCCCGCAGCGGACGTCGCCGCAAAGCCGTGCTGATTCTCGAGGCCCTGGAACGGGCCCGCGTCTCCGAGTATGTGGACGCCTATTTCCTGGCGCCGCTGCTCAATGCGCTGGGGCAAAGGGACCTGGCCTTTCGGGAACTCGAGCGAGCTATTGAGGAAAATTCGGCGGGCCTGTACATGCTAGACGTGGATCCGAACTTGGACCCGCTCCGGCGTGACCCTCGTTTCCTTCGCTTGCGGAATAAATTGCTGGGCTGCACCGGCCTGCCGGCCGGTGTGTCTTCCGCTTGCAGCAACTTTTGAGGAAAATTTGAAGTCTGCTTCGGTCCCCAGTGCCGCCGCCACGGTAGAATCTCCAGTATGCCGAAGCGCAGGGGAAGTTTGCGGATTTTAGCGCTCGCTGCGCTGGCGGTGGCTCCGTTAGTCGCACAGCAGGAGCCTCTGCCGCCCGGAGCGGTGCCCGCCGGGAAAGGTAACCCGTATCAAAGGGCCCGCCAGTTGCCGGCTCGCCTGCTCTCGTTCACCGCGGAACCAGCCTCCGTCCAACCTGGTGCGCCCGTAACGCTGGAGTGGGCCAC
>Ga0097621_100001404_pt1 | contig 16588 bp, 16 predicted proteins | sample KBSMisM72_FD_73165 | JGI IMG/M metagenome (GOLD analysis project Ga0097621, IMG submission 73165) | Miscanthus rhizosphere microbial communities from Kellogg Biological Station, Michigan, USA - KBS Miscanthus M7-2 (version 2) (version 2) | ecosystem: Host-associated > Plants > Roots >... | reverse complement strand
TCCAAAGCTGACGGTAAAATCCCCAAGCGCAAGTGCGGTGACAAAACCCAGTTTTTTTGCAAAAAGATGAAAAGAATAAAAATCAAAACCCAGGCGCTGAGTTCCTCTAAAAAATTGTTCGCCGGCATCTTTATCGGCCAGCAAGCCCCATTGCAGCAAATTTTTATAATTGTAGCTGTAACGAAGAAATAATTTACCCCTGCTTCCTAGATAATAATTGGCACCTGGTGTTGCAGGCTTATCATATCCTTTCGATTTTTCCAGCACCCTTCCATACCTCATCAACAATGTTTCGTCGCCTCCCCGCCCCCTGTCTCTCAATTGCTCTGCCAGATTTATATCGTTTCTTATTTCAATAAACGGCAATAATTTTTTTATGGTCGCAATATCCCAGGAAGGAATGGCCTGCAATTCATACTGGCTAATCAGATTACCCAACAACTTACGGTAAGATAAAAACGCCTCTATTTGCAAACCGCTTAGAATATTCAGTGCAGAAAGTTCGTCGACACCTGTCTCATTTATATTTAGCGGATGTTTTTTATAATAGGCCAATTGCTGCAGGTTAGCATCGTCTTCCGGCTCAGCATTATTTGCCTCAGCCATGTTTTCCAACTGCTGTTCAATTGTTTCATCTATTTTCTCAGTTTCCTGCGCCGTAGCAACTACAGGAAATAAAAAAATAAATATCATGATCAATTTTTTCAATCTTCCTGTTTTTGAACAGCTTCATGAAAATTGATTAATAGCATGATGCCAGGTGTAAATCCCAGCTGTGACTGCCAGGTAGTAGCAGCATCCAACCTGAATGTTTTCCATTGTATACCCAGGCCAAAAAAATAATTGCCTGTAGCGGTTGCAATACCCAGCCTTGTAAAAAACTGCCTGGCAAAAACATATTGTATGCCGGCATTTATATTTACCGGCTGGTCTTCTTCCTTACTGATTTCTGTGCTGATAAAAAATTTATCCGAAACCTCATAGCCAATCCCGGTGGTATAAACAGAAGCCAGCTTTTCATCTTTTTGTTTACCAAATTTTCCACCCACCGGATTGTAAACATGTATACCAATATGCATCTTATCTGTAAGGTGTAAGACGGTTCCTGCTTCAAAATTTATTGTACTACTGCTTCCATAACCCCCCAGTTTTATCATATTATAGTTGAACTGGACGCCGATATCAATCTTATCATTTAACTTTTTGCCATACCCAATACCTATTTGCGAGGTATTGAAATTTTCTCCACCAAAATAATTGGTTGACAGGCCAAAGCCGCCTATTTTTGATGGCAGCACAACAGCCGCTGCATAATTGCTGAGTTCTTTCAGCATAAATCTTCGTTCGCCATATATACCTGCGCCGGCATCCCTTATTTGTGCAAGTGCGGCCTGGTTAACGGTGCCCGAAAAAGCATCTGTGAAATTTTTGCTGTAAGTACCAATGGATGTGTACCGCGCAGACAAAGGCGAACGGGCTGTCTGGCAAAGAGTAATATGCCATACAATAAGTAACAGGATAGCCGTACTTAATTTTTTCAAGGAAAGGTTTGTGCAAGGAAATTAAGACTAATTCAAAAGAAATTTTGCATTCTGCATTTTAAATTTTGCCTGGTAAATATTGTCATTAAACCCTATGTAAATACTGCTCTTGATGAAGGAATTAAATAATTTGAAATTCAACATTTAAAATAGTTACGCTATCCCCTACCTTTGCGCCATGCAAATACTAGATGGCAAGCTGACTTCAAAAGCAATCATAGACGAACTGAAAATAAAAGTAGCTCAACTGGCAACAGAAGGCAAAAAGATACCACAACTGGCTGCTGTACTGGTAGGGAATGATGGCGCCAGCGAGACTTATGTATCAGCAAAAGTAAAAGCCTGTAATGAGATTGGCTTTAAATCGTCTCTTATCAGGTTTGATGCCGGCATCAGTGAAAATAAATTAATAGACACCATTGAGTCGCTTAACAACGACCCGGATGTGGATGGTATTCTTGTACAGTTGCCATTACCCAAACATATTTCTGATGAAAATATCATCAACGCTATTCAGCCCCAAAAAGATGTGGATGGTTTTCACCCGGTAAGCATTGGCCGAATGGTACAGGGCCTGCCCACTTTTGTACCTGCTACTCCTTATGGTATTATGCTGATGCTGGAACATTATAAAATAGATACCAAAGGAATGAATGCAGTAGTGGTTGGCAGAAGCAATATTGTTGGACGCCCAATGAGCATCTTATTAAGCAGCAATAGCAACCCCGGTAACTGCACTGTTACTATCTGTCACTCACACACTAAAAATCTTGCAGAAATATGCAGCAAGGCAGACATACTGGTAGCTGCTCTGGGCAAGGCCGAATTTGTTACCGCAGATATGGTAAAAGAGGGAGCGATTGTGATTGATGTTGGCATCACACGTGTTGCGGATTCAACAAAAAAAAGTGGCTTTGCGCTGAAAGGCGATGTAAACTTCGCTGCTGTTTCGCCAAAGTGCAGTTTTATAACACCTGTACCCGGTGGCGTAGGTCCCATGACCATTGCTGCTCTAATGACGAATACCTACAGGGCCTGTGTGGCAAACAATTGACGCTAATGCACGCGAATGGGGACTAATAAACACTAACAACACGAATAAAGCGAATAGGAGCTAACGGACGGCAATAGAGTTAATTGGCGCTAATTCGCTGTCATTCGTGTCCATTAGCGTTATCTTATTAGCGTCCATTAGCTCCCTCCTATTAGTTTTTATTAGTGCCATCAAAGTAGGGTATCTCATCGTTTGACACATTCTCTTTCTGCTGCCAGTATGCTAGCGTAACCACATGCCCATCTGGTGTGTGCAACAGTCTTCCAAAAATTGCATTGGTAGCATTAAACATTACATCGGTTACACCCACAGTAAAAGTTGCCGGCGTATCAGCTATTGGTGGCACCTCTGTTGCCCCGGCTGGTGCGGGTGTTGCTTTTGGTGGCGGACTGCCTGCTATTATTACCGTATAACGATTAAACTCAAGTAGCTTTTTTAAAAAATCAACTCTTTGCTGTGGCACATTTTTTTCCACAACAGCACATTTAACCCCCTCAATATCTTCAAACTCATGATTTTTATTAATGGCCATACAATCAATTTTATAAAAAAGAATATCCATGCTTTAATACATAACCCTACAAAGACAATGAAAAAATATATTCGTACACTTCGCCTATCAAACCTAAAACAAGAATACCAGTCATGCAAAGCACCAGTGCCATCCGGGGATAAATATGAAGAGGTAATTTGGCCATAGGTTCATGATCATTTCTGTCAATGAACATTATTTTAACAATTGTCAGGTAATAATAAAGGGATATAATCATATTCAAAGCAGCTACTACAATCAATACATAATTTCCTTTGCCGGCACCTGCTATTAATAAAAAGAACTTTCCAAAAAATCCTGCTGCCGGCGGAATCCCGGCCAATGAAAAAAGGGAGATGGCCATTACCCATGCCAGGAATGGGTTGGTTTTATGGAATCCTTTGTATGAGGCTGTATCTTCCTTACCCGTTATTGCACTTACAATGGCCACTACACCAAAAGCTCCCAGGTTGGAAAAAACATACACCAGTATAAAATAAATCGCAGATGCCTTACCTGCCTGCGAGCCGCCACTGATGCCCACCAATATAAAACCTGCCTGTGCAATAGAAGAAAACGCCAGCAGCCTTTTAAAGTTTGACTGGCGCAGGGCAAATAAATTTCCAATTATCATGGTTAGCACGCTCAGCAAAAAAACAATGTTATACCATGCTGCAGCCAGCGGTTGTAACACCGTATACAACACAGATACAAATACAAAAATCGCCGCGCCTTTTGAAATAACCGATAAATAAGCGGTTACCGTTACCGGCGATCCTTCGTATACATCTGCCGTCCATAAATGAAAAGGTACGGCTGATATTTTGAAAGCAAAACCTGCTATCAATAAAACCAGGGCAAATAGTTGCAAGGGGCTGCCGGTAAGATGTTGGGGAATCTCGCTAAACACCAGTGTGCCGCTGCTTCCATATACCATAGAAATACCAAATAATAGCAGGCCAGATGAAAAAGCCGACGAGATGATAAATTTCATGGCTGCTTCAGAAGACTGTCTTTTTTCCAGATCAAAATTGGCAATGGCCGCCAGCGGAATACTGGACAGTTCCAGCCCGAGATAAAACATCAGTAAATTACCGCTGGAGATCATGAAGAACATGCCAAGCAGGGTGGAAAGCAGGAGCACATAAAACTCCACCACGTGTTTATGTTTCATAAGCCAGTCATATCCCTGGCATGAAATAATCAATACACCAAGGTTTAGTATGTTTTTTTCGAGCACCAGCAGCCTGCCCGTATGAAACATTTCATTAAACAAGACTCCGCCTTCATAAAAGAAAAAACCAGACAAGAAATTTACCAGCAGCAATCCGTTTATCAGGTTTAACAGGGCGCGGTTTGACCATTCCTTTGTTCCTACTTTTATAAAAAGCAGGATAAAGATGATTAATGTGAGCGCCAGTTCCTGTCTTGCCAGTAAAAAAAAATTATTCATAGCCCCTGGTTCATTTTATTGTAATTGTCTTGCTTGTCTGTTCTATAATTCTGTCTGCACCCGGAGTGACCAGTTTATTCAACCAGAAAGGTGCGACTCCTATTGCCACTATTCCCATGAGCAATACAACTGCTGCCAGTTTTTCATTCCATCTTGCATCACTTAAATTGTTATAATGCGAATCGGTAACCGGCCCCATCACTGTTTGTCCAACGGCGCGCAAAATATATACGGCTGTTACTACAATAGATGCGCATGCCAGAATGGTTGCCAGCCTGTACAGGTTATCGGGGTTTTGCCAGGAACCCATAAACACCGTCATTTCTGCAACAAAGCCACTTAAGCCCGGCAATCCCAGCGAGCACAGTCCGGCGAGCACAAAAACGGTGGAAATAAACGGCATCATTTTCAGCAGGCCGCCCAGTTTCTCTGTCATGCGTGTATGGGTACGGCTATACAGCATGCCTATGCCCGCAAAGAAAAGCGCTGTCATAAGACCGTGAGATACCATTTGCATAACTGCTCCGGCAACAGAAGTTTTGGTAAGCATGCCAATACCCAGCAGCACAAACCCGCAATGGCTTACAGATGAATACGCATTGATATACTTAAGATCTTTCTGCATCATGGTAGTAAAGGCACCGTAAATGATGGCAATGGTTGCCAACAGTATAATATAAGGAGCATATACATGGGCGGCATCAGGCATTAGATAAACAGCTACGCGCAAACATCCATAGCCACCCAGTTTCATGGATATACCGGCAAGAAACATAGAAGCCGCAGTAGGTGCTGATGAGTGGCCATCCGGCACCCAGGTATGAAAGGGAAATAATGCACCAAATATGCCAAAGCCCACAAATACGAAAGGAAAAAATAATAACTGAGCTTGTAATGGAACTGCCATTTGCGCTACCTGCAATAAATCAAAACTGTGTTTTCCATCTGAAATATCCGTATTAAAATATAAACCCACCAGTCCTGTAAACACCAGGGCAGAACCGGCCATGAGCAGTAATGCCAGTTTCATAGCACTGTACTCCTTTCTGCCGCTGCCCCAGATACCAATCAACAAGAATTTGGGGATGACTGCCAGCTCCAGAAAAAAGAACAGCATGAATAAATCGAGCGAGATAAAAAACCCGTAAGCACCTGCACTCAGAAAAATAAGCAGGAAGAAAAATTCTTTAGGCATGGTGTCAACATCCCAGGAAACTAAAACACCGGCCAGTACCACAAAGGCCGTCAGCAAGATCATTGCAACAGAAATTCCATCTACTCCAATGTGATAGTGAATATTGAATGAGGCATACCATATGTAATCCGCCTGAAATAACATGGCCGTGCTATTGCCCGATGCCCGCTCCTGCCAGTAAACAACCAATAAAAAAAATGCCAGCAAAAATTGTGCGCTGGCTCCTATAAAAGAAACAGTCCGTACCTGTTTCAATCCTTTGCAGCACACAACAGCTATGACAGTTAATAAAGGCAATATAACAAGCAGTGATAAGTTCATTGTAAAATATTAAACATTATTGTTCATTAGCATGCACTCTAGCCTCACCGCTGACGATTACTATTTCCATAAATAAATAACCATTACAGTAAGACCGGCAATGCCTCCAAAAAAATACAGTGTATAATTTTGTATTTTACCCGACTGTATTCCTTTTATAAAGCCTGCGGTTTTTTCCGTGGCTGATGCTATTCCATTCATTAACCCGTCTACAATATTTTTATCTATCCAGGCCGCCGGCCGGCCAATGCAATTAAAAATTATTTTTTTTGTGATGAAGAGATAGATTTCATCAATATAAAATTTCTTATACGCGGATTGATAAAGACCGCCCAACGTTGCAGCAATTTTTTCTGCCTTGTCATTTTCTTTTTTATACAGGGCTGCTGCCAATAAAATAGCCAATGCGGCCAGCGCAACCGGTGCTATGGAAAATACCCAATCAACATGTGTTTCAAGCGGCGCGCCATCCGAAGAAATGTATTTTGAAAACGGTACAAAACCGGCCAGCAATGTTCCGGCAGTTAATACAATTAAGGGGAGTTTCATTGTTGCCGTTCCTTCCCCGTGGGGGTTGTGTACATTGGCTTCTTTTCTCCAAAAGATGGAAAAATACAACCTGAACATATAAAATGCGGTAAGGCCGGAAACAAACAAACCTATGCTATAAATAAATTTATTGGCATGAAAAGCAGCCGTTAATATTTCTTCTTTGCTAAAAAAGCCAGCAAAAGGTGGTATACCTGCAATGGCAAGACAGGCAACCAAAAAACTGGTATGCGTAACAGGCATTAATTTTCGCAGGCCACCCATACCCTTTATTTCATTGCTGTGCACCATATGTATAACAGCACCCGCCCCCAGAAACAATAATGATTTAAAGAAAGCGTGTGTAAAAAGATGAAACATGGAAGCCATATAGCCAAGTCCGGACTCGCCCCCATATTTTGAGACACCTAAAGCAAACATCATATACCCTATCTGCGACATGGTAGAATAAGCCAGTACTCTTTTTATATCTGTTTGTGTGCAGGCAATTATTGCAGCAAACAACGCAGAAAAAGCACCCACGCAGGCCACAATATTTAATGCAGCACCATCTGTTACAAATACGGGAAACAATCTTGCCACCAGGTACACACCTGCCACTACCATGGTAGCCGCATGAATCAAAGCAGAAACGGGTGTAGGTCCTTCCATGGCATCGGGCAACCAGATATGCAATGGAAACATGGCCGATTTGCCTGCACCACCTGCAAAAACCAATACCAGTCCCCATGTTAATGCAGAGAGACCCATAAAAGAAGCGCCTGTTATGGCAAGCGACCATGATGATTGTGTATTGGTCAACCGCTCAATCAAAATCCTGAAATCGAGTGTTTCAGCATTCAGGGCCAGTATCAAAATGCCAATTAAAAAACCAAGGTCGGCGAAACGGGTAACAATAAACGCTTTTTTTGATGCCGCTACCGCGGATGGTTTGTCAAAATAAAAACCAATTAATAAGTAGGACGATACACCTACCAGTTCCCAAAAAATATACAATTGAAAAATATTGGAAGAAAGCACCAGTCCCAGCATGGAAAAAGTAAACAAGGACAGGAAAGCATAATAAGCGGCCAGCCTGCCTTCTGCTTTCATATACCCCAAACTAAACACATGCACCATTAAAGAAATAAACGTTACAATAACAATCATCATTACAGAAATGGGATCTAAAAGAATTCCCATGTCAATGGACACATTGGGAGAAAATTGCAGCCAGGTATACTTTACCGCGATAACCTGCTGGTATACACCGTTCACTTTACCAGCGCTGAAATAATTAAATGCTGTTACCAGCGCGAAAATACTGGCAGCCAGTAAGGTTATGGTACCAATGATACCTGCTGCATCGTCCAGCCTTTTGCGGCCAAACAATCCCAATACCAGGAAAGTTGCCAGTGGCAATATTGGAATCAGCAATGTATACAAATAACCGGGCATAGCAGTGGTTGTTAAAATCTCATTTCTCCAGCGTCTTCCGCGTCAATAGAATGATGATTTCTGTAAAGATTAATAATAATAGCAATGGCCACAGCAGCTTCAGCGGCCGCAATGGTGATAATAAAAATGGTAAAAAATATTCCATCCAGTTTGTCAGGGTACAAGTATTTATTAAAAGCTACAAAATTGATGTTAACACTGTTTAGGATCAATTCTATTGCCATGAGCATGGTAATCATGTTGCGTCTTGTAAACAGGCCGTACATGCCAATAAAGAAAAGGCCGGTGCTGACGATCAATATTTGGGAGAGTGGAATTGAGTTCATGTTTCTGATATAATATCGAATAATGAATTCTGAATATTAAATATTGAATTACTTCTGCTCTGTCTTCCTGCTAATATTATTTTTCCTTGCAGTTTCCACACTTTTCACAAATATTGAAATAAGTTGATTACACCCGGTCATCCTATCATTAACTAATTTCATTTTACTGGACAAGGACACTTTTTTTATAAGTTTTAAATTAACTAATGATTCGCGCAACTCCTTCAATAATATCTGAAGTTTATGAATAAAATCATTTCTTGATTCCGCGCTCTGAGCCTCTCCATATTGTAACGCGGGAGAGGTTCCCGATCTCACCAACTGCCCTGCAAGATGATTTCCTGCTCTGGTATTAGCCAAACTTTCAGTCACTTCGATTATTATCGCGGCAAAATCAATCAACCGTCTTCTAAATCAAACTTTCGGTTTTCATTTATCTGTTCCATGGGCAAGGTTTAACAATTTCAAAGGAAGCAGCTACTGAACTCTCAAACAATCCATCATTCAATATTCAAAATTCATTATTCAATATTTTTTGAGCTCTTCATTGCAATTACAATGCATCCAACCATTGCTGCCAGTAAGAGCATGCTTACCACTTCAAAAGGCAATACATAGCCATGTTGGGTAGTACTTAGCATTTGTGTACCAATAGCCTCCACTTCTGCTGTAAAAGGCTGGCTGCTGGTTGCTGTAAATACATTGTGGTAAATGAGATAGCTGGTAAACGCAAAGCCAACAGGCACCGCCAACATGGCCGCTATTGACCTGGCTGCAACAGGCCTGGCCATTTCCTTACCCGACTGCTGTGTTAAAAAAATAGAGAAAATAATCAGCACCACGATGCCACCAACGTATACGATTATTTGAACCGCAGCAATAAATGCCACGTCCATCCAAAAATACAAACCTGCTATACACATCAGCGAAAACAATAACCAGATAGCTGCACGGAATATTTTGCGCGTGGTTACGGCCAGTATGGCTGTGGCAAGAACCAGCACCGATAAGATGTAAAATATGATTTGTTCAGCAGTCAATTTTTTGGTTTAAGTTAGTTTTTACTTTTGGTATTATTCAACGCCCTCCCTGATTTTTGAGCCCGGCTGGTTTAATTTTTTTGTAAGCAGGCTTCTGTCAAACACACTGTGCTCAAAATTCTGCGCCATTTTAATAGCATCCGTCGGGCAAGCTTCTATGCACAAGTTGCACATGGTACACAACTCCAAATGATAAATAAATGTATCCAGCGCTTTTTTCTTTTTCCCTTCGGGGCTGATATCAAACTTTGTAATTATTTTGATGGTTCCATTGGGACAGGCCAGCTCACAGGCGGTGCAGCCTGTACAGGCATGTTCATTGTTTTCATCGTGTTTCATGACAACCTCGCCACGGAAACGCTCCGGCAGGTTCAGCTCTGCACGATTATCGGGGTATTGCTGCGTGATAATCTCTTTGTGGTGTGTAAAATAATAGCCGGTCATCTTCATGCCTTTGGCTAAAGATTTTACTGCGTTAAATACCTCCTTTATATAATCGACAATAAACATTATGTACAGATTTGCGCCTCTTTGAGGCTTTGAAAACCGAACACGGATAACACTGATTGAACTGATTTACAAGGATTCTTATTTCGTATCAATAAAATCCGTCTCATCCATATCATCTGTGTTCCTGTGCTCAACTTAAAAATACCAGCCCATTATCGCCATTAATGTTACCAGCAACAAGTTAACCATACTAATGGGTAATAAATATTTCCATTCTAAATTTAATAATTGATCAACACGCAACCGCGGAAAAGTCCACCGGAACCACATAATCAAAAAAATTAGTGCAAAAGTTTTCCCGAAAAACCATAGCGATGAGGGGATATAGTCCATAATATGATTAAAAGCCTGCCAGTGCCCAATGTGAAAAGGCATCCAACCTCCAAAAAACAAGGTAGCTCCAATGGCGCAGGCAATAAATATATTGATGTATTCTGCCAGGAAAAACAGCGCGAATTTCATTCCCGAATACTCGGTATGAAAGCCTGCGGTTAATTCAGACTCCGCTTCTGCCAGATCAAAAGGCGCCCGGTTTGTTTCTGCTGTAACAGCAATAATAAAAATAATGAAAGCAATTACTACTGGTATATGACCTTTAAAAATCCACCAGCCATTTTGCTGTGAAGCAACAATATCAGTTATCTTCAAACTACCGGTTAATACAATGATGGCAAGAACAGATAAACCCGCCGATAACTCATAGCTTACAATCTGTGCTCCGCTGCGCATGGCGCCCAATAAAGAGTATTTATTATTGCTGGCCCAGCCGGCCATTAAAATACCCACCACAGAAACGGAGGAAATAGCGGACACATACAATACACCGATATTTACATCCCATAGCTGAAAATTTTTTGCAAATGCAATGGGCGCCAGCAGCAGCATGGCGGTTATCATAACTACATAAGGCGCCACGTTAAATAAAAATTTATCCGCCCCATCAGGTGTCAGGCCTTCTTTCATCATTAGTTTAATGGTGTCTGCAAGACTTTGAAACATACCTTTTGGTCCGACACGGTTTGGCCCCAGGCGTATCTGCATGTAAGCTGCCACTTTTCTTTCCATTAATACCAGCACCAGCCCCAGTGTAGCAAATAAGCCAATTGCGCAAATGCCTACCAGCACAAATTCCAGTAGTAACGCCCATCCGGGACTAAAGCTGTTGTTGAGCCAGGTTTGAATTGAAGACGTGATATGTTCGAGACTTAGCATGCTGTTTCTTATAAAGAGCCATTAGCCATTAGCTATTAGCACTTCGGCATATTTTACTTTCTATTTTAAAAGTGTTCAATAGCGACATTCTGTATCCTGAAAGCATAAGTTTGGTTCAAAAACTTACTCACAACTAATGGCCCTAAGCTAACGGCTAACAGCTATCTATCTATATCCGGTATCACCAAATCCAGCGTACCCATGCTTGCTACCAAATCTCCCAGCTTGCCTCCTTTTGCTATATGATTCAATGCAGAAAGATTGGCAAAGCCCGGCGAGCGGAATTTGATACGGTAAGGCGTGGTGGCCCCTTCACTTATTATATATACGCCGAATTCTCCACGCGCCGTTTCCACACGCTGATAAAATTCACCTTTGGGTAATTTCAGCACTGCTTTTGTTTTTGCCTGGAATTCGCCCTCCGGGATATTGTCGATCAATTGCTCCAGAATTTTTATTGACTCGCGCATTTCTCTTAGCCTCACCATGTAACGTGCAAATGAATCTCCCCCCGTTTCCAGTATTTCATCAAACTGCAGCGTATTGTATATTTCGTATGGATATAATTTCCTTATATCGCAACGCACACCGCTGCCTCTTGCAGTTGGACCGGTGCAACCATAAGATATGGCGTCTTCCGGCGAGAGATAACCAACTCCCTTCATGCGGTTTTGAAAAATGATATTGCCGGTTACCAGTTCATCATATTCATCCACCTTAGATTTGAACAGCTGTATAAAATTTTTCACCCGCTTTTGAAAATTGGGATGTATATCGGCCATTACACCGCCCGGCACTATATAGTTCATGGTTAAACGTGCACCGCAGGTTTCTTCCATGATATCATTGATGTTTTCCCGCTCCCTAAAGGCATGAAAAAAAGGCGTAAAAGCGCCCAGATCCATGGCCATGGCGCCCCACCACAATTCGTGAGAGGCAATGCGCGTAAGCTCATCCACTAATACCCTTATTGTTTGCGCGCGTGGCGGAATCTCCAGTTGCAGTCCTTTTTCGACACATAACGCGCATGCATGATTGTTGATGTGAGAAGACAGATAATCCATACGGCTGGTAACATAAATAAATTGCCGGTAGGTAAGGCTCTCACACATTTTTTCAATGGATCGGTGAATATAACCGAGATGTGGTTCTACCTTTTTAATGGTCTCCCCCTGCAATGTTACAACAAGGTGCAGTACACCGTGTGTAGCCGGATGCTGCGGTCCGATATTAATAACCAGGTCACCCTCTGTTGTTGTACCAAGTTCTTCTATCATTGGCCCCCTAACCCCCAACGGGGGATTTAAAGTTTGTTAATGTTGTTGGTATCAAAAAAGAAGAATTGAGTTTCATAAAATGAATACTTTAATTTTTCTGTTTTTATGTTAAATGTCGTCATCAGTCAATACATTCCCCGAAGCCGGAAATCAGACATCGGCACATCAGCCATCTTTTTCAAAGTCTTATCATATTCACCGGGTCTTCAAAATCTTTTCGCATTGGGTTCCGGCCCTCCCAGCCATCGGGCAAGATCAATAACCGTAAGTCAGGATGATTTATAAAATACACGCCAAACATTTCATACGCCTCTCTCTCATTAAATTCCGCAGTGCGCCATATATCAGATACGGTTTCAATTTTTGGATCGTTACGGTCCAGCTTTATTTTTACAACAAGGTTATGCCTGAAAGCTGTTGATGTGAGATGATAGACCATGGTGAGATGAGTTTTCCAGTCCACGCAGGTAACACAAAATAAAAAATCAAAAGAAAGGTCTTTATTGTTTTTTAGCTGAGATGCCAATGGTTTCCATGCGGCAGGCTCAATGGAAATATTCAGCCATTCACCACCTTCTTCCAATACAGCAGCCGGAACCAGTGTTGCTATACTTAATTTTATTTCGTCTGTCGTCATATTTTTCTTTTCGTCTGTAACACCATTTATTGCTCACCTTTGGCAGCCGGTGTTTTTATTTGTTCGCGCGTCATGCCAGATTTTATTTTTTCCTGCAGTGTTATCAAAGCATGTAATAAAGCTTCGGGCCTGGGTGGGCAGCCGGGAATATATACATCTACAGGTATTACGTGATCTGCGCCTTTTACCACAGAATAGGTATTGTAAAAAAAAGGTCCGCCACTGATGGCACAGGCACCCATAGCAATTACATATTTTGGATCGGCCATCTGATCATAGAGCCGTTTTAAGACCGGCGCCATTTTATTTACAATGGTTCCTGCAATAATAATCACATCGGCCTGTCTTGGCGTGGCGCGTGCCACTTCAAAACCAAAGCGTGAAAAATCATATTTGGAAGAGGCTACGGCCATCATTTCTATACCGCAGCAACTGGTGGCAAAAGTAAGCGGCCACAGAGAATTGGATCTTGCCCAGTTAACAATGTCATCCAGCTTGCTGAGTACAATACCGCCACCGGCAGTTTCATGTATCTGTCCGGGAAAATTTGCTGGTATGTTTGGTTTGTCTGGCAAGATTTACTTGTTTAATTCAAAATTCAAAAATGCCGTGCAGTATCAACGGGATTGGCATTATTGACTATCACACAGCGTAGTTAAAGTTTAAGTTTTTGAATTTTTAATTTTTACTTTTGAATTGTCATTACATCCATTTCAACGCCCCTTTTTTATGCGCATATAGAAAACCCATAAAAAGTATAAAGAAAAATACAATGATTTCTACCAGCCCGGGCAGGCCAATTTTTTTAACCACTACCGCCCAGGGATACATAAAGATTAACTCAACATCAAAAATGAGAAAGATAAGCGCAAAAAGATAATAGCCAACATTGAACTGGTTCCATGGAGAGCCTTTTGAGGGAATACCCGACTCATAGGTCTGGCCCTTTTGGAGGTTGTGGCTTCCTTTCACAAATATTTTTGCAACTGCCATACCGCCGGCAGAAAAAGCAATTGCTGCAAAAATCAGCACTATTAAAGATGAAGCACCCATTGGCAAGATTTTAGTGCAGCACTAATATAGTAAGTATAATTTAAACGAACTCTATTTTTTATGCGATTAACGCCGATAAATGAATTGCCGCAGATTCGCAGATTAATTTTCTACCAGTGATCTTTTTGCCATAGAATCCAAGGAGGTTTTTCACAGTTAAAGGAGGCGATCGCCCTGTGCTTCTGAGTGCCACCGTGCTTCCGTGATTCAAAAAAAATCTGCGTATCTGCTGCCATTTAAAAAACTTAATTTTGCGCCATGCTAACTGTAAGCGGGCTGTATATTTATCCCATAAAATCCCTGGCCGGCATCGCTGTTGATACCGCCATTGTAACCAGCAGGGGATTGCAGTACGACAGGCGCATGATGCTGACAGATGAAAACAATTGCTTCCTTACCCAACGGGAACACCGTGAAATGGCTTTGCTTCAACCGATTATTACCAATACCGGTTTGTTCGTTCATCATAAAAAAAACAAAACAGCTCCTTTATTTATCCCCCATCAACCTGCTGGAAATGAATTTGTAAAAGTGACCATCTGGGATGATACCTGTGAGGGGCAAGTGTACAGCGGAGAAATCAATGACTGGTTTAGTCAGACGATTGGGCGCGTTTGTAAACTGGTATACATGCCCGTTACAACCAACCGGGAAGTGGATAAACGCTATGCGCAAGACAATGAAATTACTTCTTTCGCTGACGGATACCCGATGTTAATGATTGGCCAGTCTTCTCTGGATGATCTCAATAGCCGCCTGCCAGAATCATTACCCATGAACCGCTTCCGGCCCAATATTGTTTTTACGGGAGGAACAGCTTTTTTAGAAGATGAAATGCGCGAATTCACCATTAACGGCATTCAATTTACTGGTGTTAAACCTTGCGCCCGTTGTCCAATACCAACCATTGACCAGGAAACTGCCAGCCAATCCAAAGAACCATTGAAAACCCTGGCCACCTACCGCTTTAAAAACAACAAAATTTTATTTGGCCAGAATTTGTTACACAATGGAGATGGTACCATCAATGTTGGTGATGTGATTGACATTAAAACCTATCAGCCAGCAGCCATATAAGTGCTCATTTTTTATCCAGCGGAACAAAATGCCCTTCATCGATTTTGCCATCTTTTACATTGTATACCATAATACCCGAGGGCATTTTAATGCCGCTTTCTTCTGATGGCCCGATAACAGCGCCAGTTTGTTCAAAGCGTGTCACCAAACCTTCAACATAAAAGCGCTGGCGCGAATGAAAATGACCTGCAAGTGCCAGCGGATAGTTGTGATCTTTTAAAATAGCCAGCACATCTTGTGCATTGGAAACAATATGCCGGTATTTTACCACCCCTTTTTCCTTTTCAATTACCCTGGCCGGACCGTCTTCTTCGTAGGGTTGCAAACTCAATCCACCACTAAAAAAAGGTACATGCTGAAAAGTAACCACCGGCATGGAAGCGGGTACAGTTGCCAGGTCTTTTTTTAACCATTCCAATTGCACACTGTCAATACTGCCATAATACCACAGGTCTTCAAACTCAAGACTGTTTAATCCAACAAAGTGCAGGCCGCCATAATTGAAAGAATAGTAGTCCGGACCAAAATAATGCCGGTACATTTCCCTTCCGTACAAAGGATTTTGCGGGCTTACCAAAGAAAGCTGTCTTTCAATGCCAAATATTTCATGGTTACCAGGCACCAGCCGCAACGGTGATTTTATCTTGTTGCTTTCTGTGGTAAAAAGTTGGTAAAGACCGGTGGCTTCTTTTTCAGGAACACGCAAAGCATCTTTTACCAGGTCGCCGGTAATGATCACCAGCGAAGGTTTTACTGAATCAATAATGGCCCTGAACTTGTCCATTCTGTCAACCGTCTTTTCGCTGATATGCGTATCCGATGCCTGGATAAATGTAAATGCCGCAGGTGTTTTTATTTTTGTAAGTGCAAAGTTGACCGGCCCGCTGGCAGCGTTTGCAGATTGCCAGAAATTGTTTGTTATTGCATACCCATCGGGCGTACTAATAAATATTATACCATAACCACCCGGATTGGTTAATTCATACATGCCCTGGTCATTGGTGGTGGTAATATTTACCTGGTCAGACACAGCAACTCCTTTAACACCGGGTTCATTATTGTCACGTACACCATTTTTATTTAGGTCTTCAAATACATAACCTGCCAACGCTTTTTTGTTTGACTGGGCCTGCATGTGCAATAAAGCGCCTACAGCAAGTATGCTGGCGGTAAAATACCTGGCAATTGTATTGGTCATAAGAATATTTTATTAGTAAGGTATCAAATAATAGCGTTATGACCGTTTGTTGGTTTTCCTTAAACACATAGGATCATAGAAAGATAGAAAGGCATAGCATTGGCTATGATTGCCTATGATTCTATCTTCCTGTGTGGTGAAAAAACTTCTACATAGCAACGGGTGTTGGTTAAAAC
>Ga0097621_100001398_pt1 | contig 16614 bp, 18 predicted proteins | sample KBSMisM72_FD_73165 | JGI IMG/M metagenome (GOLD analysis project Ga0097621, IMG submission 73165) | Miscanthus rhizosphere microbial communities from Kellogg Biological Station, Michigan, USA - KBS Miscanthus M7-2 (version 2) (version 2) | ecosystem: Host-associated > Plants > Roots >... | reverse complement strand
CATCCAGATCATAAAAGGGGATTTTTAATCTCTCCGCAATCCGGGTTCCCCAATGTGTTTTTCCGGATCCCATAAACCCAATTAGAAATATTCGCATTCTTGATTAATAACTCTTTGAGAATTTTAGATTCACTTATCTCGCATTGTTCACCGCGACTTTTGAACTAAGCATTACATAAATGCATTAATGCCCGTAACGTCCATCCCGGTGATCAGCAAGTGCACATCATGTGTGCCTTCATAAGTAAGAACACTTTCCATATTCATCAGATGTCGCATAATTGGATATTCACCCGTAATACCCATACCGCCGAGCATTTGTCTTGCTTCCCGTGCAATGTGGGTTGCAATTTCACAGCCGTTCCTTTTCGCCATAGATACCTGCGCTGGTGTTGCCTTCTTTTCATTCATTAATACCCCCAGCCTCCAGTTCATTAATTGTGCCTTGGTAATTTCTGTTATCATTTCGGCCAGTTTCTTCTGTTGAAGCTGGAAACCACCGATGGGACGACCAAACTGAACCCTTTCCTGACTATAACGGAGGGCTGTATCATAACAATCCATAGCGGCTCCCACAGATCCCCAGGCAATACCATAACGGGCTTTGGTTAAACAACTAAGAGGACCTTTCAAACCCCTGATTTCAGGGAATATATTGCCTTTCGGAACTTTTACATTGTCAAATACCAACTCCCCGGTTGCTGATGCGCGGAGACTCCATTTCCCATGTGTCGTGGGCGTTGAAAACCCTTCCATTCCCCGCTCGACTACTAAACCACGGATATCACCCTGTTCATCTTTGGCCCATACCACGGCTACCTGCGCATAAGGTGCATTGCTAATCCACATTTTACTTCCATTCAATATGACATTTTCCCCCGCATCCCGGATATTACTCAACATGCCCCCGGGATTGGACCCGTGATCAGGTTCCGTGAGCCCAAAGCAGCCCAGCCATTCACCGGAAGCCAGTTTCGGCAGCATTCTCTTTTTCATTTCTTCTGTACCATAGGCAAAAATCGGAAACATAACCAGGGAACCCTGTACAGAAGCTGTAGACCGGACGCCACTATCTCCCCGCTCAAGTTCCTGCATCATCAGGCCGTAACTGATATAATCCAGCCCCCCGCCCCCGTATGATTCGGGTATGGTTGGCCCAAAACAACCCAGATCTCCCAGTTGCTTCACGATTTGCTGTGGAAACTCCGCCCTTTGGGCAAAATCCTCGATAATGGGGCTAATCTCCTTTTTTACGTAGGAACGCACGGATTCACGCACCAGTTTTTGCTCTTCTGTGAGCAGCTCATCAACCTGATAATAATCCGGGCTTTGAAATGAATCGGTTCTGGAAGACATAGAAATGAAGTTGGATGCGAAAATACCCAATTAAGGCTAAAGCTTAAAGGTTAAAGACTAAAGCTGCCATCATTGATCCATCCTATATCATCTGCTTTTAAAACCCTAGATCATTGGGTTGATATTCAGATTATTGCGAGGAATAACCCAGAATCTCAAAATCACATGTTTTAAAATGTCCGGGTATCAATGATGATTTTACCAGACGGATGCAACATCCTGCTTTTCTTTGTGTACTTAATATAAGGAAATAAAAAGGGCATATTGGAGTTAACGGCACCTATACAAAAAGACGAGCTCGTAGAACGTTGCAGGCAGGGCGACCGGCGGAGTTTTGGCGAATTATATCAGAAATATGCCAAAGCGATGTACAATACCAGTCTGCGTATCGTGAACCATACAGCAGATGCGGAAGATGTGCTGCAGGAATCTTTTGTGGATGCGTTTGCTGCGATAGACAGTTTTGGATATAAATCAACTTTCGGGGCCTGGCTGAAAAGAATTGTGATTAATAAATCCATCAATGCTTTGAGGAAAAGAAAATTGGACATTATCGATATCGAAAAAACGACAGCTGTTCATTTGCCCGAAGAAGAATCGTATGATGAAGAAGGGATAAAGTTCAGGGTGGAAGAAATTAAAAAGGCAGTGAAGGAATTGCCGAACGGATACCGGACGGTATTGAGCCTTCACCTTTTTGAGGGATACGATCAGGAAGAAATAGCAGAGATCCTGCAGATTTCGCATGCCACCGTCAGAACACAGTATATGCGTGCAAAACAAAAATTGTTATTACTTATAAAACAAGGAGGCTTATCATGAGCAGTCCATTAGAAAAATTTATTCTCGAAAACCGGCAGGAATTCGACGCCGATTCACCGGATCCACGGGTATGGGAGAAAATCAACGAAAAGATGGCTCCGGTGATTCCGGGTTCCGCCAAGGCGCCGGTTCGTTCCCTGTATGTTAAACGTTGGCTGGTCGCTGCTGCAGCAGCGGCAGTTGTAGGCCTGGCTTCCCTTCTTTATTTCACTATAAATAAAGGCAAACAGCCGGATACCATAGCAGGTAAAACAACACAGCCTGTTAACGGGGATAATAATCTGCCAAAACCGGATACTTCTTCGAATATAGCCAAAACAAATCCGGAAGTAGTGGCTCCTGCGATTCAGAACGGGCAAAATCCGCCCGTCGCCAATCCGGGAGATAGTAAAACCTCCGGGATCGGAGACAACAAGGAAATGTATTACTATGCGAAGCTGATTGAACTAAAACACGAGGAACTTAAAACACTCGAAAAGGATGAACCGCTGTTGTACAGGCAGTTCTCCGGGGACGTACAGAAGCTGGACAGTGTATACCATTCTCTCAAAACCCAGTTACCGAAAAATTCCAACCGGGAACAGGTAATTGAAGCGATGATTTCAAACCTTCAGCTTCAGATCGGACTATTGAATAAACAGTTGGACATTATTAAACAAATCAAACATTCTAAAAAATCAGCGTATGAAAAAGCTTTTAAATCCGTATAAGAGGCTCGTCCTACTTGCCTTTACGCTGGCCCCTTTACTGAGTATGGCCAATGATGGAGATAACGTCGAGAAAAAACGCACCATCTCTAAAACCTATAATGTGGGACCAGACGACCGGTTATCTATCGAGAATTCCTTCGGCAACGTAACCGTTTCTACCTGGGATAAAAACACGATCCAGGTAGATATTGAAATCGGCGTAAATGCATCCAGTGAAGAGAGAGCCCAGCGGATGATGGACGAGATCAATGTGACGGACCATCAGGGAGGTCAGGATATTTCCTTCAAGACCGATATCGGGCATATGTCGGACAAGGATAAAAACCATAATAACAATGGCGATGTCAGGAAATTTTATGTGGATTACAAGGTCAGTATGCCCTCTAAAAATGCACTCAGAATTGAAAACAGTTTCGGTAAAATCAGCATTCCTGATTTTGCGGGAAGCGCCAGCCTTACCAGTAAATTTGGGGAACTCACGACAGGTAAGATTCCGAACGCGAAAATGATCCATGTAGAATTTGGCAAAGCCGAAATTGGCCGCCTGAATAACGCGGATGTAATTTTTAAATTCAATTCCAGGTCTTCTGTTGCCGGGTTAAGTGGCACTTCGAAAGTGGATGTTCAATTCTGTAGCCAGGTTACAATTTCGATCGATAATGCGATCAATGAACTTTCACTATATCAATCCTATTCTACGATAAACCTGAAAGTGACGGATAACCTGTCCGCTCAGTTTGATGTGTATACCAACTTTGGCAGTTTTAAAAATAAAACGGATTTCAATATATCGGAAGAAAACGAGGATGAGAATTCCGGGCCCAAATTCGATAAAAATTATTCAGGAAAAGCAGGCAACGGCGCTGCGAAAATTAAAATCAAAAGCAGTTTCGGCAGTGTTAAAGTGTATAATGTGAATGACAAAAATGCGGATAAGGAAAATGCCAAGGACGACGATGATGAAAAGGATGAAGACAAGGATGATGGGAAGGTGAATTTGTAATACGAGTATAAAGTGAATTAGTCTTCAATCTCAAAGTTCAGCTGGTATAGCCGCTGAACTTTTTTTATTCTTCTTTTTTACCGATTATTTTCCAGGTAAATTCCCATTTCGGCTGCATAGCCCGCAGCTACTATACTGGCTTTTTCAGCAAAATTCTCGCCGGAGCCGGCATAAATAATAGCGCGGCTGGCATTAACCAGAAGACCTGCATCCTTATTAAGTGCTTTTTCAGAAATTTCCTTCAGATTTCCTCCCTGAGCACCTATACCGGGCACCAGATAAAAATGATCAGGCGCAATCGCCCGTATACTGGAAAGCCAGCTGGCCTGGGTGGCACCGATCACAAACATGAGATTTTCGGTTGTGCCCCATAGTAAGGATTTGCGGATAACGGATTCATACAGCGGTCCGCTTTCCAGTGTTTGCAATTGAAAATCCGCCGCTCCGGTATTCGAGGTAAGGCCCAACAGGATTGTCCACTTACCTGTATATTCAAGAAATGGCCGGACGCTGTCCTCCCCCATATACGGCGCGACGGTGACCGCGTCAAATGCCAGGGATTCAAAGAAAGTTCTTGCATATAGTGAAGAGGTATTCCCGATATCACCACGTTTGGCGTCTGCTATTTTGAAATGGGTAGACGGAATATAATCAGCCGTCTTCTGCATACTTTCCCATCCGGAGGGCCCGGACACTTCATAAAATGCCGTATTGATTTTATATGCAACACAATGGGCAAGCGTTGCGTCTATGATTCTTTTATTGAATTCGAAAACCGGATCGGGATAATTTTTTAAAAATACAGGCAGTTTATCGGGGTCAGTATCCAGACCGACACAAAGATAATTTCGCTTTTTGCGGATCTGTTCAACGAGTGTTGCCCGGGTCATGAATTGAATTTATTTTTTTCAAGCATTACCCTGGCGATTTCCTGCGCATCCGGGCCTTGTTTGCTGAGCTCCGATACAATATTCCCATGTGATTGCTTATCCCTGTTCTGACTCAGTTTAAATACATGACGCAGGGAAAGCACTTCCATTTCAAACGCGATAATGGCCTGCATCATTTGCTTTACATAGGCCGGATCCATATATTGTACCAGCGAGGGAGAATCATGTGATTCAAAATTCTCGGTTAACCGGGTGAGTAGCCCATACAGAAAATCGGAGTTCTGGAAACTAATCGTGCCCGAGACTTGTACCGACAGGTAATTCCAGGTACTTGCGATTTTTTTATTTTCATACCAGCTGGCACTGACATACGAATGAGCCCCGCTAAACACAACCAGGGCATGTGGGTTTTGCATAAAAGCATTTGTGTGATCCTGCTTTTTCATGAAATGGCCCTGCAGGAATAATTTATTTTCTCTTTCTTCGAACAAGAAAGGCACCTGGGTTGCAACTGGTTTATTTTTTTCATCAACACCACATATCAGGCCAAAAGGATGTGCGCGCATAAATGAAAGTACTTCTTCGGGATGTTCTGCTTTAAAATATGGAATATCGTACATCAGATTACGTTACTACGAGTTCAGCTCTCTTCTCAGTGTTAATATTTGCATTGATCATTGCGATACTCCGGGCCGCATTACCTGCAAATTCATGGAAAGCCCGCCTGGCTTCCAAATTTTCTCCAATCATAACAGGTTTCCCTTCATCGCCGCCTTCCCTTATATTTTGTATGAGTGGAATCTGTCCAAGGAAAGGGATATCATATTCATCCGCCAGCCGCTTGCCGCCGTCCTTTCCAAAAATATAGTATATGTGTTGAGGCGCTTCCTCGGCAATAAAATAACTCATATTTTCCACAAGACCGATTATCGGCGCTTTCAGCTGGGTTTGCCCAAACATGGCAATGGCTTTCTTGGCATCGGCCAGTGCCACGTCCTGAGGTGTACTCACTACGATTACGCCTGTTACCGGAACGGATTGCAGAACCGTCAGATGAATGTCCCCTGTACCCGGAGGCATATCAATAACCAGGTAATCCAGTTCATCCCAGAAAACTTCAGAAATAAATTGTTTGATGGCCGAACTGGCCATGGGTCCGCGCCAGACTACAGCATCTTTTTCATCTACGAGTAATCCAATGCTCATCACGCGGATACCATATTTTTCCATTGGCAGGATCATGCCCTTGCCATTGATGTTTTGCATCATGGGCCTTTGTCCCCGCAACCCGAACATGATGGGCACACTCGGTCCGTAAATATCCGCATCCATCAATCCTACTTTCGCACCATCCGCCGCAAGCGCCAGTGCGAAATTGGAAGCGACAGTACTTTTGCCCACTCCTCCTTTGCCACTCACAACAGCAATAATATTTTTAACTTTGGGCAATACAATTTCCTGATCTGTTCGTTTAGAATTCATTTCCGAAATGAAATTGACATTTACCGTTATTTCATTGCCGATCATCTCGTGAATCGCCAGGATACAGGAATTTTTTATCAAATCCTTTAACGGGCAAGCGGGAGTGGTAAGAACAACAGTAAATGAAACGGAATTACCGTTAATCACAATATCCCTGACCATATTTAACGTCACCAGATCCTTTCCAAGGTCCGGCTCCTGAACTGTACTAAGTGCCTTCAACAGATTTTCAACCGTCATGCGCAATGTTTTGTTAAAAAGAAGAATCTGCCTGCAAAATTAGTCTATGGGGACATTAATTTGTTAACGATTTACGGTTTATAAACTTTATTTTTGGCGCAGTTTTGAAAAAATTTATACTATACTTCTTATTTATAAGCCTACCCTTTGCCCTGGAAGCTCAATTCGACAAATTGAAGGATTCCGTTGTGCAATTTTATGGAGTCGTGATGACTGCCGATAGCTTGCAGGGTATTCCATCTGTTAGTATCGTAGTGAAAGGTCAGCACCGCGGAACTTTTACAAATGAACAGGGCGTATTTTCCATTGTAGTAATGAAAGGTGACCAGATTGAATTCACCAGTATCGGATACAAACCCAAACTGGTGGAAGTACCCAAGAACCTCGAAGGCAATCAGTGGAGCATTATACAATTGCTGGTGACAGATACCATGTATCTGCCCGCCACCATCATTCGTCCAAGACCCACCCGGGAACAATTCGAAAGGGATTTCGTTAATACGAAAGTGCCTGACGATCAGATTGAGATCGCGCGGCAGAATAACAGTGCCGTCAAACGACGGATCCTGGCACAGGGGATGCCCACTGACGCCCGGGAAGCTGCGAGTTATTATTTAAAACAGAATGCGGTGAAATATTCTTATACAGGTCAGGCGCCTCCGCAAAACATTTTTAACCCGTTGGCCTGGGCAGACTTTATACAGGCCTGGAAACGCGGTGATTTCAAGAATAATAACTGATAACGCCGGTGGGCGGGCCCATTATGGATTACTCCCAAACCATCGAATATCTTTTCACCCGCCTGCCTATCTTTAGCAGGATCGGAGCAGCGGCCTATAAATCAGATTTGACAAATATCCTGCTGCTCAGTAGTCAACTCGGTAACCCGGAAAAAAAATTCAGATCCATTCATGTCGCAGGCACCAATGGCAAAGGATCAACCAGTCATATGCTGGCAGCCATTCTGCAAAAAGCGGGTTATAAAACAGGACTTTATACATCACCCCACCTCCATGATTTCCGGGAGCGTATTCGCATTGACGGGCATATGATTCCTGAAAAAAATGTTATCGCTTTCACTGAACGCATTCAGACTTCGATCGAACAGATAGAGCCTTCCTTTTTCGAGATCACGGTCGCTATGGCCTTCGACTGGTTTGCTCAGGAACAGGTTGAAATCGCGGTGATCGAAGTCGGGTTGGGTGGAAGACTCGACAGCACAAATATTATTGTGCCGGAGGTTTCTGTAATAACTAATATCAGTTATGATCATATGGACCTGCTTGGCGAGACCTTACAAAAAATAGCTTTTGAAAAAGCAGGCATTATAAAACCAGCTGTTCCGGTTATAGTGGGAGAAGAACAGGATGAAATAAAAAATGTTTTCATGCAGGTTGCTGAAGAAAATGGATCCCCTCTGCATTTTGCGAGCCGAAAAAGATTTGCAGGGGAATGGAGAGCTGAAGGGAAATTATTATCAGTACAACTCACAGAAGTACATAACAATACCAAGAAAAATTTTCATCTGGATTTACCAGGACTGTACCAGCTGAAAAATATTGTTACGGTCGCTGAAGTGATTTCAATATTGAATCAGAAAGGTTTCCATATTTCAGATAGTGCTATGCAACAGGCATTAAAACAAGTAAAGACCCTGACTGGTTTGCACGGTCGTTGGGATATTCTTCATGAAAACCCTATGCTGGTTACCGACGTCGGCCACAATGAAGAAGGGATGAAGGCAATTGCGAATCAAATCGAAAATACTACCCACGAAGAATTGCACATCATAATCGGTATGGTTAAAGATAAAGCCACCGATCATATTCTCCGACATCTGCCCAACATGGCAACTTATTATTTCACCCGTGCCCAGATTCCACGGGCTTTGCCGGAAGAAGAACTCGCCAGCCATGCGAAGGCATTGGGGTTTAGGGGGAAAAGTTATCCGAATGTAAGACAGGCCCTGGATGCGGCTTTGTTAAACGCAAATCCGAAAGACCTGATCCTCGTTTGCGGAAGTGTTTTCCTGACAGCAGAAGTGAATATTAAAGAACTTTCATTTTAGCGAAAGCGTAGTACAGGGTAGTTACATGCATACTTTGAATAATCTCATTATCCGCCAGTAATTTTTTCACTTCATCCACGCTGTATAAATATATTTCGATCTCTTCGTTGTGATCCAGTTCCTGTTCCCTTTCGTAACGACCGCCTGTGGCAAGGTACATATGCATCCAGTTATTATTGGTGGAAGGATTCGAAGATGTCTTTCCCAGGTATTCATAGTTCGAAAAGCGATATCCGGTTTCTTCCAGCAGTTCGCGGGCAATGGCAGCTTCCAGTGAAATGTCTGTGTCATCTACACAACCACCCGGAATCTCATAACAGGTAACATTAAGCGCATAGCGGTATTGCCGTTCCAGGATTATTTTGCCTTCCTCGGTTACCGCAACTGCAGTAACCCAGGTGGGAAATTCATAGACATAATAGGGATCAATTATTTTGCCATCTGCCGTTTGACAAACATCTTTCCGTACCGTTCCCCATACATCACGCGACAAATACTCCGAAGAAATTTTTTTCCAGCTTAAGTCCTTCATGTCTATAAATTATTGGCTGAACGGAATGCAAGAATATGAGCTGTATGGTGTTTTCCATGCCAGGCGTACATACCGAGCAGAAACCAGATATTAACAGGTGCCGCCTTGCCCGGGTAATTTAACGACCGGTTCCATTGTTCCTGACTGAGATCTTTGATCGCCGCATATAAACGCGTGTGCAACGCATGTAAAAGAGTAATGGAGACATTTACAGGAATTTTTTGCACGTCGCTGAGATCTGCCCAAAGTTGTTCTTCATAGGATTTAACAGTCACATTATCCTCCGTCAAAGCGAGTTTAAAACGTACGTAAGCATTCATATGACTGTCTGCCACATGGTGTACCAGCTGTTGAATGGTCCATCCGCCTGCGCGGTAAGGACTTTGCAGATGCTCCGCATCCAGATTTAGTATGGCATATTCCAGTTCTGTCGGCAGCTGGCGAATATTGTTCAGCCATTCCAATTTCTGGGATTCCGAATAAGGTTTCACTTCATATTTCCCAATGGGGTATTTAGGGTCGGACATAAGTTTTGGTTGTTAAAAAATAATCGTTTACGGTAATTATGGATTCCATTTCCAAATTTTCAAATTTCCAAATTCTCAAACTAACAAATTACTCCTCCCTCCATTCCTTTCCTGTCATTTGAATAAAAACGTCTTCCAAATTTGCCTGTTTTACTTCTTTTGGCCTTTCAAACCCCGACGCGACCAGATTATCAATAAGGCGGTCGGGAGAATCCAGGGCAATGATTTTTCCCGAATCCATGATGGCAACACGGTCGCATAGTACCTCTGCCTCATCCATATAATGCGTTGTTATGATCACCGTGGTACCCGCATCCCGTATATCCCTCACCAGGTCCCATAGATTTCTCCTGGCTTGCGGATCAAGCCCGGTGGTCGGTTCATCGAGGAAAATAATCTTAGGTTGATTGATCAGTGTAGTAGCAATGGAAAATCGTTGTTTCTGGCCCCCGCTGAGCTCTTTATATTTTGATTTGGACTTGTCCAGCAGATTTACTTTCCCGAGAAAATCCGTCGGTTTGATTTCCCGGTTATAAAGGCCTCCAAATAAATAAAGCAACTCAGTCAGATTAAGGTTAGGATAATACCCCGATGTTTGTAGCTGCACACCAATCCGTTTTTTGATCTCATTGGGATTTCTGTCCAGGTCGATCCCATCAACAAAAATCTTCCCGGAGGTTTTCTCCCGGAGAGTTTCGATAATCTCCAGCGTGGTTGATTTGCCAGCGCCGTTTGGTCCGAGTAAGCCGAAAATTTCACCCTGGTAAACTTCGAAACTGATCTTTTTGACGGCTTCGAAGTCACCATATTTTTTTGAAAGTTCCTGAACAGAAATAATGGACTGCTTTTCCATGAAGGGCAAGTTACGGCATGCGCATTAAATCCGGATACCGTATTTACTTACCTGGAAAAAATCTGGGTGAAATAAATATCCCCTTTTTTATCACGGGCATAGCCGATTCCCGTTAGAGTGAAATTGCCTTCAATATTTTTTTTATGCCCAGGACTTTTCAGCCATCCATCCACTACCTCACGTGCTGTCATTGGACCGGAGGCGACATTTTCACCGATCTCTACACTACCGAGAGATTTTTGAATGGTTTTTGCCCTGGAATTAAATCCGTCATGACCGAATTTGACCTTTCCCGCTGCCATGTCACGGCTGTGTTTTGCAGCCAATGATGATTCCATGGAATTCATCCTGAGATCCGGAAGGCCATGTTGCTGACGATACTCGTTGACATATCTTAAAATCTCTGTTTCCATGGTATCGGCGTATCGTACGGCTACAGGGGCAGGTAACCCCGTATAAAGGACTAGTAAGAGATTCAGCTTATACAAAAACATCATCATGATTTTCTGAAATTCTGTTTAATATACAATCGATTTCCAAATACAGATAATTAGTACGTTTTTTTAACATAGTTATTGCGATCCCGAACCCAGTTATCTTTGAGCTTTTCTTAAATCTGCCAGCATGAAAGTATTTAAATTTGGAGGTGCCAGCGTGGATTCTGTTTCACGTATCCGTAAGCTGCCTGCCATCCTGAAAAACTATACATCGGAAAATCTGTTGATTGTCATTTCTGCTATGGGGAAAACCACCAATGCACTTGAAAAGGTGGCAGAAGCATTTTTTGCGGGGGATTCCGCAGTTGCGCTTGATCGATTCAACCTAATTAAAGAGCAGCATCTGCAAATCGCCGAATCACTGGAAATCACTGATAGCGACGGTCTGAGACAAGGGATGGCGGATTTTTTCACGGAAGTGGAATGGTTGCTGCATGATAAACCGGTAAGAAGTTTTGATTATTATTACGACCAGATTGTATGTATCGGGGAGTTATTGTCTACATCCATAATAAGTAATTACCTGCGGGCATCCGGAATTACAAATTTATGGGTCGATGTCAGAGATATATTTGCAACGGACGACCAGTTCCGGGCAGCAAGTATAGACTGGGACAAAACAAATACCCGGGTTTCAATGAATATTCTTCCTTTATTCATCGAATCTAATATCATTCTTACCCAGGGTTTTGTCGGTTCAACAGATGCTAATGAAAGCACAACTTTAGGCAGAGAGGGAAGTGACTACTCCGCAGCCATTTTTGCCAATATGCTCGATGCCGTAAGCCTTACTATTTGGAAAGATGTTGAAGGCGTAATGAACGCTGATCCGAAAGCATTCCGGGACGCCATTTTTATTAAACAACTGGGTTATGATGAAGTGATCGAAATGGCTTTTTACGGCGCTCAGGTCATTCATCCAAAAACCATAAAGCCCCTGCAGAACAAATCCATCCCATTGTATGTAAAATGTTTTCTGGATCCGGACTTACCGGGAACACTCATCCATTCCAGGCATATCTCAGACCTGCCACCCATCATCGTTCTGAAGCAAAACCAGGCCTTGATTCACCTGCGCTCGAAAGATTATTCATTTGTCGGGGAAGAAGGTGCAGCGAGACTATATACCCTGCTATCCGGCCTTCATATACAGGCAAATCTGCTTCAGTCAGGTGCCGTGATACTACAGGTCTGCGCAGATAATATTCCAGAGAAAATTGAAAAACTGGCGCTGGAGGCTTCTTTGCATTTTGACGTTGAAGTGGAAAAAGGACTCACACTTTTAACTGTAAGACACTATAAAAAAGAAATCCTGGAAAAGCTGGTTTCAGGAAGAAAAATTGTACTTCAGCAATGGTCTCCGGAAACAGTTCAGACGTTGATGTACTAAAACACCGTCATCTGTCAATGTCATTCTATTTATGGTGCTTCCACCATTATTGTCTGTTTAAGTTTAAAGGGAACATTTTTCCCCTGGCGGATGGCTGGCGTCCAGGGTGTCATATCAGTAAAGGCTTTCTCGATTTTCAGATTCATTTTTTCATTACCTCCGCTAATGGCATTCGCATAAATGGTTTTTCCACTATCACTGATGATATATTCCATTAATACAAAAGCCTTTCGCTGTCCGGGTTCGAGTTCCTTGATCATATCCGCACTTAGCTTGTCGATAAATATTTTGAAAGCGGGATTACCACCGGGATATAGAGGCAGCTTATCTACACTTACAGCAAGCATTTCATCAGGGATCGGCTGCTCCGGATGACTTAGCCTACGGGTTGCGCGCACCTCCGTTTTCGTTGATAATGCTGCCGGAACTTCCTCAATCACATATTCACCCTTTGCATTTACGATGACTGGTGGCACCTGGTGATTTTTTTCAAAATAAAAAAACGCATTCTGCATGCTTTTTTCAAAAGGCACAAATTCATTAAAACTTACCAAAAACCGATTCAGGTAAGTTACACTTCGGGTATTATTGAAATTGACGGGGAAAATATGCACCGGAATAAAATCCTGTCCCAGATCTTTTGCGTGGGCCGCTAAAACGTAAAGCTCTTCAATTTGACCGTCTGTTATGGGAATACATCCGGTAGTTACACAACTGCCATGAATATAAATATCTCCGCCGGGTTGTGAAAGATCGCAAAGCATTTTATCAGATGCGTTCGGATAATTTAATCCAAGAGACAAATGATAAAGACTCCTTGGATTGAATTCATTAATATAATAAAATCCCTCCGGGACCTGGTAGTCTCCTGCCATCCTTTTGGGGCCGAGGGAGCCTGCCATTGCACAAATCTTATACGTTTTAAACAATCTGTATTTTTCGCTCGGTTTATTCTTCACCCAAACCTCCATCTCACTATCGTATTTAAAAGATCGGATATATACGAAGCGGGCTGGCCAGACCAGTTGTTTTGCAACAAACTGCTTTTTCAGGGTGTCTTCCTCGCGGCTCATCAATTCATTGATTTTTGGAAAAGTTTTCTGATTATCCAGAAAACGGACGTTATAAGCTGTGGAAGTCTGGGAAAACAATGGTGAAAATGGCAAAATCAGGCAAAAAAAGAGGGTTGCCAGGGAGAAAAACCGGATTTTCTTCATACCTAAAAAAATATTATTCATCGGGACGGATAAAGTTACTTATTAAAACAAAAATCTGGCCATATTATTATGTCAGAACTGGGAATAACGCTTGAAAACCAGATTGTTTTATCTTCACGCCATAATTGGAAAAATGCTCAAAATCGGAATCTTAGGCGGGGGCCAGTTAGGGAGAATGCTTTTGCAGGCAGCCGCCAATTACCCGGTTCAGACTTATGTGATGGAGAACGACCCGGAATGCCCGGCTGCGCATCTTTGTCATGCATTTACAAAAGGAGACATACGGAATTTCGACGATGTTTACCATTTTGGAAAACAGCTTGACGGAATTACTATAGAAATTGAATCTGTTAATGTTGAGGCTCTCGAAAAACTGGAATCCGAGGGAGTAAAAATCTATCCCAGGCCTTCCGCCCTGCGCATCATCCGGGACAAGATTTTACAAAAGCAGTTTTATAAGGAAAATGAAATTCCGAGTTCTGCATTCCGGATTACGGCGGTCCGTGAAGACCTGAAAAAATTTGAAGATTTTTATCCAGCGGTCCATAAGCTCGCTTCTGGTGGTTATGATGGAAGAGGTGTACAGATCCTTGGCGGCAAAGATCTTCATCTGGGTTTTGATCAGCCCGCCGTATTAGAAAGGAAGGTAGACATCCACAAAGAGATTTCGCAGATAGTGGCCATCAATGACATTGGTCAGACAGCACTCTATCCACCGGTCGAAATGATTTTTAACCCGATTTTAAATCAACTCGACTATCAGCTTAGTCCGGCAGAAATTCCGCAACAGACCACCTGGCGTATCGAGGCAATTGCCCTGAAGGTTGTCAAAGATCTAAAAACGGCCGGTATTTTTGCAGTTGAGCTTTTCATTGATAAAAACGGTGACGTATTGGTGAATGAAACCGCCCCGCGGGTGCATAATAGCGGCCACCACACGATTGAAGCAAATTTCAGTTCCCAATTCGACATGCTTTGGCGTATCATGCTGGGACTTCCACTCGGCAATCCGAAACATATTGTTCACGCGGCAATTGTAAACCTTATCGGTAGCGAAGGATATGCCGGTGAAGCCAACTATGAAGGATTGGATGAAGTACTAAAAATGGAAAATGTTTTTCTTCACATTTATGGTAAGAAAGAAACGAGGCCTGGTAGAAAAATGGGACATGCCACTATTCTTAGTCCGGAAAAATCTGACCTCGTCTATAAAGCAAAAGCTATAAAACAAAAATTGCGTATCACTTCACTTCAACCCCAAAAAACGATATGAACCAGGTGGCAATAATTATGGGCAGCGACAGCGATCTTCCGGTCATGCAGCCCGCTGCCGATTTGTTGAAATCCTTCGGTATCCCTTTTGAACTTACCATTGTCTCAGCCCACCGGACACCCCAGCGACTGGTGAGTTACGCCACCAAAGCAAAAGACAGGGGATTCAAAGTAATTATCGCCGGGGCCGGAGGGGCTGCCCATTTACCCGGCATGGTGGCATCCCTGACTTCTCTCCCGGTGATTGGCGTACCGATCAAATCTTCAAATTCACTGGATGGATGGGATTCGATCCTTTCCATTCTGCAAATGCCAAATGGAATCCCGGTAGCCACTGTGGCACTGAACGCCTCTAAAAATGCAGGTATCCTGGCAGCTACAATTCTCGGCGCATTTGACGAAAAAATTTCCGCCAGTATTATTGCTTATAAAAAAAAGCTGGAATCAGAGGTCACCGAGAAAATCGCGAAGCTTAAAAAAGATGGCTGGGAAAATAATTACGACTGATTATTCAATTAATAAATAATGGCAAGAAATCTTTATAACAGAAGAAAATTTCTGGATAATACACTGAAAGCTGGTGCAGCAGGCATACTGGCCAATCCCATTATCAAGCATTATCCCATTAATGACACGCTGACAGTTTCCCAGGTCATAGAGCGGATTATCGCGGATGTGCCGGGTGGAAAACTGAATGATACCGTGGATACGATCAAGAGTGGCTCAGGGGATATACCCGTCACCGGCATCGTTACTACAATGTTTGCAACCGTAGCGGTGATAAAAGCCGCGATAAAATTGAAAGCAAATTTTATCATTGCACATGAACCGAGTTTTTATAATCATCAGGACGATTTGAATTGGGTTGAAAACAATACGGTTGTAAAAGAAAAAAAAGAACTACTGGAAAAAAATCAAATCACGGTATGGCGTTTCCATGATTACTGGCACCGCATGAAACCGGATGGCATACTGCACGGAATATTACTAAAGACGGAGTGGCTGACTTTTAATCCCAAAGAAGAAAATGTATTTCAGCTGCCTGCACAACCCCTGATTGATATTATCCGGCACCTGAAAAGTACCCTGCATATTCCAAACCTGCGATATATTGGCGATCCCTCAGGCACTTGTAGTATTGTTGCGTTGATGCCCGGTGCTGCGGGCGGGCAAAGACAGATTCAAACCATGATAACCGGTAAAGCGGACCTGATCATTGTGGGTGAATCGAACGAATGGGAAACGCCTGAGTTTGTAAGGGATTCCAGGGCATTGGGAAAGCAGTGGTCTATGATCGAATTGGGTCATGCTTATAGTGAAGACCCCGGCATGGACTGGCTGGTTCAATGGCTGCAACCCAAACTGCCTGGTATCCGCATAAACCATATTTCATCGGGAGAACTCTTCACCTGGATGTAGTTCGAAGATCGCTTAACCCGGTATTAAATAAGTTCAGTACCAGGATTACTGGTTTTCTTCCAGAATTATAAACATTTGTTCCAGTGCAAGAGAATGTTGCAGTATTTGATCCAAAAAAGCCTTTCCGTATTCTGCGTACCAGGGAATAAAATTATCGACACGCTCCTGTAGGTTTTCCAAAGGAAAAAGTGCTTCCCGGATTTCATGAATTCTTCGGCGGACTTCCTCATGATTTTTCTTTTCAGCCCGCAAAATCTTTTTTTCCAGTTCTTCGAGTTTTTGCAATGCCTGAGTTTCCAGTTTCTCCACGTGTTGCTCCAGGGTTTTATCCACGGC
>Ga0097621_100001393_pt1 | contig 16644 bp, 13 predicted proteins | sample KBSMisM72_FD_73165 | JGI IMG/M metagenome (GOLD analysis project Ga0097621, IMG submission 73165) | Miscanthus rhizosphere microbial communities from Kellogg Biological Station, Michigan, USA - KBS Miscanthus M7-2 (version 2) (version 2) | ecosystem: Host-associated > Plants > Roots >... | reverse complement strand
ATGGTTCCCCTCTTTTTGGGAAGCATGTGCTCCGATGCGTTTAGGCTTATCAGCAATACACGCGACTCGGGAAGGGCGTCGCCAATTTTCTCAGCCGCCTGCAGGCCATTCATTCTGGGCATGGCGACATCCATAACGATTACGTCGGGCCGCAGTGCCACGGCCCGGTCTACCGCTTCCGAGCCATCCGCCGCCTCGCCGCAAACGACCAGGCTCTTGTCTCGCTCGAGCAGCAGGCGCATGGCCCGACGGGCACTGTCGTGATCATCCACGATCAGAACCCGAGAAGGAGGGCTCTGGTCTCGGCTCAAATTCGGATTGGGACACGTCGCCATCGAGGACTTGGACAGATCAAGCACACTGCTAAGTCTACCGGCTCGGATACTTCAATACTCTCCGGTAGTGGGTGTAGTAGACGGGTGAAATTTACCTATCTCGGAAGCAATAGCCCGGTCTAGGTAAGGTGAACACGGTATTGCCTTTCCAAAGTTACATGGCATTTCTCGGCCCTCTACATGTTTAAGCCTATCGACCCGCCTGCAGTAAACCGCTAACCTGCTTTGGTTGTAATTCGGCAAGTTGAGGAGGCCTATGCTCTGGACGATTTTTGTAATTCTCCTGGTAATGTGGTTGTTGGGTCTGGTGAGTTCGTACACTCTGGGCGGTTATATTCATCTCTTGCTTGTCGTTGCAGTGATCGTGCTGATTGTGAATTTGGTGACCGGCCGACGCGCTGTTTGAGTAAAGATTGAATCCCATGCCTGAGAGGACGACTGTCTTCTCAGGCATATTTGCGTTTCCGGCCACTAGTTGAACTGTGAGAGATCCGCTCCTTGCTTAAGTTGGACCAGGTTGTTCCGCACGGCATAGAGAACGAGTTCGCTTACGGAATGCAAATCAAGCTTCCGCATTACGTTGGAGCGGTGGGTTTCCGCAGTCTTCACACTCAACCCCAGAACCTCGGCAACCTCACGCGTGCTTTTCCCTTCCGCCAGAAGATGTACTACTTCTCTTTCGCGGGCAGTTAATACGTCTTTCACCGCTACTTCGGGACGAAGCTTGTTCCTGGTCACATTCTCTAAGACCATTTCGGCAACTTTGGAGGTAAAGAATCGCTTATTGCGATGCAAAGCTGTAACCGCGTTAACCAGGTCGCGCCCGGCATCCGATTTGAGCAGGTACCCGTGCGCACCAGCTTCCAGAACCTCCCGAATCACCTGCTCCGATTCGTGCATAGTGAGCATGAGAATTTTGGTATTCGGCAGGCTTTGCAGGATTTCACGTACCGCGGTGAGGCCACCGCCCCCCGGCATCGCGACGTCGAGGACAACCACGTCAGGCTTGAAGGCTTCCGTTTTCTCGACCGCTTCCCGGCCGTCTCCGGCTTCGGCGCAAACTTCCCAATCGGGTTGACTCTGCAGGACGGCGCGAATGCCCTGGCGGACTACTTCATGATCGTCAGCAACGATAATTCTTAGCGGCATTGAGTGCCTCCCTTGGTTTGAGCTTTTTTAGCGCTCGTTTTTCAAAGGCGGGCTGCGCCATGGGCACCCCTCTTCCGCCAATTCAAAATTCGGTAACTGCGTAGATAAGCCTAGGGGAATGCTGGGACCTGGAATATCCGGTAATTAGCCTAGATGGGGAGGATGAGATGCTGTATGCCTACGAAAGGCTCAAAGCAACAGTCAGTTCGAACAAGATGAGGGCCCAGCCTCGGCCGGACCCTATTCTTCGGCTCAACTCAAAGACGGCCAGAAAGTGCCAGAACCAGCACGATGAGCAACACCAATCCTAGGCCACCGCTCGGGTAATATCCCCATCCTGTGCTATAGGGCCAACTGGGTAAAGCCCCTACCAGCAACAGAATAAGGATCACGATCAGGATTGTTGACATTGAGTTTCTCCTTGGCGTCTAGCGCGTCCATAAGGTAGTCGCCACAGGCCAATGGAACAATCCAGAGTTGTATGTATTCATCGCTTACCCGAACTGTAAACTTGCTAGGGAGCTAGGCGACGTGTTTTGGAGAAAAGGTGGCATAATCGATACAGGGTTCGCTGTATATACGGAAGCACCGTGTTCTCAGTAACTTGGAATGGGGACATTCTAAATGCCCAAGAACTAGCACTACCATCGTCCCGCCAAGAGTTTCCACGGAGCGGGTGCTGTATCCCATTCTTTTTGAAGATTACAAAGTGATACCACGAGGGAGGAATTTGCTAAATGGCAGGTGAGCAACTCAGTATCGTCTGGCCGGGTAAACCTTATCCGCTGGGCGCCACCTGGGATGGAGAAGGCGTGAACTTTGCGCTCTTTTCCGAGCATGCCGAGAAGGTTGAGTTGTGCCTGTTCGATTCGCGCACGATGCGGGAGACGCACCGCATTCAGCTCCCCGAGCAAACCGACATGGTGTTCCATGGCTACCTGCCTGAGGCGCGACCCGGATTGTTATACGGGTACCGCGTATACGGCCCTTACGATCCTCATCGCGGCCTGCGTTTTAATCACCACAAGCTCTTGCTGGATCCATACGGAAAAGATATCCAGGGGAATTTACGCTGGAGTGATTCGCATTTTGGGTATCGCCTCGGCCATAAGCAAGAAGACTTGTCATTTGACCGGCGCGATAGCGCCTTGGGCATGCCGAAGAACAAAGTCATCGATTCCGCTTTCACTTGGGGTGACGACCGGGCGCCGCGAACCGCATGGAACGACACTGTGATCTATGAAACCCACGTCAAGGGATTCACCATGTGTCATCCCGATGTTCCGCCTTCGCTACGTGGCACATATGCAGGGCTGGCTACGGCGCCGGTGGTGGAATTCCTCAAAAGGCTGGGAGCAACCGCGATAGAGCTAATGCCGGTGCACGCCTTCATCGACGATCGCCGCTTGGTCCAGCAAGGCAAGCGCAACTACTGGGGCTATAACTCCATCGGCTTTTTCGCCCCCGAGCCACGCTACCTCTCGACGGATTCGGTGAGCGGATTCAAGACATTGGTGAAAACCATGCACTCAGCCGGCATCGAGGTCATCCTCGACGTGGTCTACAACCATACCGCGGAGGGCAACCAGCTAGGTCCGATGCTTTCATTCCGCGGAATCGACAATCAGGCCTATTACCGTCTGAATCGCGACAACCCCCGCTTCTACGTAGACTACACCGGAACCGGCAACAGCCTGAACATGATGCATCCCCGCGTGCAGCAACTAATCACGGACAGCTTGCGTTACTGGGTGTTGGAGATGCATGTCGACGGCTTCCGCTTTGATCTGGCAGCGACTCTTGCCCGCGAACTGCATGACGTTGACCGACTAGGGCCGTTTTTGGACATCATCCACCAAGACCCGATTCTCTCCCAAGTCAAACTGATCGCCGAGCCCTGGGATCTCGGTGAAGGCGGCTACCAAGTGGGGAACTTCCCCGTGGGTTGGGCGGAGTGGAACGACAAATACCGCGATACCGTCCGCCGCTACTGGAAAGGCGACGGTGGGGTGATGGGCGAGCTCGCCTATCGTCTTACCGGGTCAAGCGATCTCTATGCGCACAGCGGACGCCGTCCCTACGCCAGCATTAATTTCGTCACCGCGCATGACGGGTTCACGATGCAGGACCTGGTCAGCTACAACGAAAAGCACAACGAAGCCAACGATGAAGGTAATCAAGACGGAAACAACAACAACCTGAGTTGGAACATGGGCGTGGAGGGTGCCACCGACGACCCGGTCATCAATGCGATGCGCCGCCGTCAACGACGCAATTTTGTGGCCACCCTGTTGCTGTCTCAAGGCGTGCCCATGTTGTTGGCTGCTGACACTCTTGGGCACACGCAAAACGGCAACAACAATGCCTACTGTCAGGATGGTGAGATCAGTTGGCTGAAATGGAATCTGGATGACGAGCGCCGGGTCTTCCTGGACTTCGTGCGTCGCGTCACTAAGCTGCGCAAGAAACACCCGGTCTTTCACCGTCGTCACTTCTTCCAGGGCCGCCCCATCAAGGGCGTGAAGGATATTCTCTGGCTCAATCCTCAGGGCAAAGAAATGAGTGAGGATGAGTGGATCCATCCTTCTAACTGCCTGGGGATGTTTCTCTCCGGTGATGGGCTCGAAGAACTTGACGGCAAGGGAAAGAAGCTGCGGGACGACAACTTCGTGGTGTTGCTCAATTCCAACCATGAAGACATCACCTTTACCCTGCCGCCCTTGGGCGGCAAATCCCGCTGGTTGATTCAGATGGATACCAGCTACGAATCGGGCAAGGCGCCCGACGAAGTCCATCCTAGCGGGAAACCTTACCTGCTGCGTGGCCGCTCAATGGTCGTACTGATGGAAGGCCAGGACCGCAGAGTCAACATCAGAAAGTACGACGATTCGAATGACGACGAAGCACGCGCATAGCATGCCGTTCGGGGCTGAGGTGGGCGCGGACAGAAGCGTGCGCTTTCGCCTTTGGGCACCCGCCGCTAGGAGCGTCGATGTGATCGTTTTTGGCCGCCGATTGGAGACCATGCCAATGGAATCCTCCGGCGGCGGTTGGTTTGGGCTGGTCACCACAGAAGCCAAGGCTGGCAGCCGCTACAAATTTCAGGTCGATGGCGGCATCAAAGTTCCGGATCCTGCTTCGCGCTACCAGCCACAAGACGTTCACGGCGCCAGTGAGGTCATCGATCCACGGGGGTTTTCGTGGTCGCAAGCCGATTGGAAAGGCAGGCCCTGGGAAGAGGCCGCGATCTATGAATTGCATGTTGGAGCTTTCTCTGCCTCCGGCCTTTTTTCTGGTGTGCAGGAACGTCTCGACTATCTGGTCGACCTTGGCGTGACCGCGATTGAGTTGATGCCGGTCTCAGACTTCCCCGGCCGGCGCAACTGGGGTTACGATGGAGTTCTTCCCTACGCACCGGACAGTAGCTATGGACGTCCGGAAGAATTGAAAAGACTAATCGATACAGCCCACGGCAAGGGGTTGATGGTGCTGCTGGACGTTGTCTACAACCACTTCGGGCCGGAAGGGAACTATCTTCGTGCTTATGCCCCGGAATTTTTTACCGGTCGGCACAAGACTCCGTGGGGAGACGGCATCAATTTCGACGGCAACGAAAGCCGAGTGGTGCGGGACTTCTTCATTCATAACGCGCTCTACTGGCTGACCGAATATAACTTCGATGGATTGCGTCTCGACGCTGTGCATGCGATCGTAGACGACTCCAACCCCGACATTCTCGTGGAGTTGAGCAAGGCCGTGCGCAACAGGATTGGGGCAGAGCGGCACATCCACCTCATTTTGGAGAATGAAGCAAACCAGGCATCGTACCTGCGCCCGCGTGCGGGGGACCAGCCTGAGCATTACAACGCCCAATGGAATGACGATATTCATCACGCCATGCACGCGATAATAACGCACGAGGCGGATGGCTATTACAGCGACTATGCCGATACACCGGAGCTGCGATTGGGACGATGTTTGACGGAGGGTTTCGCCTACCAGCACGATCCTTCGAACTACCGCGGTGGCGCGTTCCGCGGTGAAGTTTCCAAAGATCTGCCGGCCAGCTGTTTTGTATCGTTTCTGCAGAACCATGATCAGATCGGCAATCGGGCTGTCGGCGACCGCATCACCGCCATTGCATCTGCAAAGGCAGTACAGACCATGGCAGCCATTTACCTACTTGCACCCCAACCGCCCATGATTTTCATGGGAGAGGAGTATGCTGCCAGCACTCCGTTTTTGTTTTTTTGTGATTTTGGAAAGGAACTGGCCAAGGCCGTGACCGAAGGCCGTCGCAATGAGTTCTCTTGTTTCGAGCGGTTCAAAGACCCAGCATCGCGTTGTATTATTCCCGATCCCAACAGTGTGATCACATTCGAGCGGTCGACGCTTGATTGGACTAGCATCGAAGATCCATTCTACCGTGAGTGGCTTGACTTATATCGGTACCTCCTTCGTTTGAGGCAGGAACGGGTGGTGCCGTTACTAAAAGCTTCAGCCACATTTGATTCGAGCTATGAAGTGTGCGATCAAGTCCTTTTGGCGCATTGGAAGTCCACAGTTGGACAAAGCCTCCATCTGGCGGCGAATCTTTCGGATAAGGCTGCGACACTACCGACGCAACCAGGCGAGGTGTTTTATTCGAATCACGAGAATGATTCGCTAACGCCCTGGTCGCTGGTCTGGTCGATCCAATCATGAAGCGACGGCGCATTCCGCTCTCGACTTACCGGCTCCAATTTCATCAACACTTCACTTTGGAGCAGGCTACGGAACTCGTTCCCTATCTGGCAGCTTTGGGAATTAGCCATTGCTATGCATCGCCTCTCTTGAAGGCGCGGCCGGGCAGCACACATGGGTACGACATCGTCGACCATAACTTGCTGAATCCAGAAATCGGCACCCCGGAAGCGTTCGACCACTTCATCGACACTCTTCATCAGCATGGCATGGGGCTGATCCTCGACATCGTGCCCAATCACATGGGGATCATGGGCAGCGACAACGCATGGTGGCTTGACGTGCTGGAAAACGGTGAAGCCTCCTCCTATTCCGGCTATTTTGACATCGACTGGGAACCGGTCAAGGATGAGCTTCGCCACAAGGTGTTGGTCCCTGTTCTAGGCGACACTTACGGCGCCGTTCTCGAACATGCCGACCTGAAGCTTACCTTTGACAACTTCAAGGGCGAATTCAATATTTTCTATTTCAATCATCGTTTCCCGATCGATCCCAAGGAATATCCGCGAATCCTGCAAAAGTGCTCCGACAAATTCAGTCAGCTCGGAACCGATCAACCGGAACTATTGGAATTCCAAAGTCTGGTCTCCTCGTTCGGACACTTGCCCGGGCAGTTGGACGTGGCCCCGGAAAAGATCGTCGAGCGCAATCGCGACAAGGAGATTCACAAAAAGCGCCTGGCCGACCTGGTCTCCCGGTCTGCCGAAATTTCCAAATGTATTGAGGAGAGGCTGAAAACTCTGAACGGGACTGTGGGGAACGCCGCCAGCTTTGAGGAACTTCATCAGCTTATCAAGGCGCAGGCATTCCGCCTGGCGCACTGGCGAGTCGCCATCGACGACATTAACTACCGCCGATTTTTCGACATCAACGACTTGGCTGCTCTGCGCATGCAAGACCAAGCAGTCTACGACGCCACTCATCGGCTAGTGCTCGAATGGATGAACCAGGACAAAGTGGATGGAGTGCGCGTTGACCATCCTGACGGCCTCTACGATCCGGCACAATACTTCCGGCGGCTGCAATCCAGCTTTTCCGCTTTAACTCCGTGCACAGAAGCAATCGGCTCCAAGACATGCCGCTTTCTTGCGATTGAAAAGATTCTTACCGGAGGAGAGCATCTACCCGACTGGCCAATCAGCGGCACCAGCGGCTACGACTTCACGAATCTTGTGAATGGACTTTTCATCGACGCCACAGCCTCCACCAAGATGGAAGCTGGTTATCGGGCCTTCATCGCCGAACAGCTCGACTTCGACACCGTGGTCTACAATTCCAAGCGAGCGATTATCCGCTACAGGCTGGCCAGCGAATACAACGTGCTCGCCAACCAGCTCACTCGCATCGCGCTGGCGCGTCGTCACACCTGCGACTTCACCCTCAATGGATTGCGGGATGCTCTTGGCGAAGTGGTAGCCAGTTTTTCCATTTATCGGACCTACGTCACGGCAGAAGGTTCCTCCCCAGAAGATCGCCAGGTGATCGAGGCCGCCGTCGCGCTGGCGAAGTGGAGAAATCCCGCCATGGATGCCAGCATTTTCAACTTCGTGCAGGACGTTCTAACCACTCGCATCGCCGAGGGTCAGAATCCTTCCTACCGTGACGCGGTGATTGCGTTTGCCATGAAGTTCCAGCAGTTCAGCAGTCCCGTGATGGCCAAGGGCCTCGAGGATACGGCATTCTATCGCTACAACCGTTTGATCTCGCTAAATGAAGTCGGTGGCGATCCGCATAAATTCGGCACTAACGTGGCCGAGTTTCACCGCGCCAATCAGGACCGGCTTGAGCATTGGCCGCAAACCATGCTCGCGACTACTACACACGATACTAAGCGGTCCGAAGATGCCCGGGCCCGAATTGATGTGCTGTCTGAAGTGCCTAGTCGCTGGCGCCTGCGCCTCCGGCATTGGAAGCGGATGAACCAGGCCAAGAAGAAAATGCTTGGCGGCAAAGACGTGCCTTCGCTCAATGAGGAATATATGTTTTACCAGACGTTGCTGGGCGCGTGGCCGGAGGAAAATCCGCAAAAGGAACAATGGCAAGCGCTGCGTAAACGTGTTGAACTATTCATGCTTAAGGCGCTGCGAGAAGCCAAGGAAAATACCAGTTGGGTGAATCCGAATAAAGAATATGAAGAAGCTGTTGCTTCTTTCGTAAAATCCGTGCTGACGCCCGGCCGCAAGAATCGGTTTTTGGAAGACTTCGTTCCGTTCCAAAAATATGTTGCTGGCACTGCGATATGGAACAGCCTCTCCCAGACCCTGCTGAAGCTGACTGCGCCCGGCGTTCCCGACATCTATCAGGGAAGCGAACTCTGGGATCTTCGGATGGTGGATCCTGACAATCGCTCGCCGGTGAACTATGATTTGCGCCGGAAAACACTCGACGAACTGAATGCCAGACCGCCCTCTGCGGAATTAGTACGGGAGCTGCTTGAAACTCCCGAAGACGGCCGCGTCAAGCTGTACCTGATCTTCCGGTCACTTAACTTTAGACGGCAGAATCCATCGTTGTTCGAACAGGGCGAGTACATGCCCCTCGTCGTCGAAGGCGGAGAGTCCGAACATCTTTGTGCCTTCGCTCGAAGAAACAAAGATGGCGTAGCGATTGTTGTAGCCCCGCGACTGGTGGCAAGCATCCTCAGCGAGGAGGGCGAGTCTCCGACGGGGGCGGAGGTCTGGGGGGAAACCTCTGTCGTTCTTCCCGAAAATCTTAAGTCGAGCAACTTTGTAAATCTGCTCACTGGAGAGGCGAGCAAGATTTCCGGCCGCCTGTTGATAGCGGACGCATTGCAGGACTTCCCAGTAGCCTTGCTGACAAACATCACACCGAAAAATGGCAACAACGCTAGACGCTAGCCGGCTTTGCGCCGTCTGACCAGTTCTTCCTCTTTTTTTAAGACATCAAGGTCAATTTTTTCGTCACTGAGAGAGGCGATTACATCGTCACTGACCTCCGGCGAGAATGAGGCTATGTGCTCGATGGCGAATTGCCTCGCCTCTTCCTCTTTGCCTTCACTAACCAGCCTTAAAAACTCGCAGTCAATGCTGTTTAGGACCTTTTCCACGCCAGTCTCCTGACCGCGCTAGTCTAACGCGCAATTGGCCAAGGTTCCAGTACTTTAGCTGAGGGAAGGTGCCCGCCCTCGCCGTAATGGCTCCCGGTGTTGGAGACAGCTTTCAATTCGTGTCCAGGTGGAGCGGCTCGCCATTGTATGGCTGCTCTAGACCGCATTATGAGGTAGAAAAGTTGGCGCTCTGTTGGTAGCATTCCGTCCCATGCTAAGACTTCTCTGCCTAACCATGGCTGTGGCGGCGTTTGCCTCAGCCGCCGATCTGCCCAGCAAAAAATATCTGGACCTTGCCGCGATAAAGACCCTGGTAGCCGCAGCCGAGGCCAAGGCAAAGGAACTCAAAGTCGACGTGACCATCTGCATTGTGGACGAGAGTGGCAACCTGCTGTTTTTCCAGAAGGGAGACGCGGCGTCGCTAAACACCATCGATTTCGCGCAAAGGAAGGCGCGTCACGCGGCCGCTTATGGAGCTCCTTCCAAGAATGGCCAGGACGCGATGCAAAGCGGTAAAACAGAGGTGTTGGCTTTCCCGAATTTCTTTCCCAATCAGGGAGGGCTCCCGATCCAGGTAGACGGCAAAACCATTGGAGGGATAGCGGCCAGCGGGGCAAAATCGGAAATCGATGAAGCCGTCGCTCAAGCCGCGCTGGACGCGCTATTCAAGAAGTAACGCAGGATGGCGCCATTGCACGCGCGGAGATCTCACCGGCCTTCCCGCTTTGTTTGAACTTCTAAACCTCCGTCACTGTCCGCGCGGACCAAAGTCCGCGCCACATTTTAATGATTAAGGCCGAGATAGTTTCCGTAGCCAACAATGACTGTTGATCCAACCAGCAGCAGTAGCGCGAGGGCCAGCAGTCCTCCTGCCCGGGTACCCGCGCCTTTCCATTCTTTGAGTCCAATGCCCCACAGGCTGCTGAAGATGATGATGCTCGCCATGTGCAGAGTCCAACTGGAAAACTTGTACTGTCCCATCTGGGTCTCGCCCATACTGTAGAAGAAGAACTGGAAATACCAGGTCGTGCCCGCCAGCGCGCAAAGCAAATAATTCCGCAGCATGGGGACTTTCTTAATAGCAGGCGCCTGTAACACCGCCACGCTCGAGGGCATGTGCTCAGCCATTTCACGGCTGGGCGCATCCAGTGCGGTCTCCAGCGCCGTGCCTCCTTCACCAACGTGGCTGGGCACGGAGGTAAAATACTGGCGGCCGGTGTGATTGCGCATGTTCAGCCATACGCACCAGACGAAATTGGTAGTGAATCCGCCGACAAGAACCACGATCAAAACCGGCAAGCCCTGCCACAGCGGATCGGTGCCGTGCTTCACCGTAATCGCCTTGATGGGGTCGCCCGCCGCCAGGCCGTAAGCGAAGCAAGCACTCATCACGCCCGACAAAATAGCAACACCAGTTCCCTTCTTGAGATCAAATTCCTTGATTACGGCTTGTTTCTGCTCGGTCGACATGTTGCGTTCTTTGGAAATGCCGGCCAAGCCTGCAACAGCAATCCCCAGCAGACAGACCAAAATTCCCAGCAGGATCACCCGCCCAGAAGCCGTCCCTACCACCTGGCTCATGAAGATGCCGCTGAAAATCGGGGGCATCAGGGTTCCGAAGGCGGCGCACAATCCGAGCACCATCGCCATGCCTAGGGAAAGTCCGAGGAAGCGCATGGTGAGGCCGAAGGTCAATCCGCCAACGCCCCAGAGCAATCCGAAGAAAACGGCCCACATCAGGCTACTGGCAGGCGCTTCATGCAGGACGGCGAACAAATCCTTGGTGAGCAATCCGGCCAGAAACCATGGGGCGATGATCCAGCTGAAGAATCCGCCGGCAAGCCAGAAGGTTTCCCATGCCCAGCCTTTGACGCCGCGATAGGGCACATAGAAACTGCCGGAGGCAAGACCGCCCAACCAGTGGTACAGAACGCCAACTGCCGGATTTGGATTCATAATCCCTCGAAGATTACGCCGAACGACTCTAGCAGACTTGCACGCACTCCATAGCCAGTAGGCCCGCCAGCTTTTTGAGCTTGTCCGCGATGTGGCCTATACCAACCGCACAGTGATGTGCCGGCCCCTGGGCATTCCAATCATTTATGAAACGCCGCGCGTCGATAGAAAAGCGATAGCGGCTGTTGGTATTGCCGATTTCGAGAATTGGGCCGGCGACGGATTCCCCCTCCGCGGCAAGCAGCTTGAGCTTTCCATCGACCGTTTGTACAACTGAGAGCAGCGTTACCGGGCCATGCTTCACCGACATCTCAACCGATAGCCCGCGACCTACCTTGCCGTGATAAACCCCCAGCGGACGGACTTTTGTCTTGCCCTCTGCGATGGCGATATGGCCCGGACCGTCATGCCCCATCAGCACGATGTCGTCATTGAAGTCGACTCCATAATATTCGGTGAACGAGCCGCCTACACCAAAACTGTCCATGATCTTCATGGCCTGTACGTTTTTGATCTCGTATTCACCAGCCACCGGCACCCCATTTGCAGTCAGCAGGCTGGTTCCCAGGATGATGGAACTGATGGCGTCTTCATTCTCGGGATTACCGCTGCCCTGGTAATAGTAGGCGATCGAGCCAAGTTTGCGGCTTTCAACCAGCCGATCCAGCGCTACCGAGGTCCGAGCCGCGCGATTGAGCTCTTCAGTCGAGCAATCCGGCTGGACTTCAAACTTCATTTTGAGCTGTACCACCTTCTCGGCGATGTCAGCGTCGCTGACACTACGCCGTAAAGCGGCCAGTTCATCAACCTCTAACATCTCGATGTGCCCACCGAAATACGCGCACTGTTGTGTGAGGTCGGAATATATGTCGAGCATGCCACCGTAGTAGTGGCCCATCACACCGAGGCGATTGTGCTCCATGATATTGGCGACCCGCGCCGCGTCGACCCAGTCGCTGATTTCATTCCACGCCACTGGATCGTCTTCAAGAGTTCCGGTGACCTGGTAGAACGGGATGCCGCAGCGATTGAATACATTCGCAATCTCCGGCACCGGACAAGCCTGGCAGTAAGCAAGCCATTCGCCGGTCATGCGGGTGCGATCTCCCAAGCGATTGAATGAGGAATAATCAATCGCCGCTGACGGAGCCAGATTCAAAATGATGACCGGAACCTTGGCACGACGGACCACCGGAAGCACCGTGGAAGACAGTGCATAGGTGCTCACATACAAGAAGATGAGATCGACATCGGCGCGCCGGAATTCGTGTCCGGCATTAACGGCCTTTTCCGGGGTATCGATCAGGCCGAGATTGACCACCTGCACACCCGATTTGGCCAGCTTCCCCGCAACCAGTTGCGTGTATCCCTTGAGCCGTTCCTCCAGGCCCGCGAACTGCGCCCAGTAAGTATCCAGGCCGATGCCGAAGAGTCCGATTTTCAATTCAGGGACAGACCGGGAATGGATCATCACGAGTGGTAAGCCTACACGAGTCGCGGGACTGAACTGTAGCCGTCGACAACGTCAATTGTCAATAGCGAGTTTATTTTCCTATTGAATTTAAACGTTTCGGCAGGCACAATGCTTCGGGCCTTCCCTTGAGCACAAAGACGACGAGAACGACCGCGACCGACGTACTTCGTAACGTTCTTTTTTGGGCTGCGACCGTGGTGGTGGTGGGCCACGCCTGGGCCCGGGATAAGCCGGTCGAGCTCAAAATCAATTGGAACAAGATCGTCGGCACAGCGAAGACCACTCCGACCCTGCAAGTGGTCGTAAACCCCATGTTGCGCCGCGGCAGCCCGATTCACGACGCGGCATTCCATTCTTTGAAAGACCTGGGCGCTGACTATGTCCGCTACGTTCCGTGGCTCCCATACCCGAAGCTGGGCGTAGCTGAACTGGAGCCCCCCTCCGACGGAAAAACATCGTGGGATTTCTCACTCATCGATCCCATGACCACCGACTTCATGGAGGCACAAAGGGGCCACTCGGTCGTCCTCAATTTCAGCACCGTTCCCCAATGGATGTGGAAGTCGGACAAATGGGACTATCCTGCTGATCCGAATGAGGTGACTTGGGCGTACGAAAAAGGCACAGAACTACGCGATCCGACCTTCAAAGAACCCGCTGAATACTTCGCGCGCATCCTGTCCTGGTATACCAAGGGTGGATTCACCGACGAGTTCGGCAAGTGGCACGAGTCAGGGCATCACTACTCCGTGCCCTACTGGGAAGTGCTGAACGAAATTGATTATGAGCATAGCCTCACGCCGGAGCTATACACCAAGATCTACGATGCGGTCGTCACTGAGATGCGCAAAGTCTCTCCTGAAACCAAGTTTGTGGGACTCGGAATCGCGTCAACCTGGCTCAGGCCAAGCTTTTTTGAATATTTCCTTAACCCAGCCAACCACGCGCCGGGCGTGCCTTTAGACTACATTTCGTACCATTTTTACGCCTTCCCTGAGATAGACCAGACCCCTGAAGTACAACAATTCGTCTTCTTCGCGCAGGCAGACGGGTTCCTGAATGCGGTGCGTTACATCGAATCCATACGCAAACGCCTTTCTCCGGGGACGGGTACCATGGTGAATGAGATGGGCGCGGCATCAGCCTACGATATGGGGCAGGCGCAGCCGGGCACGCCCTTGCCGCCCATTCCCGAGTCTTATTGGAATCTCGCGGGCGCAACTTACGCCTACGTGTTTGGGGAGTTCGTCCGCATGGGGATCGATGTAGCCGGAGAATCGCAGCTGGTGGCCTATCCAACGCAATTCCCTTCCGTGGCCATGGTCAATTGGAATACCGGCACGCCCAACCCGCGGCTGCGTATATTGCAACTGCTGCACGATAACTTCGGTCCGGGCGATCGAGTTGTCGACCGGGAAGGCGAAGAAAGTCCATTTGTCTACTCGCTACCGGTAATCACCAAGAATGATAAGAAACGTGTGCTACTGGTGAATAAACGCGACCGGCCATTCCAAGTGACGATTCCGGGAGCGCGGGGCGGGCAGCAAGCCTATGTAGATCAGATTACTGGTTACGGGCCGGTAGCTTCGGCCAGCTTAGACAGCGACAGCCTAACTCTAAATGGATACTCCGTGACAGCCGTAACTTTGCCGTAGCTCTCTTAAAGAATCACTCTTGTAAAAGTTTCGACGAATTTCTAAGGCGTTCCCAGGAGACGGAAATGAAAACTTTGAATATTGTGCGTATGGTTGCGCTCTCTCTACTAAGCCTGGCCGCGGTTCCTCGCAGCTGGGGTGAAGACAAACCGATCACCCTCAAAGCAAATTGGGACAAGGTGCTCACCACGTCGAAGACCACTCCGACGCTGCAAGTCGTGGTAAATCCGCCGCTGCGCCGCGGCAATCCAGTCCACGACGGCGCCTTCAAGTCTCTCGACGACCTGAATCTCGACTACGTTCGCTACGTGCCATGGCTACCCTATCCTAAGCTGGCGGTAGCAGAGTTAGAGCCGCCAGCGAACGGAAAAACCTCGTGGGACTTCTCGCTGATTGATCCTATGACCATCGATTTCCTGGAGGCGCAGAAGGGGCATTCCGTAGTGCTGAACTTCAGTACGATTCCGCAGTGGATGTGGAAGTCGGACAAATGGGATTATCCCGCCGATCCCAATCAGGTGACTTGGGACTACACCAGGGGCACGGAGCCGCGAGATCCCACATTCAAACCCATGGCCGATTATTACGCACGTCTGCTCTCCTGGTACACCAAGGGCGGTTTTACCGACGAGTTAGGCAAGAAGCACGAATCCGGGTACCACTATCCCGTCGCCTTCTGGGAAGTGCTGAACGAGATTGATTTCGAGCACAATTTTTCACCCGAGATGTACACCAAGTACTACGACGCGGTGGTGACGGAGATGCACAAGGTTTCTCCAGAAACCAAATTCGTAGGCCTCTCCATGGCCATGCCGTCGCTCAATCCCAATCATTTCGAATACTTCCTTAACCACGCGAATCACGCGCCCGGCGTGCCTTTGGACTACATTTCCTACCACTTCTATGCTGTCCCGACAGTCGACCAGTCACCCGAAGTTCAGCAATTCACTTTCTTTGCCCAGGCCGACGGGTTTCTGAACACCGTCCGCTACATCGAAACCATTCGCAAGCGGCTCTCGCCGGAAACCAAAACCATGGTGAACGAAATCGGCGCCATCTCTGCGGACGATCTGACCCAGGGAGAGCCGGGGCACGTGACGCAGCCCATTCCCAATTCCTACTGGAGCCTCACTGGCGCCATGTACGCCTACATCTTCGGGGAATTCACCAAGATGGGTATCGATGTGGCTGGCGAGTCACAGCTGGTTGGATATCCTACGCAGTTCCCTTCCGTTTCTGAGGTCGACTGGAAGGACGGCTCGCCCAATCCGCGCCTGCGCGTGCTGCAGTTGCTGCACGAAAACTTCGGACCGGGCGACAAGGTGGTTGATATGGACACTACGGTCAGCGCCAGTCCGTTTATCTACTCGCTTCCTGTGGTCACCAAAGATGGCAAGAAGCGCATATTGCTAGTGAACAAGCGCGACCGGCCATTCCAGGTCACCATTTCCGGCATCAGTGGAGGACAGTTGGTCTACGTCGATCAGATCTCGGGCTTTGGTCCTCCAGCTACCGCGAAGGTGTCCAGCGACACCCTGACATTGACTGGATACTCTGTCGCGGCAATAACGCTACCCTAAATTCCGTACCGAGACGTAGCTCCTCTACGTCTCTATACGAGGAACCTACTGTGCTGTATTCGAGTCGATCTGTTGCCTGGTCACCTCGTCGGTCGCGGCCACCGGTTCGGCTAAATGCTCGCTGGGTTTTTGGCGAAGCCTCTGGAACTCGGCGTCCGCCTTCTGGCTTTCGGCAGTGTGGCCAAGCGACCGCTGCGCTCTGGCCAACCGGTACCATGACACGGGATTGTCGGGGTTCAAAGCGATGGCTCTTTGAATGTGAGGAAGGGCCTGCTCTGGCTGGCTTAATAACATCAGGACTGACGCCAGACCCAGATGGGCCTCCTCGAAGTCCGGATGAGACTTCAAGGCAAGCTCGAAGGAATCTTTGGATTCGGCGAGTTGTCCGGAGGTGCGGTAAATGTCACCAAGCTCGTAGGCCGCGTTGGCATTGCTGGAATCAAGCTGCAGTTCTTTCTGGAATTCTTGGGATGCCTGGCCGCGATCTTCTGCCGAGGAAGTCTCCTTCGACCGAGCGAGCAAGGTCCTGCCCAATCGATAATGGATGCCCGGGCGCTGGGGCTCCAGCGAGAGTACCCGTTGATATTCATCGATCGCCTTGACGTACGATGCCTGGCTTTCGTGAGCTTCGGCGGCCGCCTGATGGCGCCAGACGGAGTTGGGGGCTACCCTTGCCAGCTTCTGT
>Ga0097621_100001387_pt1 | contig 16676 bp, 21 predicted proteins | sample KBSMisM72_FD_73165 | JGI IMG/M metagenome (GOLD analysis project Ga0097621, IMG submission 73165) | Miscanthus rhizosphere microbial communities from Kellogg Biological Station, Michigan, USA - KBS Miscanthus M7-2 (version 2) (version 2) | ecosystem: Host-associated > Plants > Roots >... | reverse complement strand
GTGCACCCGGTAGGCGTAAAGCTGGCCGGGCCGCGCTTCCGGCAGGTAGGCATGCCAGATGAAATCGCTGCGCTCGCGCAGCTCCACGGTGTGCAGCACGCGGCGGCCCTTCGGGTCGAAGAGGCAAAGCTCGACGCGCGTCGCATGCTTGGAGAACAGCGCGAAGTTGACGCCGGCGCCGTCCCAGGTCGCCCCCAGCGGATGAGGGCGGCCACGCCACGCGAGCACTGATCAGTTCGGCTGGAAGGAGGCGGAGATGGTGCGCGCGGGCTGCACCAGGTGGCAGCCGTTGGTGCGCCAGCTGCCGTCGTCCTGCCGCTGCATCGAGTAATAGGCAAGCCAGACGCCGCCGGCGCGATCGGTGATCTGCACCTGCTGCACCACGTCGCCGGAGAGCAGCATCGGATCGAGGAACGAGACGCGCCCGGGCCGGTAGACCGCGCGGTAAGCCATGCGCACCACCTCGAGGAAGCGCTGCGGCGTGCCGAAGGCCTGCTGCACGCCCGGCGAGGCGAGCGCGAAGGCGCCGGAGGCGTCGTCGCGCTTGAAGGCATCGAGCTGCCGGTTGATTACCGCGCGGATCTCGATGAGGTCGGACACGGTGACGCGGCCGCCCGCCATCGCCGGAGACCCGGCAGCAAATAGCAAAGCGAGCATTGCGATTCTGACGATCGACATTCTCAGCCTCCCCGAGAATCCAGTGCAGTCACCATCTTGCTGCGCATCACGCGCTCGAGCCGGGTGCGTTCGGCCATCACTTTCTGGGCGTACCCCGCGGTGTAGTCGCGCGTGGCGCCGTTATAGAGCTGCAGCCCCGCCTCCAGAGTGCCGGTGCGGTACACGTATTCCTGGAGGATGCGCGTGCCGACCAGGATGTTGCTTTCCGGGTCGAGGACGGCGTCCTCGCCTCCCTCCTCCTCGAGCTTGGCGCGGTGGAAGCGCGGGATGATCTGCATCAGGCCCCTCGCGCCCATGCCGCTTTCGGCGATCGGGTTGAAGCGCGACTCGATCGAAATCACCGCGAGCACCAGCAGCGGGTCGAGCCCGACCTCTTTCGCCGCCCGGTAGGCGGCCGCCACCATGACGTCGGTCGCGCCGCGGGCGACCTGGAAGCGACGCGAAAGATGTTCCGCCAGCACGCGCTGCTCCGCATCGAGGACCGGGGCGGCCGGCGCCTGCGCCTGCGGCGCCGTGCACGCGGCCGCGCCACCGCCGTCCGGAGCGAACGCTTCTTCCGACGTCAGGCCGAGAACCGCCGCGAGCGCGGCTGCGACGAGGAGCTGGTTTTGGCTTGAAGGGGACATTTGTTTGGACGGCCCGCGGGGGACGGGAAATCATCCTAGTGCGGCGTCGCCACTTCCACTATCGCGCCTCGGCGATTTTGCTGTCACCGACCGACTACGAGCGGTCCAAGTCGTGGCGACACTTTAAAGCGATGCCAGGCGATAGTCGCTGAGACAACGACTTCCTATCATCGGGCGCGTCACCGATGAACTAGATACCACCAAGAAAGGCCATCCGGACAATGAAGATCGCAGCCCTTGTTCTCGCCGGCGGTGAAGGCACGCGCCTGCATCCGCTGACCGCCGAGCATGCCAAGCCGGCCCTTCCGTTCGCTAACGGCTACAGGATCGTCGACTTCGTGCTGAGCAACCTGGTGAACTCCGGGATCTCGACCGTCTACGTGCTAGCCCAGTACAAGCCCGAGTCGCTGATGCGGCACATCGCTACAGCGTGGTCGCCCTGGTTCGACGACGGCGAGGGGCTGATCAAGGTCCTGCTGCCGCGCTCCAATACCCTCGGCGGCAGCTTCAAGGGAACCGCCGACGCGGCCTACCAGTACTTCGATGTGCTGCAGGCGCACCAGCCGGACATCGTCGCGGTCTTCGCCGCCGACCATGTTTACCGCATGGACGTGCGGCAGATGGCGGCTTTCCACCGCGAGCGTGATGCCGACGCCACCGTCGCTGCGGTGGCCGTGCCCGTCGCGCACGCCTCCTCGTTCGGCGTCATGGTCACCGACGCGGATGCCCGGATACGGGAATTCCAGGAAAAGCCACGCCACCCGATCGCGATTCCCGGCAATCCGGGGCACGCCTACGCGTCCATGGGCAATTATCTTTTCAAGCCCGAGGTGCTCGAGTCGGCGCTGCACGATGCGCGCGCGCGCGGCGACACGGATTTCGGCCGCGACGTGCTGCCGCGCCTCTGTACCGAAGCGAGCGTTTACGCGTACGACTTCCAGCGCAACGTCATTCCCGGCGTGCAGGACTATGAGGAACGCGCGTATTGGCGCGACGTCGGCACGCTGAGCGCGCTTGCCGCCGCGCAGCAGGATGCGATGGGCCACCGGCCAAAGTTCAACCTGTGGAACCGCCGCTGGCCGATCCGCGGCGAATACGACACGGCGCTCGTTGCCCGTCTGCGGGACTGGCGCAGGGGCGCCGCGGCCGAGGCGGCCCAGCCCGCCGAGGCGGAGCTCAGGCCGTCTGGCGCGTGGCTAGCCGCAGGTAAAGATCTGCGTACCGACGAGCGGGTTCTGCCCAGCTGAAATCCCGGGTCATGCCGGCGCGCTGCATCGCGCGCCAGCGACCCGGATCGCGCCGCAGCGCGAGCGCGCGGCGCACGGCGCCGAGCAACGCCCCGGACTCGGGGCGATCGAACAGGAAACCGGTCTCGCCGTCGCTGATCGTGTCGATCAGGCCGCCCGTGGCGTGGGCCACAGGCGGCGTCCCGTAGCGCTGGCTGTACATCTGGTTGAGGCCGCAAGGCTCGAAGCGCGACGGCATCAGGAACACGTCGGCGCCGGCCTCGATGAGGTGGGCGAGCTCCTCGTTGAACCCGTTCGCCACCGCCACCGTGCCGGGATAACGCGCAGCGAGGGCGGCCAGCGCGTGCTCGTGGTCGCGATCGCCCTTGCCGAGCACCGCAAGCTGCGCCGGCAGGGCCACGAGGGCGTCGGCGGCCGCGAGGACAAGATCGATGCCTTTCTGGTGCGTCAGGCGCCCTACCATCCCCAGTAACGGCACTTCTTCGTCGGCCGCGAGGCCGAGGCGCTCCTGCAGCGCCCTTTTGTTGATGCGCTTGGCGTCGATTGCCGCCGCATCGTAGTTCCTGGCGATGAGCGCATCGCCCGCCGGGTCCCACACCGTGGTGTCGATGCCATTCGCGATGCCGCTCAGGTCGGCGTGGCGCTCGCGCAGCACGCCGTCGAGGCCGCAGCCCAGCGCCTCGCTTTGGATTTCTCCCGCGTAGGTCGGGCTTACCGTAGTGAGCGCGTCGGCGCAGACCAGGCCGCCCTTGAGGAAGGAGAGCCGCCCGTAGAATTCGAGCTTCTCCACCGAATAGTCGCTTTGCGGCAAGCCAAGCGCGCGCAGGACCGACGGCTCGAAGAGTCCCTGGAAGGCGAGGTTGTGCACCGTCATCAAGCTCGCGGCGGCATCCGGCTCGCGCTCGAGATAGACCGGAGCGAGGGCCGTGGGCCAGTCGTTGCAATGCACGACGTCGGGCCTCCAGTCGAGCGGGCTGGCGGCGCCGCCCAGCAGCGCTGCCGCGCGCGAGAGCACGCCGAAGCGCAAAGCGTTATCCGGCCAGTCCTCCCCCTGCGCGGTCTGATAGGGCCCGCCGTTCCTTCTATAGAGGTCCGGGCAGTCCAGGAGATAGAGCGGCACTCCGGACGGCAGGTTTGACTCCAACAGCCGCACCTTCTTCCCGAGCAGGTCCAGCGTGGCGAGCTCCCTGCCCGGGAGAGCGCCGTATGCAGGCAGCAGGACTCTTGCGTCGACCCCTATCTCGCGCAGCGCGGGAGGCAGCGCTCCCGCCACGTCGCCGAGGCCGCCGGTCTTGGTGAGCGGCGCGCATTCCGGGGCCACGAAAAGCACCCGCGTGACGGTCAAATCTTTCTCGAAGTCCATAAAAAAAAGACCCCGGATAGGGGGACCGGGGTCGGATGCCTACACGCGCACGAAGGGAGGGAGGTGCGCATGCAAGGGTGGAAAAGGGTCAGGCGCGAAGTTCGCTCGGGAAGTCCTTGGCCACGGGAATTTCCAGGCACACCGCGCCGTTCGGCCCGCTGACGCCCAGTGCCCGTGCTAGCGCCGGCGTCTGCTTCGCCGACTCGAGCTCGATGACGCAGGCCACCCGGGCCGCGCCGCGGTTATGGACGAAGCGGAAGGAATGCACCGGGCCGTAAGGCTCGCAGATGGAAAGGATGTTCTTGGTCAGGGAATAGAAGTCGCGCACTCCGCTGAACCGCTCGACGATTTCCGGCTTCATTTGCAGCAGATGTTAGGTGGCGCGGGATGCGGCGGGCTATCCCAAGACTCGTGATACTTCTGTAGTAGGGCGACTACAGGACGAGTGCGACGCTCGCTGCAGTCAGGCAGGTGGCGAGCGTGCCGGCGGCTATGGACTTGATTCCCAAGGACACGATCTCGGCGCGGCGCTCGGGACACATGGTGCCCAGGCCGCCGATCATGATGCCGAGGCTGCCGAAATTGGCGAATCCGCAGAGCGCGTACGTCATCAGGGTCCGGCCGCGCTCCGATAGATCGGACATGCGGGACAGATCGAGGTAGGCCACGAGCTCATTGAGGATGGTTTTCGTGCCGAGCAGCGCGCCGCCGGCGCGCGCCTCGCTCCACGGCAGGCCGCACAGCCAGGCGAGCGGCGCCAGCGCCCAGCCGAGCATTCCCTGCAAGGTGTAGGGCGCCACGACGAAATTGACGAGCGCGACCAGCGCGACGAAAACCACCAGCATGGCGATGATGTTGACCAGGAGCTGCGCGCCTTGCAGCGTGCCCTGGGTGATCGCATCCATCGTTCCCGTTGCTTCGCTCTCGACCTTCAGCCCACCGCCTCCGGTCGCTTTGCCGGGCGGCACCATGACGAACGATACGGCCAGCGCGGCAGGCGCCGAGAGGATCGAGGCGATCAGCAGGTGCGCCACCGCGTCGGGGATGACGGGTCGCAGGATGCTGCCGTAGAGAAAGAGCACCGTGCCGGCGATCGACGCCATGCCGCCCACCATGATCGCGAAGAGCTCGCCGCGCGACACGCGCGCGAGATAGGGACGCACGAAGAGCGGCGCCTCGACCATGCCGACGAACACATTGGCCGCCGCCGAGAGCCCGACCACGCCGCCGACGCCCATCAGCTTCTCGAGCAGCCAGGAAAGCGCGCGCACGATGCCCGGCAGCACACGCCAGTAGAAGAGAACGGCCGAAAGCGCGCTCATGACGAGCACGATCGGCAGGGCGCGAAAGGCGAGGATGAAGCTCGAGCTGGCGTCGGTGACCTCGAAGGGCGCCTTGCCGCCGCCCAGGTAGCCGAACACTAGGCTCGTCCCCGCCTGCGTCGCCTGCTCGAGGACGATGAGCGCGTCGTTCACCTTGAGGAACGCCTCCCTGAAGAACGCGACTTTCAAAAAGACGAACGCCAGAAGGACCTGCAAGGCCACGCCAACCGCAACGGCGCGCCAGGGCACGGCCCGCCGATCCTCCCCGGCCAGGAAGGCCAGGCCGAGGAGGCCGGCAATCCCTGCCAGGGCATGGAGCAAATCGGCCATTACGCGGTCCAACCGGGATGAAGGAATACCGCGTCGCCTGCCTGTGCGCCCTTTGGTGCGATACCTGCGTCGATTACCGAGCGGGCTTCGAGACGCTCGCCCGGGAGTTTCCGCAGGCCGAGTTCGCATGGCTGGACATCGAGGACGATGCCGAGGCGGTGGGCGACCTGGAGGTGGAGAACTTCCCCACCATCCGGGTCACACGCGGCGAGGAGGTGCTGTTCCATGGAGTCCAGCTGCCCGTGCATGAGCACCTGAGGCGCCTTCTCAGGGAAATCTTTTCTAGGGAAAGGTCTTCGCAATCGTTGCCTGGATAGCCTGCGCCGCCGCGCGCGGGTCGGCCGCATCGCGAATCGGCCGGCCGACGACGATATAGTCGGCGCCATTCGCGAAGGCCTGCGCCACATCCACGGTGCGCTTCTGGTCGTCCGCGGGTCGCGCCTCGGCCGGCCGGATGCCCGGAGTTACGACGAGCAGGCGCCGGCCGAATTGCACCTTCAGCTTCGCCGCCTCGTGGCCCGAGGCGATGACGCCGTCGCAGCCGGTATCCGCCGCGCCTTGCGCCCGCGCGAGCACCAGCTGCTCGACCGTGCGCGTAGCGCCCATTTCGTCGAGGTCGCGCTGGTCGAAGCTCGTCAGCACCGTGACCGCGAGGATCTTCATCGCGCCTTTCTCCCGCGCCGCCGCCTCCATCACCGAGCGGTGGCCATGCACGGTAAGGAAGGTGGCGCCGCGGCTGCGCAGGTTCGCGACCGCCCGGCGCACGGTCTCCGGGATGTCGTAGAGCTTGAGGTCGGCAAACACTTTGTTGCCGCGCGCCGCAAGCCAGGCGAGGAGCTCGAAATAGCCCTCGCTGCTCGACAGCTCCAGGCCGATCTTGTAGAAGCGCACCGCGTCGCCGAGCTTCTCGACCAGGGCGCGCGCCCGCGCCGCGTCCGGTACATCGAGCGCGGCGATCAGGCGCTCTTCGCGTGGAATCGTCATTGGCTTTTCAGTCCCGAAAACTCCTGCACCGAGAGCTGCAGGTCGCCTTCGCTCACGCCGGCGGTCTGCGGGTCGAACACGAACGCGCGGTAGACGTCGTCGACCTTGATGGAAGCGGCGTCGCGCGCCAGCAGCCAGGTTTCCTTCTCGCCTTTCGCCACCCAGCCGAGCTGGGTGCAGCGCTCGAGGATCGCCTCGGCCCGGTACGGCAGCATGCCGACCTCGCGCGAAAGATCCATGATCGGCATCGCCCGCCCCTCGCCCTGGGCCTTCGCCAGCACGTGCAGCACGTCGAGCGCTTCGGCGAGCTCGCGGCCGGGCGCGCGGTGCAGCTCGGCGCGGATGTCTCGCCAGCCCGGCAGCATCGCCGTCAGCGTCGCGCCAAGGAGAACCACGGTCCAGGAAACGTACACCCAGACGAGGAAGATCAGGATCGTGGCGAAGGTGCCGTAGATGAACGCATAGGTCGGGAAATGGCTGATGTAGAAGGCGAAGCCGCGCTTCGCGACCTCGAATACCGTGCCGGCGAAAAATGCCCCGACCAGGCCGTGGCGCCACGCGACGTGGCGGTGCGGCACCAGGGTGTAGAGGAGCGCCAGCGCTCCCCACGTCATCAGGAAAGGCAGCACGCCCAGCGGATATTGGGCGATGCGGGGGACTTCCAGCCAGCCCAGCGTCTCCCCGACCAAATAGGAAGTGATCGACAGGCTGCCGCCGATGAGCACCGGGCCGAGCGTGATCACCGCCCAGTAGGTAAGCAGGCGCAGGCCGATCGGGCGGCGCCGCCGCACGCGAAAGATCCGGTTCATCGACTCGTCGATGGTCATGATCAGCATGACGCCGGTGAATGCCAGGCCGGCGATGCCAAGAGCCGTGAGCCGCCCCGCGCGCTCGGTGAACGAGTTGAGCTGGTCGGCGAAAGCCGCCACGCCCTCGGTGTCCGGCAGCACGTTTTCGAGCACGTAGTCCTGCAACGTGTCCACCGCCTGGTCGAAAACGGGAAATGCAGTGGAAAGCGCGAGCGCGACGGTGAGCAACGGCACGATCGAGAGCAGCGTCGTATAGGTCAGGCTGGCTGCGGCCTGCGAGCTGCGATCCTCGTAGAAGCGGCGCACCACGGCGAGCACGAACTCCCACAGCCGGCGCGGCGCGATTCGCTCCATTGCTTCTATGATACCGGGCATGGCCGATATCCTCGTTCTCTACTATTCGGTGGGCGGCTCGGTGCGGCGCATGGCCGAGCTCGTCGCCGAGGGCGTCGAGCGCGTGCCCGGCGCGGCGGCGCGCCTGCGCACGGTGCCGCGGGTTTCAACCGGCATCGGCGCGGCGGCGGCGGTGCCCGAGTCGGGGTCGCCGTACTGCGAGCTCGGCGACCTCGAAGAATGCGCCGGCCTCGCCCTCGGCAGCCCGACGCGGTTCGGCAACATGGCGGCGCCGCTCAAGCACTTCTGGGACGGCACCTCTCTCCTGTGGCAGCGCGGCGCGCTTGCCGGCAAGCCGGCGAGCGTTTTCACCTCCACGGCGAGCCTGCACGGCGGTCAGGAGACGACACTGGTCTCGATGATGCTGCCGCTGCTGCATCACGGCATGCTGGTGCTCGGGCTGCCTTACACGCAGGCCGAGCTCAACGCCACGCGCTCGGGCGGCACGCCCTATGGCGCGAGCCATTTCGCCGGCGTGGCCGACGACCTGCCGATCGCCGAGCACGAGCGCGCCCTGTGCGTGGCGCAAGGCAAGCGGCTCGCCGGGATCGCGCTGCGGCTGGCGAAATAACAAAAGGGTGCCCTGAGAGAAACAAGCCGGTTACCGGCGCCGCCCAAAATGCGCCCTCCTAATTCGCGGGAGGGGAAATGAACAAGGTTCTCAGTCTCAGCAGCCTGGCGCTTCTCGGCGCCTGCGCCGGAACGCAACCCGAGTCGTCGATCATCCCGCCGCGCTTCGAGCCTGGCGCCGGCGAGTCGATGACGCTGATCGTTCCGGCGAAGGGCGTGCAGATCTACGAGTGCCGTGCCAACCAGGCCGGCGCCTACGAGTGGACCTTCGTCGCCCCGGATGCGCAGCTCTTCGATACCACCGGCAAGCCGATCGGCAGGCACTATGCCGGGCCGTCGTGGGAATCAGGCGACGGCAGCAAGATCGTCGGCGCGGTGAGGGCCCGCGCGGATGCGCCTGCCGTGAACGCGATTCCCTGGCTGCTGCTCGGGACCAAGTCGGTCGGCAGGGAAGGCTCTTTCAGCAAGGTGACGAGCGTGCAGCGTGTGAATACCTCCGGCGGCGTCGCGCCGAAGGCGGGATGCTCGGAAGGCAACGCCGGCACGCCGGCGCGCATCCCGTACACCGCGGACTACTACTTCTTCACTGCCCGGTAGCCATGATCTCGCGGCAGTGGCGTGGGCTCGCGCGGCCTTCGCGCGCCGGCGACTACGTCGAGCATCTGCGCACCGAGATCTTTCCGCAGCTGCGCAAGCTCGCGGGATTCGTCGACGCCTCGGTGCTGCGGCGCCAGGCGGACCAGGGCGTGGAGTTCCTGGTGGTGACGCGATGGACCTCGCTCCCCGCGATCCGGGAGTTCGCGGGCAAGGATGCCGAGGCGGCGGTGATCGCGCCGCAGGTCCCGGCGATGATGATCGAGTACGATAGGACGGTGCGCCACTACGAGATCCTCGAGCTGAAGTAGCGGGACTCATGACCAGCCGCCTGAGGGGCGCCGCCTCGGCGGCGCTCGTTGCCCTCATCGTCCTGTGCGTCGCCTGGGAGCTGTGGCTCGCGCCGCTGCGGCCCGGCGGATCGCTCGCCGCCCTGAAGGCGCTGCCGCTCGCCCTGCCGCTCGGCGGGATTCTCGCCGGGCGCCGCTACACCTACCAGTGGTCCAGCATGCTGATCCTCGCCTACTTCGCCGAGGGCGCGACGCGCGCGTGGAGCGAAGCGGGACCGGCGCGCACGCTTGCACTTCTGGAAATCGCGCTCAGCCTCGCGTTCTTCGCCGCGGCGGTGAGCTACGCCCGCCTGACCCGGGCACCCGCCTAGCGGCGGGTCAAGGGCAGCCGCGCAGCTGGTCTTGCAGCTCGGCGAGGCGTTTTTCCCTCGCCTGGTCGTCCATGGCGCTGCGGCGCATGCTCGCCAAGCGCGCCTGCTCCTGCCGCAGCGTGGTGCAGCGGCGCTGCAGCGCGGCGCGCTCGGTGGCGGCTTCGCGCTCGCGCTCCCTTTGGCGGCGCTTGAACTCAGCCTCCTCGCGCCCGAGGTCCTCGCTGGGCGCCTGCAGCTTGCCGGAGATCGGCGGCGCCCCGTGGATATCGACCTGGGCGCCCTTGGCGCCGACGCACGGCTTGTCCGAATAGCTCGTCGTGCCGCGCTCGTCCACGCACTTGTACATCTGCGCAAATACGACGCCCGGCGCGAGCAACAGTGCCGACACCAGCTGCCTAGTGGCTCGGGCGTTCAGGGCCGGTCGCCGCCCTGCTTGGGAGACGGGAACCGGGCCGAGCCGAAGCGCACCACCAGGTTGGCGAGCGCGAGCAGCAGGATGGCGCCGGAAACCATGATCACGCCCGTACCGATCGTGTGATGCGACGCGATGTCGCCGACCAGCAGCCTGGTCAGCGCGGTGATGCCGACGTAGATGAGGAAGCGCACCGGCATGTGGTTGGTCTTGAAGTAGATGCCGACCATCGCGCCGAGCTCGAGGTAGATGAAGAGCAGCAGGATGTCGTCGATCGAGGCGCGCCCGGCGGCCGCCATGCCCAGGAACGCATGGGCCGCGGACCAGACGATGGCGCCGCCGATGGCGAAGAGCGCGAGGTAGTGGAAACCGTCCACCAGCAGCGAGCCGAAGAGCGCCGAGACACGGTTGAGGCGCTCGTGCAGCGCCCCGGTGGTCGTTTGCATGGTCATGCCGTCCCCCCTTGTCGACGGCATGATAGCCGTCGGCGCTAGACCTTGCCGTATTGCGGGTTGACCCGCTCCGCCTTGCTCTCCAGCTTGTTGAGGGCGCTGATGTAGGCCTTGGCCGAGGCGACGATGACGTCGGTGTCCGCGCCGACGCCGTTCACGATCCTGCCGCCGCGGGACAGGCGCACCGTTACCTCGCCCTGCGACTCGGTCCCTTGCGTCACCGCGTTCACCGAATAGAGGAGCAGCTCGGCGCCGCTCTTCGCCACCGCCTCGATCGCCTTGAAGGTGGCGTCGACCGGGCCGTCTCCCTGGGAATCGGAGCGCTTCTCGACCTTGCGGTCCATCAGCACCACGGTCGCGTGCGGGCGCTCGCCCATGCCGCTCGCCTGGTTCATCGTCACCAGCTTCCATTGCTCGTCCGTGGTGACGCCGGCCTCCTGGGCCACCAGCGCGAGCAGGTCCTCGTCGAAGATCTCGGCCTTCTTGTCGGCGAGGTCCTTGAAGCGCTGGAACGCCTTGTTGGCCGCGTCGTCGCTCTCCAGCTCGACGCCGAGCTCCTTCAGGCGCTGCTTGAAGGCGTTGCGCCCGGAAAGCTTGCCGAGGACGATCTTGTTGGTCGCCCAGCCCACGTCCTCGGCGCGCATGATCTCGTAGGTATCGCGCGCCTTGAGCACGCCGTCCTGGTGGATGCCCGAAGCATGGGCAAAGGCGTTGGCCCCGACCACCGCCTTGTTCGGCTGCACCACGAAGCCGGTGATCTGCGACACCAGGCGGGAAGCCGGAACGATGTGCGTCGTATCAATATTCGTTGTCAATTTAAAAAAGTCTTTTCTGGTCCGGACTGCCATGACTACTTCCTCGAGCGAGGTGTTGCCGGCGCGCTCGCCCAGGCCGTTGATGGTGCACTCGATCTGCCGGGCGCCGCCGATCTTCACCGCGGCGAGCGAGTTGGCGACCGCCATGCCGAGGTCGTTGTGGCAGTGCACGGACCAGACGGCCTTGTCCGAATTGGGAATCCGGGTGCGCAAGTTCTTGATGAACTCGCCGAATTGCTCGGGAACCGCGTAGCCCACCGTGTCGGGCACGTTGATGGTGGTGGCGCCCTCCTTGATCACCGCCTCCAGCACGCGGCAGAGGAAGTCGACGTCCGAGCGGCTGCCGTCCTCGGGCGAGAACTCGATGTCCGGGCAGTGGTTCCTGGCGAAGCGGATGGAGAGCTTCGCCTGCTCGTACACCTGCTCGGGCGTCATGCGCAGCTTCTTCTCCATGTGCAACGCGCTGGTGGCGAGGAAGACATGCAGGCGCCAGGCCTTCGCGTCCTTCAGCGCATCGATGCCGCGCTGGATGTCGCGGTCGTTCGCGCGGCACAGGCCCGCCACCACCGAATCCTTGACCGCCGCGGCGACCGCCTTCACCGCCTCGAAGTCGCCGTTGGACGAAGCCGGGAAGCCCGCCTCGATCACGTCGACCTTCATGCGCTCCAGGGCGCGCGCGATGCGCAGCTTCTCGTCCCGGGTCATGGAGGCGCCCGGGCTCTGCTCGCCGTCGCGCATGGTGGTGTCGAAGATGATCAAGTTGTCGTTAGGCATGTCCGTTCCTTGGTATAGATGGACTGATCCCGCGGCCTTGTGGGCCGGGTCGCTGCTCAAATTGTGGATAGGGGGATTAGCGCGCGGGGCGCAGCAGCAGGCCCAGCGCGAGGAGCGCCGAGAGGAGGACCGCGAGAAGCATGGCCTGTTGCATGGAGGGGACTATAACCGAAGACCCGGGGCGCGGCAATTGCCGGCCGCTGCGCGCTCAGTCGTCGGGCAGCACCGGGCGCACGCGGTGGCCCATCGCCCACATGACGTAGCCCGAGAGCGAGTAGCCGAAGAAGAGAAGGAACAGGATCACCGGCGGCTTGAACGAGACGATGGCGAAGCCGATCACGCAAGCAAGGATCACCCACAAAGGCACGCGCTTGCGCCAGTTCACTTCCTTGAAGCTCCAGAACGGCACGTTGAGCACCATGGTCACGCCGGCAAAGACCGCCACCACCCAGGCAAGACCCGCGATCCAGTACGACTCGTCCGGCGCCAGGCCGAGCTCGGTGAACGCCCAGACGAAGCCCGTCATCACCGCCGCGCCCGAGGGACTCGGCATGCCCTGGAAGTAGCGCTTGTCGACCGCGCCGATGTTGGCGTTGAAGCGCGCGAGCCGGATGCCCGCCGCCGCGCAGTAGATGAACGCGCCGATCCAGCCGGCTGTGCCGAGGTCCTTCAGCGCCCATTCATAGGCGATCAGCGCGGGCGCGGCGCCGAACGCCACCATGTCGGCGATGCTGTCGTACTGGGCGCCGAACTCGCTCTGCGTGTTGGTCCAGCGCGCCACGCGCCCGTCCATGCCGTCGAGCACCATGGCGACGTACACCGCGATCGCCGCCACGTCGAAGCGGCCGTTGATCGCCTGCACCACGGCGAAAAAGCCGCAGAACAGCACGCCGGTGGTGAACAGGTTGGGCAGCAGGTAGATGCCGCGCCGGCGCAGGCCGCGCAGGCCTGCGCGGCGCTCCACTGCTACTTCGCCGTCGAATTCGTCGTCGTCTTCAGCCATGCGAGCACGCTTTCGGCAGCGTACACCTTGTCGCCTAGCGCCGCTGCCGGCTGCGCGTCCGGCGGCAGGTACACGTCGACCCGCGAGCCGAAGCGGATGAAGCCGTAGCGCTCGCCGCGGCGCAGGCCCGCGCCCGGCGACACGTAGCAAAGGATGCGCCGCGCGATGAGCCCGGCCACCTGCACGCAGGTCACGTCGGCGCCGCCCTCGGTGCGCAGCCACAGCGCGTTGCGCTCGTTGTCGAGCGACGCCTTGTCGAGCGCCGCGTTGACGAACGCGCCCGGAAAGTACCAGCGTTCCTTCACCGCCCCGTCGACCGGCGAGCGGTTCGAATGCACGTTGAAGACGTTCATGAACACGCTCACCTTGAGCGCGTCACGCTTGAGGTAGGGATCCTGCACGCGGCTCACCTCGACGATGCGCCCGTCGGCCGGCGAGACGACCGCGCGCGGATCGTCGGGCACGTCGCGCGGCGGATCGCGGAAGAACTGCAGGACGAAGAGGAAGACCGCCCACACCGGCAAGGACCACCACCAGCCGAAGGCGAAACCCACCAGCAGCCCCGCGACGGCGCCGATGGCGAGAAACGGCCAGCCCTCGCGCGCGATGATCGGATGCGGGTACGCCGGGCGCACTACTTCTGGTCTTCCTTGAGGCGCTCGGAGTCCTGGCCGCCCTGCTGCATCGCCTTGTTGACGTCGGTCGTGACCTTGTCGATCGTCTTCTTCGGCTGCTCGCCCGCACGCCTGGAAGCCTCTTTCTCCGCCGAAAAATCGCATCCCGGCAGACCGACCACCAGTGAAATCGCCAGCAAAACGGCGCTAGTTCTTGGAAGTGTCGACAAGGCGGTTCCTCCTGATCCAGGGCATCATTTCGCGCAGCCGCGCGCCGACCTTCTCGATCGGAAGCTCGGCGGTCATGCGCCGGCGCGAGAGCAGCGTGGGCGCCCCGGCGCGGTTCTCCAGCACGAACTCCTTGGCGTATTCGCCCGACTGGATGCGGTAGAGGATCTCCTTCATGCGCTTGCGCGTGCCCTCGTCGATCACCTTCGGCCCGGAGACGTACTCGCCGTATTCCGCGTTGTTCGAGATCGAGTAGTTCATGGTGCCGATGCCGCCCTCGTACATCAGGTCGACGATCAGCTTGAGCTCGTGCAGGCACTCGAAGTACGCCATCTCGGGGGCGTAGCCCGCCTCCACCAGCGTGTCGAAGCCGGCCTTCACCAGCTCCACGCAGCCGCCGCACAGCACGCTCTGCTCGCCGAACAGGTCGGTCTCGGTCTCTTCCTTGAAATCGGTCTCGATCACGCCGGCCTTGCCGCCGCCGATCGCCGCCGCATAGGACAGCGCGAGGTCGCGGGCCTTCTTCGACTGGTTGCGGTGCACCGCGATCAGGCAGGGCACGCCGCCGCCGGCCGCGTAGGTCGAGCGCACGGTATGGCCGGGCGCCTTGGGCGCGACCATCCAGACATCGAGGTCCTTGCGCGCCTGGATCAGGCCGTAGTGGATGTTGAAGCCGTGCGCGAAGGCGAGCGAGGCGCCCTTCTTGATGTTCGGCTCGATGAAGTCGGTGTAGATCTTGGCGTGGTGCTCGTCGGGCATCAGCACCATGACGATGTCCGCGCCCTTGATCGCCTCGGCCAGGTCGGCGACCTTCACGCCGCTCTTCTTCGCCTTGTCCCACGAAGCGCCGTCCTTGCGCACTCCGACGGTGACCTTGACCCCGGACTCCTTCAGGTTGAGCGCGTGCGCGTGGCCCTGCGAGCCGTAGCCGAGAATGGTGACCTTCTTGCCCTTGATGAGCGACAGGTCGGCGTCTTTGTCGTAATAGACCTTCATTGATTTCCCCTGAGATTCCTAGACACGAAGGACGCGATTGCCGCGTCCGATACCGCTTGCCCCCGTACGCACCGTCTCGATGATGGTGCCCTGGTCCAGCGACTTGATGAACGCATCGAGCTTGGCGCCGTCGCCGGTGAGCTCGATGGTGTAGGTGTTGTCGGAGACGTCGATGATGCGGCCGCGGAAGATGTCGGCCATGCGCTTCATGTCCTCGCGCTCCTTCAGGCCGGCGCGCACCTTGATCAGCATCAGCTCGCGCTCGATGTGCTCGGCCTCGGAGAGGTCGATCACCTTGACGATCTCGATCAGCTTGTTCAGCTGCTTGGTGATCTGCTCGACCACGTCCTCGGAGCCGGTGGTGACGATGGTCATGCGCGACATCGAGGCGTCCTCGGTCGGCGCCACGGTGAGCGACTCGATGTTGTAGCCGCGCGCCGAGAACAGGCCCGCGATGCGCGAAAGCGCGCCCGCCTCGTTCTCCACGAGGACGCTGATGATGTGGCGACTCATAGCTCTTCGGAGAGGATCATTTCCGTGATCCCCTTGCCCCCGGGGATCATCGGATACACGTTCTCGGCCTGGTCGGTGATGAAGTCCAGGAACACCAGCTCGTTTTTCTTCGAGAACGCCTCTTTCAGCGCGCCTTCGACGTCGGCGGGCTTGTCGATCAGAACGCCGCGATGGCCGTAGCCCTCGGCGAGCTTCACGAAGTCGGGCAGCGCGTCCATGTAGGACTCGGAGTAGCGGTTGCCGTGGAAGAACTGCTGCCACTGGCGCACCATGCCCATGTACCGGTTGTTCAGGTTGACGATCTTGATCGGCAGCCGGTACTGCTTGCAGGTGGAAAGCTCCTGCAGGCACATCTGGATCGACGACTCGCCGGTCACGCACGCCACCGTGGCGCCGGGATTCGCCATCTGCACGCCCATCGCCGCCGGCAGGCCGAAGCCCATGGTGCCCAGGCCGCCGGAATTGATCCAGCGCCGCGGCTTGTCGAACTTGTAGAACTGCGCCGCCCACATCTGGTGCTGGCCGACGTCGGACGTGATGAACGCGTCGCCCTTGGTCACCTCGTAGAGCTTTTCCAGCACGAACTGCGGCTTGATGATCTTCGAGTTGCGGTCGTACTTGAGGCAGTCCTTCGCGCGCCAGTCCTCGATCTGCTTCCACCAGGCCTTGATGTCCTGCGTCTTGCCTTCCTTGAGGTTCCTGAGAACCTCGTCGAGGACGTCCGGGATATTTCCCACGATCGGCACGTCGACCTTCACGCGCTTGGAGATCGACGAGGGATCGATGTCGATGTGGATGATCTTGCGCGGGTTCTGCGCGAAGTGCGCCGGGTTGCCGATGACGCGGTCGTCGAAGCGCGCGCCGATGGCGAGCAGGACGTCGCAGTGCTGCATCGCCATGTTGGCTTCGTAGGTGCCGTGCATGCCGAGCATGCCGAGGAACTGCTTGTCGGTTGCCGGATAGGCGCCCAGGCCCATCAGCGTGTTGGTGCACGGAAAGCCCGTGGACTGCACCAGCTCTTTCAGCTTGCCGGACGCATTGGAAAGCACCACGCCGCCGCCGGTGTAGACCATCGGCCGCTTCGCCTCGAGCAGCAGCTGGACGGCTTTCTTGATCTGGCCCGCGTGGCCCTTGCGCACCGGCTGGTAGGAGCGCATCGAGATCTCTTCCGGGTACGAGAACTCGCAGGTCGCGGTGGTCACATCCTTGGGAATGTCCACCACGACCGGCCCGGGCCGGCCGGTGGTCGCGATGTGGAACGCCTTCTTCATCGCCGAGGCGAGGTCCTTCAC
>Ga0097621_100001386_pt1 | contig 16680 bp, 15 predicted proteins | sample KBSMisM72_FD_73165 | JGI IMG/M metagenome (GOLD analysis project Ga0097621, IMG submission 73165) | Miscanthus rhizosphere microbial communities from Kellogg Biological Station, Michigan, USA - KBS Miscanthus M7-2 (version 2) (version 2) | ecosystem: Host-associated > Plants > Roots >... | reverse complement strand
CGGCGCGCCTCGCATCGAACAAGCCGTCGCCCGGCACACGGAGTTTCTCTTCGAGCCGGATGCGCACGACCTGCTCGATTACCTGCTCAGGATCTACCTGAACGTGTTCGTGCACACCGTGCTGCTGAACGCGAAAGCGAGCGAGCAGAGCGCGCGCATGGTGTCGATGAGCGGGGCGACGTCCAACGCGGAGCAGATGATCAAGGAGCTAACGCTCGAATACAACAAGCTCCGCCAGGGACGCATCACGCAGGAGTTGCTCGAGATTCAAGGCGGTCAGGCATAGCCACGAGCCACGAAGACATTCACATGAACACAGGCACTATCGTCCAAGTCGTGGGTCCGATCGTCGACGTGGAGTTCCCGGACGCGTTGCCGGCCATCTACAACGCACTCGCGGTCGAGTGCACGATCGAGAATCAGGCTGTCGCCCTGACGCTCGAAGTGCAGCAGCACATCGGCGACCACCGGGTGCGCACGATCTCGATGTCAGGCACCGAAGGGCTCAAACGCGGATACACGGTAAAGGACAGCGGCGGACCGATTTCCGTGCCGGTCGGCGACGCGGTGATGGGACGCGTGTTCGACGTCACGGGCGAGCCGGTCGACGAGCGAGGTCCGGTGAATGCAACGACCCGCTACCCGATTCATCGGCCGCCGCCGACGCTCGAAGAGCAGGCGACGTCCCCGTCCGTGCTCGCAACCGGCATCAAGGTCATCGACCTCATCTGTCCATTCCTCAAAGGCGGCAAAGTCGGGGCGTTCGGCGGCGCGGGCGTCGGCAAGACCGTCGTCATCATGGAGCTGATCAACAACATCGCGAAGCTCCACGGCGGCGTGTCGGTGTTTGCAGGCGTCGGCGAGCGGACGCGTGAAGGCAACGACCTCTATCACGAGATGACACAGGCCGGCGTCATCAACGAGAAAGACCTGGGCGCATCGAAGATCGCCCTCGTGTACGGACAGATGAACGAGCCGCCCGGGGCGCGCCTGCGTGTCGCGCTCGCCGGCCTCGCGATAACTGAGTACTTTCGCGACGAAAAGAATTCGGACGTGCTTCTCTTCATCGACAACATCTTCCGGTTCTCACAGGCCGGCTCGGAGGTATCAGCGCTGCTCGGACGAACGGCGAGCGCCGTTGGATATCAGCCGACGCTGGCCGCGGAGATGGGCGCGCTGCAGGAGCGCATCACGTCGACGAAGAAGGGTTCGATCACGTCGTTCCAGGCGGTGTATGTCCCCGCCGACGACCTGACCGACCCGGCGCCGGCCACCACGTTCGCGCATCTCGACGCGACGCTCGTGCTCGACCGCGCCATCGCGGAGCTCGGCATCTATCCGGCCGTCGATCCGCTCGCGTCGACGTCGCGTGCGCTCGCACCGGAAATCGTCGGAGACGAGCACTACGAAGTCGCGCGCCGCGTGCAAAAGGTCCTGCAGCGGTTCAAGGACCTGCAGGACATCATCGCCATCCTCGGGATGGACGAACTGTCGCCCGAGGACAAGCTGACGGTGTTCCGCGCCAGAAAGATCCAGCGCTTTCTGAGTCAGCCCTTCAGCGTCGCCCAGGTGTTCACCGGCCGTGAGGGCAAGCAAGTGCCGGTCACAGAGACAGTCCGCGGCTTCAAGGAAATTCTCGACGGCAAGCACGACGATGTGCCCGAAGACCGGTTCTATATGAAAGGTGGCATCGAGGAAGTCGTCGTCGAGGCCAAGGCGTCATGAGTGACACCATAAAACTCGAGATCGTGACGCCTACCGGCACCGCGTACTCCGCCGACGTCGAGATGGTGACGTTGCCGGCGGCCGAGGGCGACATCGGCGTATTTCCCCGCCACGTGCCGATGCTGACGCGAATCCATCCCGGCGAGATCTTCGTTCGCACAGCCGGCGGCGACCACCGCGGCGAGCAAGACTCCGACGACGTGCTCGCCGTCGGCGAAGGCCTCGTCGCGATTACGGGTGACCATGTCGCGATCGTCACCGACATGGCGATTTCGGCGAAAGACATCGACGAAGCGAAGGTGGAAGAGGCGCGTCAACGTGCGCTGGCGCGGCTGCAGGACAAGATCTCGGACGAGGAAGTCGCGACCGTCAACGCGTCGCTCGCGCGCTCCCTGGCGCAGCTTCGGGTGAAACGCCGGCGGCGGTGAGCTTCGACCCTTTGTCGTGAATACACTCCGCCAGCACAGGTACGCCATTCTCCTTGCCGCCCTGCTTTGCGTGGCCCTCGTCGAGTCGTTCAGTCAACGGCTGCTGCGTCCGGTCCTGTCCGACCTCGCCTTGATGACGACGATGCTGCTCGTCTTCCTGATCGTCTTCGAAAGGCGGGCGGATCGCGTGGTGGCACTCACGGTGTTAGTCACCGCCGTGGCCACCTTTGCTGCCCGTTACGTGCTCTCTGATCGCGCTCCTCAGCTTCCCCTTGACGTGATCAATCACGGCGCAAAACTCTTGCTGATCGCGTTCGCGACTTTCGTGATCCTGCGAAATATCTTCGCGCAACGTGTCGTCGGTGGTGACGATGTGCTCGGCGCGGTGTGTGGTTATCTCCTCGCAGCCGGGGCATGGGCCGATCTGTTCTTCTTGATCGAAAGCGTGTGGCCCGGATCGTTCAGCGTGAGTCCGAGACTCAGCGCCGGTTTCGACAGTTGGAACGGGCGCATCGCCGTACTGAACAACGTCAGCCTCGGCTCGCTGACAAGCTTGGGTTCGAGTGCGGCAGTGGCCGTCCAGCCACCGGCCACGATATTGGTTCCTCTCGAAGCGTTGTTCGGCCAGTTCTACATTGCGGTCGTGGTGGCTCAGCTGGTCGGAGCAAGACTTTCGCAGAAGACATAACCGGCGACCTCCTCCGGCGGAATCGACGTCGGAGGAGGATTCGTATCACTTCGCCACCGGCGGGAACTTCTTGAAGATGTCCTGCACCTGGTCGTCCACGTGCTTCGCGCGGCTGGACGGCGTCGAACGATGGTGCACGTGCTTCTCTTCCACCCCGCGCCACATCAACCTGCCGGTCGCTGCGTCTTCGAGATCGACAGTCAGCGCGCCACGGATCTCTTCAACCGCATAAACCGAATCGCCGCCCCATGTGGTCCACCCGGCACCCCACCCGTACGGGTATGGACCCCACCAGCCGGCTGGCGAGTAGTACGGTCCCCAGTACGGACCATAGGTCGTGTACTCCTTCCAGAATGTGCGTCTGGTCACCACATACACGTCCGGCTTCTCGTCGTTGCGGGTCCAGCCGTGCTGCACGAGCTGCGCGGCAATCGCGACGTTGGTGTGCTCGTCGATGAACGGGCTGTCGTAGGTGGCGGCGGTCTGCCGAGCGTCGGGCCGCACCGCTGGGAGAACTTTGAAGGCGAACGTCCTCGGTCGCGTGAGGTCTGAATTCTGACGGAAGTCGTAACTGGTCTTCTGCGCCGCGGCCACACCCGGCCAGAGCGAAGAGGCCGCAATGGCGAGTCCGATCAACGAGTGAGCGAGCGATCTCATGAAGACCTCCTCTCTGCTGTTGTCGTCTACGTCTGGTCCATCTTCTCCAGCTCATGATGGTGCAACTCCACTGCCGCCACCGGACCAACCTGCCGATCACGAAATGCGGTGAGAAGCACGGCAAGCGATCTGCTTATGGGCCGGCGTGCGCTGGGCTTCGATCGCGTTGCTCTGTGTGATCACGTGCGCCGGCGAGGCGACCGCGCAGGTGAGCCATCAGCTGTGGGGCGAGGCGACGATCGACTGGCTCGCGGCGGACAGGCTGACCTACGAGCTCAAGACCGAGCCGAAGACGAACCCAGCGACGCTCGACGTGACGCCGCAGGTCACGTACGCCGTCCTGGCATGGGCCGATGTGCTCGCGGAAGTCCAACTCGAACACAAAGCCGATTCCGATTCGACCGCGACGCCGAGAGTCGGCGCAGAGCTTCACATCCTCTCTCGACTTCTGTCCCCCCATCCACAGAGCCAGGCCGAGCGTGAGAAGCCGCCTCGACGACGAATAGTTGTGAGCACGCTGCTGCGATTTGAGGAATCACAGTCGGAATGGACGTTCCGCGATCGTTTCAACGTCGCGTATCCGCTCAATCGGCCGAAGACGACCAGCGACGGCGCGATCTACCTCACCGCAGACAGCGAACTGTTTGTGCCCTTTGATCGCGCGCCAGGCGGCGATCTCGTCAATCAGATACGCATTCGCAGCGGCATCGGCTACCGGAAGGACTTCGCATGGCGCTTCGACGTGCTCTACATCTGGGACGGAACGCGACATGCAGATGCGGGTCCGCTGACGCCCAAGTTTCACGCGATCGACATTCGCGTTCTGCGGCAGTTCTGACCAACTTCAACGGAGACGTGACCATGAACGTGAGAACAATCGGCGCGGTTGCCGTGGCGGGCCTCGTCGCCTCTGGCGCCTACGCACAGACAGTAAACACTGACGCCGACCCGTCGGCGCCGTTCTCCAGCTACAGATCGTACGCGTGGACGCCGGGCACGGCGTCTCCCGTCACGCTGACCGAGCAGCGTATTCACTCCAGTGTCGACGCCCAGATGGCGGCCAAAGGGTTCAAGCTCGCGACGGACGAAACGCCCGACGTGTACATCGCGACGCACGTCCTGACTCACGAACAGCCGCAGGTCATCGCGAACGGCTTCGGCCCGTGGGGGTTCGGCGGTGGCTTCGGGGCGCTCGACGTCAGGACGTTCGTGCAGGGCACGCTCATCGTCGACATGTACGACGCCAAGACGAAGAAGATGGTGTGGCGAGGCGTCGCGACGGCGACGGCCAGCGACAAGGCCTCGAAGAACACCGCGAAGATCGACAAGGCGCTGGACAAGATGTTTCGGCACTATCCGCCGTCGTCGAACTGATTCCGCGGTGACGTCGATCGTGCGTAGGCGTGTGACGCGGGCGATGCTCGCGATGTTTCTGTGCGTCTCGGCCTCATCCGGCGCGTGGGCTCAGCAGAAAAGCGACGAGGACGAGAGCTCGACCCTCGCGAAGAAGCTGTCGAATCCCATCTCGGATCTCGTGAGCGTGCCGTTCCAGTTCAACTGGGAACAGAAGGTCGGATCGTCCGAGTTGAGCCGCTTCATCCTCAACGTGCAGCCAGTGATTCCCTTCACGCTGAATCACGACTGGAATCTGATTCTGCGCGTCATCATGCCGTTCGTCGGTCAACCTCCGCTCTTCGCCGGCGGCGTGCCGGAGTTCGGCATGGGCGACATGACGACGTCGTTCTTCTTTTCGCCGACATCGAAGGGCGGATTCACGGTCGGCGCCGGACCCGTATTCGTGACGCCATCGACGTATTCGCCGGCCATCAGTTCAGGAAAGTACAGCGTGGGTCCAACCGCGGTAGCGCTGAGTCAGAGCGGTCCGTGGACGGTGGGCGTCCTGTGGAATCAGGTGTGGTCATTTGGCGGGGATCCAACGCGCCGCTCGGTCAACCAGATGTTTCTCCAGCCGTTTCTCGCCTATCAGGCGACGAAGACGATCACGCTGACCGTGCAGTCGGAGACGACTGCCGACTGGAACGCCACGTCCGAGCAACGATGGACGGTCCCCATCAACTTCCTGATCGGCAAGCTGTCGTCCTTCGGCGTGTTTCCCGCAAGCTACCAGCTGGGCTACGGCGTTTTCGCTGCTCACCCCGACATTGGGCCGTCCTGGAAGATCCGGGCGGTCGTCGTCATCCTCCTTCCCCGGAAGAAGTAATCACGTTTTACGGAGACCATCATGTTTGGACGAGACACATCCCCAATTCATTCCACATCGTTCAGAGGCACGCTCGCCGTCCTCGCTGCGTGGAGTCTGCTCACGACGATCGCCGCCGCTCAGGACACGCCGGGGCGCCTCAAGGTTCCGAACGACGCGCTGCCCGACGTGCGGCTCCTCACGCTTCCCGAGGCACAGCAGCAGGCCCAGGCCGCGAATGCGCCGCTCATGCGGCTTGGCGAACTGCAGGTGGAAGCAGCCCGGCAGCATCGGCTGGGCGTGAAGTCGTTGTACTTTCCAAGCCTCACCACGCAGTTCGAAAACCTTCACCTGAGCGAGAGGCCGGGCGAGTTGCTGACCTTTCAGCGACCGCTGACCGGGGGTTTGCTGGCCATACCCGTGGGTGTCGTCGCGCAGGATCAGACGGCGGTGAACGTGGTCGTGACTCAGCCGATCACGCAGCTGTTCGGCGTTCGACAACTCGTACGGATTGCACGCGCCGACGAGAACATCGCCAGGGCCAAGGCCGGTCTGCCCGTGACCGAGGTCGCGCGTCAGATCGAAAAGACCTTCTTCGATCTGCTCGTCGCGCAACGTGAGTTGGCCGCTGTGACTGCCGAGGCGAAGAACGTGCGGACCTCATGGGTGAAGACCGCCGCTGTCGACGCGCTTCGCGCCGAAGCCTCTGAAACGCTCGCCGGCGACAGGGTGGCGACGCTGACCGCGTCGCTGAACGGGCTGATCGGATTGCCGCTCGGCACCCGCCTGGAACTCGTCCCGCCCCCACCGCTTACCGAGAACCTCACGCTGACGCAGGCGCTCGCCCGCGCGCAGGCGTCACCGGCGTTGGAGGTCATCGAAGCCGAACAGACCGCCGTCAAGGCGCACTCCGCCGCGAGGCTGGCGAAGCTGGAGTACGGCCCAGGCATCGCGATTATGGGCGGCTACCTGCATCAGAACGCTCTGAGCAGCACCGTCTTGCCCGAGGACTTCGCGTACGTCGGCGTCGTCGCCACATACACGCTGTTCGACTCGTTCAAGCGGGAGCGGACCGTCAAGGAGATGAGCGCCCAGGCGCAGGCGGCCGATCTCGGAGTCCAGCTCGCGAAGGACAAAGCAGCCGCCGCGGTGAAGACCGCGTATTTCGAATTGCAACGCTCGCGCAATGCCTATCAGGTCGCACTGCGATTGCTGGATGCTACGCATTCCAATGTGAAATTCGTGTCGGACGGCCAGGACACCGACTCGAGCCGTGCGCGCGCAGAGGCCGATGTGTTCCGTTCCGAGATTGCATACCGGACGGCCTACGCCACGCTGACAAGCCTCATCGCCCAGTAGCGACCCGGTTGCGTGCTTCACGCGGTCACGGCTGCCTGCACAACAGCAGGCATGCCATGACCGGCGTTCACAATGTGAGGATTCGGTGAGGAGTCTTCACGAGTGATTGCGACATTCGGTCAACGCTCTCCTGCGGTCGCGACGGCGCCAATCGTCGGGAAGTGTTTGAAGATATCCGCGACTTCTTCGCCGACGCGTCTGTCACGGCTCGCGGGTTTCGACGACTGGTGGACGTGCTTGTCTTCGACACCGCGCCAGAGCACCGCGCCGCTCTTGGAATCCACGAGATCCACGGTCAACGTTCCGCGGAGCTGTGCGTACGTGTCACCACCCCAACCTCCCCACCCGGAGCCGTAGTAGGGACCATATCCCGCCGGCGCATACGGGCCCCAGCCCCAGCCGTACGGGCCGTAGTAGTAGGTCTCGGTGTAGTACGCGCGACGAGACACGATGTAGACGTCCGGATGCTCGTCGTTGCGTTTCATCCCGCGAGCTTCGAGCTGGGCGGCGATGGCCGCGTCCGTGCGCTCGCGCATGATTGGGCTGTCATAGGTCGTGGTCTTCTCCTCGAGTGGCGCCAGCGGCGGTGTGTACTTGAACGCGTAGGTCCTGATGGCGGAGAAGTTCGCGTGACGACTGACGTCGAAGCTGTCTTGCGCCAGCGCGGTCGCCGACACGAGACAGGCAGCGGGAATCGCGAGTCCGGTAAAGATGCGAAGGATCTGTCTCATATGAGCCTCCTGCCCTCACCGATATCTTTTGAGAGTGCAAAGAGGCTGCCTCGCGAACTGACCCGAGTGCATGGACTTGAACGCCTCAACGCGCCCGGCGCTCACGACATGTGGTGAGAATCGTCGGCCGGCCGCTCACGACATGCTGAACGCCTCCATCCGCAACGAGAGGGAACGTGACGTGCAGTTCTCATCGAACGTTTGCCCAAGGAGGGTGCATGAAGGCTGGAACTCTTGGCGCGCTCACGCTCGCGACGTTCGTAGCGACATCGGCATACGGAGAGAGCGTCACGGCGATAAGCGATTCCGCCGCCCCGTTTGCCAGTTATAAGACGTACGCGTGGACGGCAGGGACGACATCTCCGAACGCGCTCACCGAACGGCGCATCCACGCTGCCGTCGAGGCACAAATGTCCGGCAAAGTGATCCGGCTGGCGGCGCCCGACGAAGCACCCGACCTCTTCGTCTCGACACACGTCGTGACGCGCGAGAAGGATTTCGCCGCCAGTGGCTTCGCGTCGTGGGCGCCCGGGGCCGGCACGACGATCGACCCCAAGGCGTACGGACAAGGCACGCTCGTGGTCGACGTCTACGACGCGCACACGAAGCAGATTGTGTGGCGCGGCGTCGCCACCGGCTCGGCAAGCGACAAGCCGTCGAAAAACGCGGAACAGGTCGACGGCGTGCTGGCGCGAATGTTCAAGCGGTATCCGTCGATGTCCAATTGACGCCGCCCGCGAGCGTGACTAGTCGCAGTTCTCGACCGGACAGTGACAGTGGTCCTTGAAGCAGTAGACGCGGCACTTCGCATCCTCCTGCACGTGCCCCCCGGGGACCGGATTGCCGTCGTCGTCCGTGTTCTGCTTGCACTCACGGTGACAGCTGCAGTTGTGGGCGGGATCGTTGGCCGCGTGCACGCAATGCTCGCCAGGTTCAGGCTCTTGATGCCCTGGATTCCCAGGGCTCGGCAGCTCGGCGTTTTGTGCGCGAACAACGAGACAGTGTGGACCAATCGACTGCGCGGCGCGGCGGCCTGGCTGGACGCCGCCGACGCCGAGCATCAGAACGAGGACGATAATGGTGCGAGTCATCACGTCGCAACCCAGCAAGCGGCTCTCCATCTGCCGTCGCGTGTTTTTACGGCGAGAGCCGGCGATCCGCGTTGCGACGCTGACAACTGGCGGCGATCAGCTCACGAGATCGAGCGGCGTTCCTCCAAGCCGCGTGCGGCCGTCCCGAGCATCAGGCGCGAGAAGCCGCTGATCATGAGCTTGATGCCGACGAGCGTCCCGATCGCCCACACCGACACCGATGGCCACTGCATCCAAATCAACACGGCGAGAAACCCGGTCGCGAACGTGTTGACGAGCAGCCATCCCGCGCCGTCCTCGTGTTTGGTCGCGAACCACGTGAACAGATCCATGATCGCTTCGAAGAACAACACGGCCGCGAGCATGACCGTCAACGTGCTGAGCGCGATCAGCGGGTGTGCGAGGAAATACAGCCCGGCGACCAGATAGAACAGGCCGACGAGCGCTTGCCAGACGCCGCGGGTGACGCTGTCGCTGCGAAAGGCGTTCGCGATGTGCATCACGCCGCCGACCACGAACAGCCAGCCGGCGAGCGTCGCGACCGCCAGTCCGGCGACGAACGGCGCGAGAATCGCCATCGTGCCGATCACGATGAACGCGATTGCCGTGACGATGAACCAGGTGCCCGCCTTGTGAACGAGCGGCATCGGTTCCCCGAATGTGTCGACTCGATTGGCCATGGCCCTGCCTCCTTCTCCGAAGAGAAGGTGCAAGGCCACTGCCGTCACGGTATATGGTGATTGCCTAGCGTCGGCCCCTGAATCCGCCGCCGCGGAATCCACCGCCGCCGAAACCGCCGAATCCACGATCGGCGAATCCACCGCCGCCGAAACGTCCGGCCCATCCGCCGGCGTTGAAGTTGCCCCACCGCTGGCCGCCGAGTCCGCGTGAGAACGATTGCCGGTCGAGCGACGATCGAGCGTCAGACGACGACAAGCTTTGCCAGCCGCTGCTCGAGCGCTGCTGCCAGCCCGACGACGGGCTTGCACGAAAGACGTTGCCGTCGTGATCCGCGTACACGTTGTTGCCCTTGTACGCGACGCCGTTGCCCGTGCTCGGTCGATAGGCAAATCCACGGTTTACGCTGCCGGCCTCTCCCGTGTACGCGTTACCGAATACGCCGTGTGCGCCGCCCTTCACGACGCCGGTCGACGGGTTGTACGCCGCACCAGCGCGACCGGCCGCGTAGTTGCCTGTGTACGCGTTGAAGTTGCCCCCACGCGCACCGATGCCGCTCGTGCCTGTGACGGGATTGTAGACACGACCTCGCGAACCGGCGCCCACATTGCCCGTGTACGGATTCGCCCACGCAGCGCGCGTGCCGGCGAACGCCGCGTTGCCCCAATGACCGTAGAAGTTCGATGACGCGACGCCGCCGTAACCGCCCCACCCCCACGCGGGCGCCGCCGCGCCCCAGCCCCAATATCCGACCGGGCCCCACCACGGTCCGACGGCGCCTGCAGCCAGACCGAGTCCGAAGCCCAGCGCCCATCCTGCGTCCGCGCTCCATGAAAACGCCGCTCCCACACCGTACGTGTACGGAGCGGGGACCCAGAGATCGGATCCGATGTACGGCGAATAGCGATAGCCTGTGCCGTACACCACGAGTCCATCGGGCGCGAGCACCGTTCCGTAATAGCCCGGCGTATAGCCGACGTAGACAGAACTCGTCGTGTAGCCGTAAACCTTCACGTACGTCACATAGTGAATCGGCGACGACGCCGGAATCTCGTAGATCTCAGGCGGCACCGACGTGGCGACAGTCCACGGTCCCGTGGGCGAGGTCGACAGAAACCACACGCCGGTCTGGCACGCGTAGTACGAATCGCCGGCAGCGACGACCGGAGTGATGGAGTTCACCGCGTACCTCAGCGGCGTCCCGTCGATGGGCCGGAACTCCGGTGCGCCGCCGTACTTCACAGTGGCGCGCGCCGCCGTGCGCGAGATGGTGGCGGTCTGCGGAATCTGGTTGGCGATGACCGCTTCTTTTGCCTGTGGAGTACCCGGCACCGACACAAGCACGTCGGCCTTCGGACTGTACGCCGGAATCTTCGCGAAGTCGCCCGGCAGCGACGCTGCGCCCACGAAGCGCCACGGTCCGTTCTGCAACGACGGCGAGGTGAACCACCGCCCGCCAAGCAGCACGTACGTTTGCTGCGTCGCGCCGTCAACGAAGATGTCGTCGGCCGAATTCTGAACGTACGTCAGATTGGTACCGGGTATCGACGCGTACGTCGCCGTGCCTCGAATGAGCAGCAACTCGGTCGGCGCAATGCTGACGTACACGGTTGGCGCTTCGCCGTCCTCGTACGCCTCAGCCAACGATTGCTTCTCGTTCCCAATCGCCTGGTTCTGATTGCTGGCGAGGGCGGCCGCCTTGATCGAGTCGAGGCCCGCGGGTGGCTGTGTCGCGAGCGACCACGGACCGCCGACGGCCGGCGCTTGCGCCCATCCATCCATGAGCGCCAGGTAGTACGTATTGGCCGACGCATCGGCAAGGATCAGGGCGCGGGTGTTGATGACTTTCAGGAATCCGCCGCTTGACGGACGCAGCACGGGCTGGCCGTCGATCGACAGGAGCACCGCCGGCGTCGTGCTGACGATGATGCGCGGCGGGTCGTTGCTGACGGCGACATGCCGTTGCTGCTGATCGATCGAGGTCGTGGACAGCGCCGTCTCCAGCTCGTCGAGAGGCATGCTTTGCGTCCACGGCATGGCGCCGTGGAACGCGCTCGTGTATGCGGCACCGTTGTTCGGCAGCGTCGGGAAGTTCTGCCGCGTCAGCGTGAACTGCGCAAGTGACACCACGCGGTTGACCTTGTCGACCTCGGTTGTCGCCGTGAACCAGATCACGCCGTAGTTGGTCACTCCAGAGTCACGCGGCTTGATCGTGACGGCCGAGTACGCATCGAGTTGATTGCCGGTCCAGCTCTCCAACTGCGGCTGGAAGATCGAGATCGCCGCGCCTTGCACGGTGACCACGCGCGGCCAGGGATCGCCGCCCGGCGATTGTCCGGCTCCATCGGTCGACGCGGTTTGCGCGGACACCGTCGGCACGGCCGAGAACAGCAGGCACGCGCACAAGACGACAGCGACAACTTGTTTCAGCTTTGCAAACGTCATCCGCGGCGTCGCAGCAAGAGGGCGGCCAGTGCGCGCCCAGACGATTCGCATGACACATGACGGCGTGTCGCGAGAGGGTGACCGCACACTGTGATGCGCAACCTGCGCCGCATGGTCATATGCCAGCGGAGCCTCTGGCAAGGGGACTGCAATGACGGGACGCCGTGACCACGTCCTTATGGCGCACGACCCGGTGGCTGACCGCCGTGTCGATCGTCATGACGTCGCTGGTCGCGCACGCACAGGACACGGCAGCGGCGACGAAGTCCGACGACGAGCGCACCACCGGGCTGCCGTCGCAAATCGAGTGGAAGTTCAACTTCGACGCGGGCTGGGGCGTGTTTGGATTTGGCAACTCGCTCTACCAGGATCCAAAGGAGCACGTGCCGCAGGGCTACGGCGATCACTGGTTCGAGGGCTACATGAAACCGGCGATCACCGGTACGTACGGACTCTCGAACAAGAGCGAGTTTTACGGCAAGCTCAGCGGCGTCGGCGAACGCACGTACGCGGACGCGCCTCCGCTCGTCGGCAACGCCGAGAACTCATTCCTGCCCGAAGATCTCTATGTCGGCTGGCGATCAGGGAAGGCGCTCGGCTCCAGCGAGAACGTGCTCGACCTTACCGTCGGCCGTCTGCCGTACACCATCGGTCACGGCTACCTGGTCTGGGATGGCACGGCGGAAGGCGGCAGCCGAGGCGGCTACTGGAGCAACGCCCGCAAGAATTGGGAGTTCGGCGCGGTCGGCCGCTTCAAGCCAGGCAATCACACCTTCGAGGTCTTCTATCTGAGAAGGGACTTCCTGCCGGAGCGCGACTCTGACAGCCGTTTCTGGGGCGCGAACTACGAGTACAAGATTGGCGACACCACCACGCTCGGCGCGACCTATCTGAAGCTCTGGGCCGATCCGCAGCTCGAGCCGCAGCGCAATCACGCGAGCGTCTATACGGCGCGCGCGTATACGTCGCCGATTTCTGCCGCGAAGAATCTTTCTTTCGAGCTGGAAGGCGCTGTCGAGCGCAATCACGAGCTCCTGCACTCGGACGCCTGGACTGCGCAGGCGGCGTATGAATTCAGCAGCATCCACTGGAAGCCCAAGCTCTCCTATCGCTACGCGCTGTTCGAGGGGGACAATCCTGCGACGACCCAAAACGAGGCGTTCGATCCCCTGTTCCCGGGTTTCTACGACTGGGGCACATGGTGGCAGGGCGAAATCGCGGGCGAGTACTTCCTTTCGAATTCGAATCTCATCTCGAACGAGGTTCGACTCCATCTGACTCCAAACGAGCACGTCAGCGGCGGCGTGATCTACTGGAACTTCCTCGCCGACCAGGCTGGCGCGCTTGGTCCTGGGGTCACGGAGCGCGATCTCGCGCGCGAAGTCGACCTGTATACCGACTGGAAGATCAACAAACACTTCACCGCAAGCTTCGTCGCCGCGTTTGCCAATCCACGCGCCGGCGTTCAGCAGGCCACAGGCCGCACTCAGAACTTCAAATACGGGATGGTGTTCCTTGCCTACAGCTACTGAAGCATCGACGCCATCAGAGTTCAGGGTCAAGGTTCCGACGATCCCGATCCCGTTCCACAAACTGCTGAAGGTCGTCGCCATCGTCGACGGCGCCGACGGACGCACGCGTCAGCTGCTGGATCACATCACAGCCGAAAACTTTCAGGTCGAGATCGCCGACGGCTTCGATCGCGACGTATCGGAAGACGCCAGTGTCGGCGCCTACATCGTGTTGATCGACGGCGAGCGCCGCGACGAGGCACGCCGGCTCGCGCGGGCGATCCGCGGCGTCGGGTTCACCACGCCGCTCTGGGGCCTCGCCGATTCGCACCAGATTTCCGACATCGCCGTCGCCGGCATGCTCGGCGAAGTCGAGGGCTACATCTATCTCGGGCAGCAGACGCCGGCGTTCTACGCCAAGCAGGTTGTCGCGAGCATCGTGAAGTACGGCCTCAGCCTGTTGCCGCCGTTTTTCGGCGGGCTCATGAGCTACGACGCGGAAGCGAACGTCGCGTTCGCCTGTCCGGGGCATCAGGGCGGACAGTTCTATCGAAAGTCTCCTGCCGGACAGTTGTTCTTCAAGCACTTTGGCGAAAGCGTCTTTCGCAACGACCTCTGCAACGCGGACGTGAAGCTCGGCGACCTGCTCGTCCACGACGGCGCGGCCGCGGAGGCCGAACGTCACGCGGCGCAGGTGTTCGGCGCCGACGAGACGTACTTCGTCCTCAACGGGACGAGCACGTCGAACAAGGTCGTCACCAACGCGCTCCTCCGTCAGGGCGATCTCGTTCTGTTCGATCGCAACAACCACAAGTCGATTCATCAGGGCGCACTGGTGCAGGCCGGCGCGATTCCAGTGTTCCTGCCCACCGCGCGCAACGCCTTCGGCATGATCGGCGCGGTCGACTGGGACGCGTGGGACGACGCGTACATCCGCGAACAGATCCGCACGAACCCGCTCGTGACGGATGCCAACCGGCATCTGGCGGCTCGGCCGTTCCGTCTTGCATGCATTCAGCTGGCGACCTACGACGGCACCGTCTACAACGTCCAGAAGGTTCTGGAGAAGATCGGCCTGCTCTGCGAGTACGTCCTGTGGGACGAGGCCTGGATTGGCTACAACGCGTTCCACCCGCTGTTCGAACATCACAGCCCGATGCGTCTCACGGGACTCGGTCCCGAGATGCCGGGCCTGTTCTCCACGCAGTCGGTCCATAAGCAGCTCGCAGGCTTTTCGCAGGCCTCGCAGATTCACAAGCGCGACGCGCACATTCGCGGACAGCAGCGGTTCGTCGATCCCAAGCGTTTCAATGAGTCGTTCCTCATCAACGCGTCGACCTCGCCGTTCTATCCGCTGTTCGCGTCGCTCGACGTGAACGCGAAGATTCACGAAGGCAAAGCCGGCGAGGTGCTGTGGGATCGCTGCATCGAGCTCGGCATCGAGACACGGAAGAAGCTGCGGCAGTTCGGGCGGTACTACGCCCGCGGCGGCAAGACGGCCGAAGAGCGATGGTTCTTCGATCCGTTCGTGCCCGATCTCGTGACGGTGCGCGGACCGCACGTCGCCGGCGATCTGCAGGATGTGGCCTGGGAAGACGTGCCGACCGAGATGCTCAAACGCGAGCAGGAGTACTGGACCTTCGACCCGTCGCGCACGTGGCACGGCTATCAGGGCTACGCGCAGGGCTACGCGATGGTCGACCCGAACAAGCTGACGCTGCTCACGCCCGGCATCGATCGCAAGACGGGCGAGTACCTCTCTTTCGGCGTACCCGCGACGGTCGTCGCCAACTACCTTCGCGAGCAGGGCATCGTTCCGGAAAAGTGCGACTTGAACAGCCTGCTGTTCCTCATGACGCCGGCTGAAGACGAAAGCAAGCTCAACACGCTCATCGCGAAGCTCGTGAAGTTCAAGGAACTGTGGGACCGCGACGCGTCGCTCGAAGAAGCGCTGCCGACGCTGTATGCGGCCCAGCCCGACCGCTATCGCGGGTACTCGCTCCGGCGCGTCTGTGGCGAGATGCATGACTTCTATCGCACGGCCCGCATCAAGGACCTGCAGCGCCTCTGTTTCCGCGCGTCGAGCTTTCCGGAACTCGCGATGCCGCCGCGCCGCGCGTACGAAGCCCTCGTCGCCAACGACGTGGACTACGTGCCTCTCGACCAGGTGAAAGGCCGCGTGGCCGCCACGCTCGCGCTCATCTACCCGCCCGGCATCGGCGTCGTCGTCCCCGGCGAGCGGTGGGACGACAACGCACAGCCGATGCTCGACTACTTCCTGGCGTTCGAGGAGTCGTTCAACCGCTTTCCCGGATTCAACTACGAAGTGCAAGGCGTGTATCAGGAACGCCGCGACGGACGGATTCAGTTCCACACGTACGTGGTACGCGAGCCCGCGTCGCGATGAGCGCATTGGAGGCGCCGATGGAAACGAAGAAGATGACGCTCGCCCAACTCACGTTCATCGTCGCGGTGAACATGATGGGGTCGGGAATCATCATGCTGCCGACCAACATGGCCAAGGTCGGCGCGATCTCGCTCCTGTCGTGGATCGTGACGGCCGTTGGTTCGACGGCCATCGCGTACGGCTTCGCGCAGGCCGGGGTGTTCAACCAGCGCGAGGGCGGCATGTCGGCGTACGCGGAGGACGCGTACGGCAAATCCGGGTACTTCCAGGTCTTCTACCTGTATTTCCTGTCGCTGGCGATCGGCAACGTCGCCATCGCGATCTCGGCGGTGGGATATCTCGCCTCGTTCATTCCCTGGCTCTCCTCGACGCCGATCACCACGTGCATCGGCGTGATTGCGTTGCTCTGGCTGACCACCATCGCGAACTTCGGCGGGCCGACGATTACGGGCCGCATCGGCTCGGTGACCGTGTGGGGCGTCATCCTGCCGGTTGGACTGCTCTCGGTCGTCGGCTGGCTCTGGTTCAAGCCGTCGACATTCGCTGCCGCATGGAATCCGACGGGACTCTCGCTCGGCCAAGGCATGGGCTCGAGCATCGCGCTGACGCTCTGGGCCTTTCTCGGCATGGAGTCGGCGGCGCAGAACTCCAGCGCTGTTGAAGACCCGAAGCGCAACGTGCCGCTCGCCTGCATGTTCGGCACGCTCGGCGCGGCGGCGATCTACATCCTGTCGACCACGGTCATCCAGGGCATCGTGCC
>Ga0097621_100001378_pt1 | contig 16716 bp, 14 predicted proteins | sample KBSMisM72_FD_73165 | JGI IMG/M metagenome (GOLD analysis project Ga0097621, IMG submission 73165) | Miscanthus rhizosphere microbial communities from Kellogg Biological Station, Michigan, USA - KBS Miscanthus M7-2 (version 2) (version 2) | ecosystem: Host-associated > Plants > Roots >... | reverse complement strand
GCCATCAGGCCGAGACTCATGTGCGGATCCGTAAGGCTGCTATCAAGTTCGAGAGCTTTGTTCGCGTATTCGCGTGCTTTGGGAAAGACTTCTTTTGCAGGCGAGTAACCGTAAATAGCCAGGTACGTGTAACCCGTAGCCATACCTGCATAAGCCATCGCGAATTGAGGATCGAGATTTACCGCTCGCTGAAAGTTTTCGATTGCAGCCTGCGAATCTCGTGGCGTTCGTTTGTTGGCTAAGAACTTACCGCGCAGAAAAAGCCTGTAAGCTTCCGAGTTTGCAGTGGGATTCTTCATCATTCGCTGCTCTTCGGCGCCCGTCAGTTTTGTTCGCAGCTTGCTTGAAACATCCCGCGCGAGTTCGCTCTGCAGTGTAGCGAGGTCTGATTGCTGGCGATCGTAATGATCGCCCCAGATAAAGTTGCCTGTACGTGCATCAACTAGTTCGAGGTAGACCGTCAAATCCGAACCACGCTGTACGACCCGCCCATTGAGAACAGCCTGAACATTGAGATCTTTCCCGATCGTCTGCGGATTCGTTTCCTTACCTTTGTATCGAAACACCAGCGAACGAGCTTTGACGTTCAGATTCGGTATCTGCGAGAGACTGCTGATCAGCGTTTCCGTCATGCCATCCGAGAGATACTCGACGTCGGCGTTTCCACCTTCGTTCACAAACGGCATCACCGCGATCGATTGAATCGCCGCTTCAGTACCGTTGGTTCGGAGATACGCAGTGACACCAATGGCGGCGAGCAGAATTACGACTACGGCAACGATTGCTGCGAGCTTGTGCTGTTTGATTCCCGAGACGATGTATTCGGCACTCGATGTGGTCGCTGCAGGCGCTGCCGGATTGGTTGCGGGCGCTTGTGAGCCTGCGGCGCTCGAACTCCGCATTGCCGGCGCTGCCGTGCGTTCGATCTCTGCATCGACGTCGAGCTTGCGCCGTAGATTGCGCAGATCGATCAGCAAATCCTTCGCAGTTTGGTAACGCTCGTTCTTATCTTTCGCCAAACATTTGTCGATGATCTCTTCCAATCTTTCGGGAACACCATTGACGTGTTGCGAGAGAGGCAACGGCTCCGCTTCCTGAACCGCGATGATCTGGCGGTGAATGTCCGAAGCCTGAAACGGCAGGCAGCCCGCGATCATTTCATACAGGACCACCCCGAAGCTCCAGATGTCGGTGCGTTGGTCTATGTCTTTGCCAACCGATTGCTCAGGCGACATGTAATTGACGGTACCCATCACGACGCCGGGAGTCGTGTTGACCGGGACTCGCGTCGCATCTTCGGAACCGATTGGACCACCTTCAACACTTTCGGATTCTGCTAACTTCGCGAGACCGAAATCGAGTACCTTCACGATCTGGTCTTTGCGAACCATCACGTTCTCGGGTTTCAGATCGCGATGGGCCACGCCCGCCTCGTGCGCGGCATTCAGCGCCGCCATGATCTGTAATGCCAGATCGAGCACGTCGATCAACTTAAAGCGACGATCGGAGAGGTGTTGTCGCAGAGTTAAGCCGTCGATGTATTCCGTAGCGATAAAGCTGGTGGACTCTGTTTGTCCAAACTCGTAGACGGTGAGAATGTTTGGATGATTGAGGTTCGAAACTGTGCGCGCTTCCTGTGTGAAACGCTGCAGCCGATCTTTATTGCTCGCAACTTCGGCCGACAGAAGCTTCAGCGCGACGAGGCGGCCGAGTGCGGATGTGTCCTGGGCCAGGTAAACCTCACCCATTCCACCCGCGCCGAGTTTGGAGAGGATCTTATAGTGCGACAGCTCCGTATTTGGGGAGATTCCATCCACGGGTGCGGATCATATCTTATCTGTGTAATCTGTGGCTAAGAAGACGGTCGACTTCCTTGCCTTTGAGGGTTTCCAATCCCGTCAGGATCAACAGTGCATTAACTTCTGCCCCTTTGGGGTTGGTGTGCGTGTGATCGGTTGCAAAGAACGTTTTAACTTTGTCTTCTCCCCACTCTTCGTATTTATCCGCAATCAACTTCGTGACGTCGAGGAACTGCACATTCTGTGATGCCGCGACCTCTTTGGCCCACTGGCCGAATTTTCCGGAGCCACGTTCGACATGACCATCCTTCCAGATGTTTCTTACTGTCAGCGAGAGCACGATCGGAATCGCGCCTTTAGCTTTCGTGTCCGCGATCATCTTGCGCAAGTACCAGCCGTACGTATGCACAACTTCGTGTTCCTTCGTGAGCAGGTTGTCGATCTCCTGTATTTCCTCACCGGTGCCGGGAAGGGAACCGCGGGCGCGCGATGCGTCGTTGATCGCTCCGGCGTCGTTGTGACCAAACTGGATGAGGACAAGATCTCCTCGTTTCATTTCGCTCAACACGTTATCCCAGAGGCCCTGAGTGATAAAGGTGCGACTACTACGTCCCGCCCGAGCTCGATTCAACACGTTTACTTTGGTCGTGTCGAAAAGATCGATGAACGGATCGCCCCAACCACGTCCACCGTTGGCGTTGTTATTCGCGGTCGAATCTCCGATGACGAATATCGTCGGCAGCTTCGGATTGATCGACTGCGCCGCGTTAGTCTGCGACGCATCGTAAATCTCGATCTCGAAGATGCCAATCGTGCCTTTATGATCCGCATCCTCTGCGGTCAGTTCAATTTTCAGATTGCTTCCTGTGACGGGTGGAAACGAGAGTGTGACGTATCCGAGACTGAGCGGCGTCTCACCAGTAAACACCGGCTTGTCGTCCACAGAAATCCGCAATGGATACGAACGTGTGCGCCAATTCGCAAGTTTCAGCGTGACTTCAGAGATGCGTTCAGGACGAGCAAACTCGTATTTGATCCATGCGTCGGCGAGTTTTCCATTGCTTACCCATTCAGTTGTCTCGTTATCGTCGAAACTCAATCGAGCTTGATCCGGGTTTGTTCCCGCCAAGACGTTTGCGATCGGCGCTGTCTGTCGAGTCATCAGCAGCGGTCGTGCAGCCGGTGTTGGACCACGCAAGAGGTAAGAAGGCAGCCGTGTTTCAGGCATTAGTAATAAACCTCCGCTTACTGTGACAGGCTGCGAAAGAATCTCGGCGGTTGCGCTCTTGAGTCCATCAGCGGTTGCGCGAACAACAATTTTGCCGACCTGCGGCTTCGCGCGAATAATGACGCGATTTACGCCATTCTCAACCGGCAAACTCTTCGACAGCACGTAATTGTCCGGACCTTGCGCGATGCCGCCACGCCACTCTGCTGGCCCATCGATCGAAAAGTTGACCAGATTTAATGCCGTCGGACATCGTTGACCTTTCGCATCGACTACTTCGACGTCGACGAGCGCCACGTCGGCTCCATCGGCGCGCAAACCGAACGGGCTCGTGTGCGCAGTTAGACGGATGGCCGCAGCCTCGCCCGCCGTTTTCTTCGAGTCTTCGCTGATCTTGCGTGCGCCCGAGTCATAGCCCACGGCCCTGATCGTTCCCGGTTGCCACGCAACATCTTTGAATGTGAACAGAAAACGATTGCTCTGCTCGCCAAAGCCCTGTGATACACCGTTGATGAATAGTTCTACTTTCTCGGCGCTCGAGACGACGTAAACGTTTTTCTTCGTGCCCGCGGCGTAATTCCAGTGACCGATGATGTGCGTGCGCGGGCGTTCGACGTCGACCCAACCGTCCCACATCACTTGGTGCGCAAAGTAACCGTCTTTCGGCAGGCGCATGGCGTCGACCTCGCCGCTGCGACGATAGTTCTCGGCGCCTCGATGATGCGTATTCGAGTCGGAGAAGATGATGTTGACGCCACCGCTACTGACGCGCGTGCCGGTGCCCGGACGTTCGCGCCAGTAGTCGTACCAACGCACGACGTTCTCGATCGCGTGTGAGTCCTGATTCCGGTTGTAAGCGGTCGCGTCCTGGTTTTGATACAAAGGTCCGGCGCCGTTTTTGTGAAAGGGGGGCGAATAATCGTCCCAGTATTTCCTCAGCGCCTCGTCGCGCGAATACTCCATTGCCCACATCGGAAAGTGCGCGCTCTTGTTTATGTAGAGCATCTCGCCGCCGTACTCGGCGACATTGCTGTCGAGCATCTCACGCGACCCGATGGCCCGACCGCCGCGCGGATCATACTGATCGCGCACCGCTTTCATTTCCTCCATGTGCTTTTCGCTGACGCCCTTGTTGCCCGACTCGTAGAAGACGATGCTCGGATTGTTACGGTTGTAGATGATGGCGTCGCGCATCAGCTCGACGCGTTGTTCCCAACGACGGCCATCGGCGTCCTTTTCAGAGTCGCCCGCCGGCATCGCTTGCATGAGTCCGAGTCGATCGCACGATTCGACGTCCTGTTTCCATGGCGTTACGTGCATCCAGCGCACGAGGTTCGCGTTCGATTCGAGCATCAGACGATTACTGAAATCGCTGAGCCACGCCGGCACTGCCGAGCCGAGCGCGGGCCACTCATTCGTCGTGCGCTGTGCGTAGCCCTTCAGTTGGATCGTGCGATCATTCAGCTTCATCACGCCTTTCGAGAATTCCGTCTTGCGAAAGCCCGTGCGCGTCCAGACCATGTCAACCGGGCGGGTGTCAACCATCAGAACAGTTGCGACGTTGTAGAGATAGCCGTAACCCCAACTCCAAAAGTTGAGACCGCCAATGCGCGCGGTGGCGCTGACAAGCTTCGTCTCGCCGGGTTTTATTACGTACGAGTCGCCCGTAATTGTCTTGATCGATGTTCCGTTTGCGTCGACGATCATGACCTGGTAGGTGAAAGTCTTGGCTGTTGTGAATTCGTTTTTTACTTGCGCTTCGGCGGTGATCTGCGCGCTTCGTCCTTTGATATCGAAATCCTGTGCGTAAACATAGACGCCCGTTGTGTCGAGGTTCGAGTAGAGCGGCAGTGTCTGATAGAGACGATCTGTGATGTGCAGGAAAACGTTCTTATTGATGCCGCCGTAGTTGGCGTAAAAGTTTCGGTCGCTCCACTGGTACGTTGAGCCCGTTGTCTGCTCCTGATAATCCCACGAGTTATCTACGCGCACTGCGAGCACGTTTTCCTTCGGGCCAGGCTGGACGAATTCCGTGATGTCAAAACCGAAGGCCATCACGCCGTTCTCGTGCCGGCCGACAAGCTTGCCGTTGATATAGAACTCACCACCATGACGAATGCCTTCGAACTCGAGGAAGACCTTGCGTCCCTTGCTGTCAGCAGGGAGTGTGAAATGTTTGCGATACCAGGCGACGCCGGTGCTCAAGTCTTTGATGTCTTTGCGAAACGCATCGTCTTCGTTCCACGCGTAAGGTGTCGTGACGCTCTTCCAGCCTGAATCATCGAACGCGGCCTCCTTCGCGCCCACCGGATCGCCGACAAAAACCTTCCAACCGGAGTTGAAGTTGTATTTTGCCCGCACGTTTCGAGCAGCGATGTCTGCGTTTACGACGCTTACGCTCAAACAAATAACGCTACATAGCGTTGCGAGACGTTGGAAAGTAGTCATCTCTCAAATGTACTTGGGTACAGTCAGTACCGTCCGCGGTAGCGGATGGGTCAACGATCAGGTTTCTTGGACACAGTCAGAACCACCACGCGGTAGTGGGTGGGTACGCCGTAGGCACGAACAGTGCTTTGCCTCAAAAGTCGGAAAATCATCTTGGATCGGGTCAGTACAAGGAGCAGTAGCGACCTGGTCAGTGATCAGCATGCGACATTTCCTAATGATTCGTGACTGCTATGGTTTAACCAGGTCGCTACCGCTCCCTGTACTGACCCGATCCAGGCGCGGAATCGAACTTTTGAGGCAAAGCCCACGCACAGGGTCAATTGCCCGCTGGTTTTACATCCGCCGGCAACGGACTCGGCGGAATCCTAATGCTCTCAAATAAATCAGGTCGAGTCGGTAAAAACCGCGGCAAGTCTTTGATCAAATATCTCGCAACGCCCAGCTTGTTCGTTCGGATCCCCTCGACGATGCACTTCGCCAGCTCGTAGCTGCCGTAGTTGTTGTGATGCGTGTTGTCATTTGGCGCAAACGCACGCTTCGACGGCTCCGCTCCCCACGCTTCATAAAGCGTCTTGCTCGTCGCGTTCAGATCGATCAGCGGCCTTCTCACGCTCTTTCAGTTTCACCTCGCCGCCGCCCGCAATCTGTGGCGGCGCCAAAAATTAGCACCACAACGCACATCGTGAGATATTTAGCCGCAGATAAACGCGGATGCATACGGATAAGCCTGTTGCCGTCCAGAGTATCACAACGTGGAGCACAAGAGGTTGATGGTGACAAACCCATTAGACTGGTCCACAACCATGTCAGCAGTGCGAAAACTGTTGTTCGTTACGATCACAATCTTGAGCTTCGTAGCGGCCTGTGTAGCGCAAGAAAGCCAGTCGCCGTGCATGCAGATAGAAAATGGCATTCGCGTGAATGCACCGACATGGCGTCTTGTGAGGAAGAGTGCCACTTGCAACCGAAACCTGTCTTATCTGAAATACCAATTCGGCAAGTCTTTAGTTTTTGTTTTCATCTTTCCCCAGAAATCATTAGAAGAGGCGGCAGAAGCCTTCGATTATCGTGGTACTGACGAAGAGTTTTATTCACGTAAAGTCGAAGTACTTGGAAGTGGTTGGCGAAACTCGAAAGAGAAGAATCGGGTGTGGAAGGCTTGGAGCGGTGAAACGGGAGTTGATCTTAAAAAAGGAAAAGTGGTGGTCCGAGTCAGCGCATCAACGTTGAACCTGAGCCGACAGTTTGGGCAGTACGTAGGTGACGCCTTGCCCGACACATAAACGCGGATGCCGCTGAACACGCACGAACAGGAATTCGCACGCAACTTCATGTATGAGACAGGCAACAAGATCTGCGAAGTTCAAGACGCGATCCAGAGCCGGGTAATGTTGCAGGCAGCGGTGATGTTTGCCGTCAGCGCCTCAGCACCAATCGGTTCACCGCATATCTTTAGCCACAAAGAGGCACATAAGGCACAAAACGCGTTTTTGAACTGAGCTGTATTTCTTTTTGTGCTTTATGTGCCTCTTTGTGGCTAAAACTTCTTGTGCCTTTTGTGGCCGCTCGGTAATACTCTCTGCATTCTTATGTCGACACAAACGAACCAGCCCGTCGCGTTGCGGTGCGAGGGATTAGTGAAGAGGTTTGCGGATGTTACCGCGGTCAATGGGCTCGATCTGGAAGTGTTCGCCGGGGAGTGTTTTGGGTTGCTTGGGCCAAATGGGGCGGGGAAGACGACGACTGTCGAGATACTCGAGGGACTGACGCCGGCCAATGAAGGTAAGGTCGAGTTGTTGGGCCAGCACTGGAGTTCGGGTGGTGATCAGGCGCTGCGCGAACGAATCGGTGTGCAGTTGCAGGAGACGCAACTCGCGGAGAAGGTGACGGTAGTCGAGACGTTGCGGCTGTTTCGCAGTTTCTACAAGCGCGGTCATGATGTTGACGAAGTGATTCATACCGTCGCGCTCGAGGAGAAACGAAATGCACGCGTGGGTAAGCTCTCGGGTGGTCAGAAACAACGACTCGCCGTTGCGTGTGCACTCGTCAGCGATCCGGAACTCCTGTTTCTGGATGAGCCGACGACTGGTCTGGATCCGCAGGCGCGTCTGTCGCTTTGGGACATCGTCGAAAAATTTCGCGCGGGTGGCGGCACGGTTCTTCTGACCACTCACTACATGGAAGAGGCGACACGTCTCTGCGATCGCGTCGCGATCATGGACCATGGAAAGGTGATCGCGCTCGGCACCCCGGCGGAGTTGATTGAATCGCTCGGGGCGGATCAGATCATCGAATTCAGCGTCACGAAGTCGCTCGAAGAAGATCCGTTAACACAGTTGCCGGCCGTGAAGCATCTACACAAACGCGGTGAGATCTATGCTCTGACCGTTGCTGAGATTGGCGTCGCCTTGCCTGCGTTGCTCGCTGAAATCAAACGTCAGCAGTCAGAACTCGTCACGCTCACGACACACCAGGCAACACTCGAAGACGTATTTGTCAGTTTGACAGGGAGAATGCTGCGCGATGGCTGAGGCAAACGAAACTCTGATCGGTCAGCACGAGGAAAAAAGCGCGAAGTCCCAGTCTCTTCATCCACTCGTCGAGCTGACGTTGACACGCATTCGCGAATTCCTGCGCGAGCGAGAAGCCGTGTTCTGGGTCTTCGTCTTTCCAGTGTTGATGACGTTTGCCCTTGGAATCGCCTTTCGCAACACTGCTCCTGACAAAACGCCCGTTGCGATTGAAGCGGGTGCGACGGCTGGCGAGACTGCGAACCTTCTGTCGCGCTCGCCTGACATTACTGCCACTGTATTGAGTCCAGACGAAGCCACGCAGGCGTTGCGAAGCGGCAAGGTGGCGATCATAGTCAGACCTAACGACAACAGTTTCGAATATCGTTTCGATCCAACCAGGCCGGAAAGCCGTACGGCCAGACTTTTGGTTGACGACGTTTTGCAACGCGGCAAGGGAAGAGCCGATGTCGCGAAGGTTGGCGACCAGACGGTCACGGAACCTGGCGCTCGTTATGTCGACTTTCTCGTTCCGGGTTTGATCGGAATGAACCTGATGGGCAGCGGGTTGTGGGGGCTTGGATTTACCGTCGTGATCGCGCGGTCGCGAAAGATCCTCAAACGATTCGCCGCGACGCCGATGCGACGTTCGCACTATCTGCTTTCGTTCATGCTCTCGCGACTCGTGTTTCTGGTGCTTGAAGTCGCGGCTGTGCTTATCTTCGCGACGCTCGCATTTGGTTTTACTGTGCGTGGCTCGTGGCTGAGTGTTGCTTTAGTCACCGGACTCGGCGGTTTCACGTTTTCGGGAATCGGATTGCTGGTGGCCGCGCGACCGACGACGATCGAGGGAGTGTCGGGACTGATGAACTTCATCATGCTTCCGATGTGGTTACTGTCAGGCACGTTTTTCTCGTCGGAACGATTCCCCCACGTCCTGCAACCGTTCATCCAGGCGTTGCCGCTAACGGCGCTCAACAATGCGCTGCGTGCTTTGATGAACGAGGGCGCGTCGCTTACGTCTAACTGGATTCCGATCGCGATACTGCTGGCGTGGTGTATCGTGAGTTTTGTGATTGCGCTGAAAATCTTTAAATGGCAATGAGTGTGCGTGAACCGATCTGGCCTCCTCTTGTCGCCATGCTGGCGATCGGAGGATTGTACGCAGCGTTGCCGTCGAGCCTGTTGGCCGGCGCGCCGCACTGGTTGCTCGTCGCGATCGTTGTCTCGTTGCTTGTACCGATGGTGATTTTGCATTACATCGGTAATCACGCGTTGCATCAAACGCTGGGTTACATTCTTAACAGCATCGTGACTGCGGCTCTGATCCTTGCGCTCGCGTTGCTGCTTTGGGAAGTTACGCAACACGAGGTGGCGCCGCCGCAACTGTTACGTTCTGCTGCCTCGCTCTGGCTGGCAAACATTCTGATCTTCGCCTCGTGGTACTGGCGCCTTGATGGAGGCGGGCCACACAAACGAGCTCGAACAGTTGGGCACTCCGATGGAGCATTCCTTTTCCCGCAGATGACCATGCCCCCTGAAGCAAAAGCTGCTGCGGGCGAAAAGGAGTGGGCGCCGAACTTCGTCGATTATCTCTTTCTGGCTTTCAACACCAGCACCGCGTTTTCGCCAACGGACGTGCCGGTGTTGTCGCGTTGGGCGAAGAGCATCATGATGGTCCAGGCATTGATTTCGTTGTTGGTGATTGCCTTACTTGCCGGACGCGCAGTGAATATTCTCTAACCACAGAACGTACTGTAGGGGCGGCCCTCCGTGGCCGCCCGGCGTCGAATCGATCTCTTTGAAAAACTGATCGATTCTGTTTCAAAAGATCGCGTTCCACGCCGGGCGGCCACGGAGGGCCGCCCCTACAGTTCGTTCCGTGGCGTCAGTTTCTTAATGGCTCATGGCGTAGACGATTACGTTCATGCCGATCTTATATGCCATGAAGCCGTACTGGGCCGGATAGCGCGGATCGTTGATCCATTCCCAGGCATCGCCGAGGTCGCAGTTGCGCGTCATGAAGACCATCAGTCTGCCATTTTTGTTTTCGACGCCCATGTAGTGCGGCGTGACTCCGCCCTTCTCGTACGTCACACCATGAATCAACGCTGCGACTCCAGGAACCTGGACCACGTGGTCCACATCAAAATAGCTGTGGAAGATTGGATGCGAGAGCGGCAAATCCTTGATCTCATACTCAGGCAGAATCATTCGAATCTGCTCGCGCGCGTGTTGCCATTCGGTCTCACCGTGAAAGTCGTCGAGAAAAAGAAAACCGCCGCGCATGAGGTACTCGCGTAACGCTGCGGCATCCGTCTCCGTCAACTCCATGTGGCCGGGCTCGACGATGTAAGCGAACGGATAATCGAACAGGCGCGGGTCGGTTGGTCTTATCTGTACTGGTTGTGAGAGACGCAGGTTGGTGCTCGCCCATGAATGAATTCCCTCGGTGAAGTTCGTGTCGGCCTCCGGATAGTCGACTCTCCAGGCTGCCCCGAACCACTGGTTGTACGGCGAATGGGGTGAGGGGTACATGATCCGAACGAACGTGAACTCGCCGAACAGGCTGCTGCTCGTCGGTAATTCTGTTGGGCGATAACGACTCGTCACGTTTCCATCTTCAAATCCTGAAATAGGTGGTGTGGGTTGTTGTTGCTGTTGTTGAGCTACGCTGGACAGTAAAGTAGCCAGAACCAAAGAGGTGAGAAGAAATGCGGCGGCGATCCGGCGCCCGGTTTTAGCCCGTCTATTCATCCTTGCTGGCTTTGATGATAGTCCGCTTCGCATTGCGAAGGGAAATTATTTACCATGGGAAGCGTAGCTACTGATAAACAGGGATTGGATGCGGATTTTTATGTTCGGGAACCCCGGGTCGCTCAATATATTTGTGGTTTTGAGTATTGGGCTCGTCTTTGGATTAAAACACGCTACTGAAGTCGATCACGTCGTTGCGATTTCGACGATTGTGAGTCGGCACCGGAATGTTTTCCGTTCTGCAATCGTGGGCGCGCTTTGGGGCGTGGGTCATACGGTCTCGCTGCTCGTCATCGGAGCGATAGTGTTGTCGTTGCGGATCGCGATTCCTGAATTTGTGAGCAATTGGATGGAGCTTGCGGTCGCGCTGATGATCATCGGGTTGGGTATCAGCGCGCTTTGGCGAGCCTCGCGCAAGAGCAGCGAAGTTCACGTTCACCAGCACGATCACGATGGCATGTCGCACACGCACGTCCACTTTCACGAAAAGGAAAACAAGCACCAGCCGGCTGCGCATGCTCGTCACTCGCACACCGTTTCGCGTCTTGGATGGAAGCCGGTGCTGATTGGAATGGTTCACGGTCTCGCCGGATCCGGGGCTCTGACGTTGCTGGTCCTGACGCAGATTAGTTCGTCGTTGCTCGGCTTTCTTTATGTGCTGACTTTTGGATTTGGATCGATCGTCGGAATGCTCTTGATGTCGGGATTGATCGGTCTGCCTTTCGCCTTCACCTCGAGAAAACTCACTCATCTTCATAACAGTCTTCAGACATTGGCTGCCGTGTTCAGCATTTGCTTCGGTATCTGGTACGCGTACAAAGCGAGTGTGTTCTAGGATGTCGACCAGGTCGCGCAGACTGCTGATTGTCGTTGGTGTCGTAGTTGTTCTCGTCGCTGCCTGGCTGGTACTCGCGCTGAATTGTCCGAGTATTGGGATTGCACTCACGAGCCGGGCGCGAAATCTTCACCGGCTAAAGAATAGAACAGCGGCGCCACAAGCTACGGATTTTGACTCGCGAGTTACACTCGATGCGTTACTGGTGCGAGGTGACGATACTAATCGCTGGTCCACCGACCGTGCAGCCAGAATCGAGGGGTACGTGCTCGATGTCGCGTATGGGGGGGTTGCTGAAGCGACGAACTGTTACAGTCCCTGCCGGCGCGACATTCACATCGTGATGGCAAATCGGCGGGATGCTCCGAAGACGGAGCAGGTCGTGCTGGAAGTCACACCAAACCTGCGAGAGCAGGGACGCGACTGGTCTGAACAAACTCTGCAACAGCAGTTAGTGGGCCATTGGTGTGAATTTGAAGGTTGGCTGTATTTCGACGTCGGTCACGATGAGGAAGCTGAGAACACCGCGGCCAACAGACCGGGAAACTGGCGCGCGACGGCGTGGGAAATTCATCCCGTTACGAAGATCACGGTCATTAGATAGTTACTCGTTATCCAACAGTCTGGTGGTGTGTTCGGTGACGCTCGGTGGTTGCGCGAGTTCGTTTGTTCTTACTTGCTGCCGGGCGGGTATGGGAATGCTGGTCGCCGGAGGTAAATACGTTCTCGTTTGAGCGACATCATTGAGGGCAGCAGGGGCCGTTTTGTCGCTGAAGAGGCGGGCGTAAAGCATCATTGCAAGCGAAATAAAAAAGACGATGATGGGAAGAACGAGTGGACCGGGCTCGTCGATCGCAAGACTAATCACGATGAAGATAGGAAAGAGAACGCCGCTGAAAAACATTAGCTTCGCGGCGCGTCGAATTCCTTTGCGGCGTGGAGAGTCTGCTGAGATTTGCACTTCCGTTCTGGGTTGTGCCGGGAGTCCGCCACCTGCGAGCCACTCCGCCAGTCCGCTCAGCGCCTGGCCACAACGTGAGCAGAATCTCATCTCATCCGAGAGCTGTTGCTGACCACAATTAGGACAATACATAAAGCCTCAAGCTGGGGATTTTAACTGAACGCAGAAAGTACGGTAACACGCGACCCGATGTTCCCCAACGCACCACGGGAACGCAACGCTCGACGTAATTCCAACGCGCCACGGAACGTACTGTAGGGGCGGCCCTCCGTGGCCGCCCGGCGTGGAACTCGATCTTTTGCAACAGGATCGATTCAAGCATTTGGCAAAGAGATCAATTCGACGCCGGGCGGCCACGGAGGGCCGCCCCTACAGTACGTTCGATGTGGCCTTATTGAGGCAACACGCCTTCCGGGACCATCCAGGTGTGGATGTCCATGGCAAGCCGGCCGGCTTGGACTGCCGGATCGCCGGCGGTCAGAGTCTTTGCCTCCTCCAACGACTCGACCCGAAATACGAAGATGCCGCGCAAGCGCCCGTTATCTCCGAACGGTCCTGCCGCAATCAACTTCTTCATTTCCGCGAGCCGGTTGATGTTCGCCATGTGACCCTTTTGAATCTCTTCCGTCGCCGGCGTCTTCTCGGGAGTCCACTTTTCTCCGCGCGTCAGGAACGCAAGATACGTCTTCGTCAATTTCAATGGTTTCGCCGGCTTACTAAAAATATCTTCCGACCACCATGGATGCATTTCTGCAATGCGGAATCCTGATGCAACGGATGGATCCGCTTCAGCCCATGCTTTCGCTTCCTCTGCGGACTTCGCCCGAAATACGTAGATTCCATCGATGTCGCCACCGTCAGTAAGCGGCCCCGCGATAATTGCTTTGCCGGAGTCGAGCGTTGACAGCACATAGTTGACGTGGTCCTGATGCAGGCGCTTGGTTTCCTCGCTTTCGGTCGCCGTCCATTTCGGTCCGTGCTTCAGCAGCGCCATGTGAAACTCGACAAGCTTGTTTGCTGGTTCGGCTTTCTGTTGCGATGAAACCATTGGCGACGACACGACAAGGATCATGCACGCTAACAATCCGTAAAGACTCTTCATTCTGAACTCCTTAGAACCCTGGGTTCTTGTACGCGGCGTTTATAACAGCTTCGCGTCGCGGAAACTGAAGCAACAGTCCGCAGGCGGCAACGATGAACAGGATGTAATAGTGACGATGACCCGTCACAAACAAATCAAACACACCGAGTAGCGCTCCGACCTCGTTTATGGCCCAGCCTGCGATATATGCCTGCTGAACCCATGCTACTTGCTGTTGTTCCGCAGCTCGGCTCAACAACCTGTTTTTGATCAGGAAAGAAACGAGCGTCGTTGCTATGCCGGCGAGGAGGAGTGCGAGCGACAGCGTAGGGTTGGGCCTGGGTTCTCCCGATGGTTTGAAGAAGAAGATCGTGAACATGTAGTACGCAACTATGCTAAGTAGCAACGCCATCCAGAGCGTCCGCAGTGTGCGCATTCTGAGTTCGATGTTTGCTTGCTGGTCGTTCGGATTCATTGGCTGTGTGTTCATAGTCTTACCTTTTAGCCCTCACGTGGACAGGGTCAGAACCACCACGCGGTAGCGGGTGGGTACGCCGTAGGCTCCTATCGAAAAAGGCTTCGCACCCACCCGCTACCGCGAGGTGGTTCTGACCCTGTCCAAGCTGCTCACTTAGTCGCGATCAGTGCATGTCGCCGGGTTTCTTGGTGAAGCCGGAAACGTCCCAGCGGCTCTCGATGTTTTTGAACAGACGCAGGCTGTTGAAGAATGCACTCGAACCACCACCAGCAAGTTTCGAGCCTTCTTGTCCAGCGATCTTGGAACCTTCTTGCCCGGCGATCTTGGAACCTTCCTGCCCGGCGATCTTGGAACCTTCCTGCCCGGCGATCTTGGAACCTTCCTGCCCGGCGATCTTGGAACCTTCCTGCCCGGCGATCTTCGAACCCTCCTGGCCGGCGATCTTGGAGCCTTCCTGCCCAGCGATCTTCGAACCCTCCTGCCCCGCGATCTTGGAGCCTTCCTGCCCCGCGATCTTCGAACCCTCCTGCCCCGCGATCTTCGAGCCTTCCTGCCCCGCGATCTTCGTACTCGACGATGCGCCGGCAGCTACTGCCGCCACCATCGGTCGTTCGTCGAGCGGGACGCCCGAGTTATACCGGTATCTCTCTCCAACGGAAACATTCGCTCGCACCGGCTCGACCTTCCGCAGACTCACCTCATACAAATACTTCTTCAGAAAACCAGTCCATGACAACCGCTTCTGCTTTGCCTTTTTAGTAAACGAGAGACTCTCATAATTCTTCCGCGATACTTCATACGCCTCGCGCGACCACGGGAAAAACACTGAGACGCCGTTTGAATACTGATAGCCACCGCCACTAAACCCACTCAGAATCACAGCATTCTTCAACTCATCGAGCACCTTCCGGCAGGCGACTCTGACATCTTTCAAGAGCTTCGTATCTTTGCCACCGCCAAGCTCTCCCTCTACTTCACCACATTCCCGATCGAGCAGTTCGCAGAAGTCGCCGAGATCGACATTCTGATCGTACATGTACGACTGACACTTCCAGTGCACGTACAGAATCACTCTTTCCATCTGCCGGTAGATGCGGCTTTCCGGATCCTCGAAGCATTCAAGCAGCGCTTTCGAGAGTTCCTCGAATGAGGAAACGAGACTCTCAAACTGGGATAGATCCCACGCAGCCATGTCGACCGAAACGCCGCCGACAGTATATTCATCCTGAGTACGAATGAACTTTTTGACGAAGAGCTCGGCAACATCGCGAGTGGCCAGACTGCGGTTTTGTTCCTGCGCCAGGCATCCGAGTATCTTCGCGTAAGTCCAACCTGCGCTCGGTACGCTGCCTTCGGATGCGATCATCGTTTTAGCCACTTTATTGAACTGGTAACCAACCTCGAGCATGCCCATCACGCAGCTATCAAACCCGAGTATGTCGAGTTTTTGACCAAGCAATGTGGTCTCGATTTTTTCTATTTCATCGTCGAAGTCATACTCCTCAGAGTTAACCGTCGACTTAAGCGCCGTGAAAAAATCCTTCATGTTCATCGACTTGCCTGACGATTCATCTTTAAATAAGCCGATGTCCTGAAAGCCGAGTGAGTGGCCTGAAAAGATCAACGCGTACTTGTCTGCGCGACGTCCCTTCGTGACACTTCCGTTGTGTTCGACCTCCACCTTGTTTACGCACCAGTCGATGAAATTGAGGATGGACCGCATGTCAGCGGCATTCTCATTGTGTTTCGGCGTAACCGGATGGAGTTTGTCTTCTACTTTGTATGACCGCACATAGCGCGGCTTGCCCGGCTCTGAGAAGTCGCAGTACAGCGTCGGAATGGCAGGTGAGTTGCCGTCGTAGTAAACAAAGAGGTTTGGAGTGTTCTCACCTGCGTCTGCGACGCTCTTGATTTGTTCCATGGCGTACGCCATGTCGACGGCGAGGTTATTATCACCCGCCATGTAAATCATGATGGTCCATTCTTTTTGCGTCATTCTGGGCCTCCTTGGGAGTGAATCCACAGACTGATCTGTGGATGGGGGGTTCTACTTGAAATCCTTGATCAGCACGATGTCTCTCGTCGCTGACCAGCGGTATGTTGCGATTTTTCCGTCGCGGGAGATTGCAAAACTGGTTACGAATTCGGATTTGTAATTAGTTAACTGCTTTGGCGGGCCGCCGTCAACCGGTTGGCTCCAAACGTTCAGAATTCCAGAACTGTTATCGAGGAACGCGATCGACAGGCCATCGGGCATCCACGCAAACGCGATCGGTTGCACTGAACGTGGCAGATCGATCGTTTTTAGCGGCGCGCCGCCGTCGAAACCGATAATTGCCAGCTGCGGTTGATTGTTCGCTTTTTCGTCTGTGTAGAAATAAGAGATCGATTTGCCGTCCGGTGAAATCGATGGGAATTCGGAACTGCGATCCGTCAGCTGCACTGGTACGCCGCCGTCGATGCTGACCTTCCACGTGGTCCATGTACCGGACCGCAGTGACATAAAAACCACCAACTTCCCATCAGGAGAAACAACCGGATTCGCATCGACAGAATTGCCGGTGGTTAATTGTTTAGGATTGTTGCCATCGGCATCGATTCGCCAGATGTTCCGCG
>Ga0097621_100001375_pt1 | contig 16725 bp, 14 predicted proteins | sample KBSMisM72_FD_73165 | JGI IMG/M metagenome (GOLD analysis project Ga0097621, IMG submission 73165) | Miscanthus rhizosphere microbial communities from Kellogg Biological Station, Michigan, USA - KBS Miscanthus M7-2 (version 2) (version 2) | ecosystem: Host-associated > Plants > Roots >... | reverse complement strand
GCCGCGTTGTGGGGCACCGTGATCAAAAACGCCAACATTACGGTGCAGTAGTGGGCGAACTCGTCAAGCTCGAGAAGAACGGCCCCATTCTCACGATCACCATCGACAATCCGCCGGTCAACGCGGTGTCGACAAAAGCGCTCATTGCGCTGAACGAAGCGTTCGACGATGCCGAGCGGGATGACGAGGCGCGCGTCATCATTTTCACGGGCGCGGGCCCGAAGGCCTTCTGCGCCGGCGGCGATCTGCGCGAGGAAAAAGATTTCGGCGATCCGGATAACGCGCGCGCCTTTCGCACCCTCGGCCGCAATACCCTGAACCGCATCGAGAATGGCAAGCTGCCGGTGATTGCCGGAATTCACGGCTACTGCATCGGCGGCGGCACCGCACTCGGCTGGATCTGCGACATCCGCGTCGTAGCGGATAACTCGGTGTTTCGCGCAGGCGACGCCTATCTGGGCGTGCTGCCTTCGTGGGGCATGGGCCTCACGCGCCTGCCGCGTTACGTCGGCCGTAACAAGGCGCTCGACATCCTGCTGATCGGCGAAAATTTTGGCGCAAGGGAAGCCTTTGAAATGGGGCTGGTGACCAAAATCGTGCCGCGTGACAAGCTGATGGACGAGTGCAACGCCATCGCACGCCGGATCTGCAAAGCGTCGCCGACAGCGATCCGCGCCACGCGCGAGGCGGTCGCCGGCAACCTGCGCCGCAGCTGGGACGACATGGTGAAGCTTGAGCTCGAGCTCTGCGAAATGATGTTCTCGCATCCGGATGCGCACGAGGGTCCCGCCGCTTTTTCGGAAAAACGGGAACCCCGGTTTGGAAAAACTTCTTAATCCAAACTCCATCGCAATCGTCGGGGCTTCCGACAAGGTCGGCCCCGGTTTTAACGCCTGGAAGGCTCTCGAACACGTCGGCTTCCAAGGCAAAGTCCACCTCGTAAATCCGTCGAAGAAAGAACTGCTCGGCCAGAAGTGTCATCCGGACCTTGCCGCGATCGACGGCGATATCGACGCGGTATTCGTCGCAGTAAAGGCTGAAAGCGTACTCGAGGTCGTCAGGCAGGCGGTTGCGAAGCGCGTCGGCGGCATGGCGATCCTCTCCAGCGGTTTCGGCGATGCAGGCGAGGCGGGCCTGAAGCTGCAGAACGAATTCGCGGGTTTCGCTCAAAAGAACGGCATCGCCGTGTGCGGACCGAATTGCCTCGGCCTCTTGAATTTCGCCGGGCGCACGGCACTCTTCGGCACGTCGCTTCCCGACGCCGTGAAGGGCGGCGGCATCGCGGCCATCGTGCAAAGCGGTTCCATTGGCATCGCGTTGCTCAACTCCGCGCGCGGCCTCGGACTGTCGCACTTGATCACCTCCGGCAACGAAGCGGTCAGCGCGACCGCCGACTACCTGGAAGCGCTCATCGATGATCCGGCGGTGCGCACGGTGATCGTCTTTGCCGAGCAGATCAGGAAGCCGCAGAAATTTATGGCCATGGCTCGCAAAGCGGCAGAGGCTGGCAAGCCGGTGATCGTATTGAAGAGCGGCCGCTCGGAGCGTGCCAAGGCTGCGGTGATGGCGCACACCGGCGCCGTGGCGGGCAGCGTCGAGGCCTGCGATGCGGCGCTCGCTGCGAGCGGCGCGATCCAGGTCTTCACGCTCGACGAATTGCTGGAGACCGCAGCGCTGGTTTCGCAGATCCGCGGCCGGCCCGCATTCAGCAACACGGCGCGCAAGATCGGCGCGCTGTCACTGTCGGGCGGCGAGATCGCGCTCGCGCTCGACGCCGCAGAGGAATGCGGCGTCGCCTTTGCGCCTCTCGCGGAAGCCGAGGCGAAAATCCGGCCGCTCATGCCGGAGTTCTCGCATCTCTCCAATCCGCTTGATCTCACCTGGGCCGGGCTCTACGACGCTAAGGTCGCCGAGGGCTGCGCGAAGGCGATGGGCGAACTCGCGGAAGTCGGTGCGCTGGTGTTGCTGCAGGATGCGCCCACAGGTCTTGGCGCGCAGCAGGCCGGGCGCTATGCCACGCTGCTCGCCGCAGTGTCGCGGGGAGCGGAAGCCGCCGCTAAGCCGCTGGTCGCTGTCACCAATCTCTCGGACGAGCCACATCCCGAGCTCGCCCGCGTGGCGCGTGAAGCGGGCGTGCCCTATCTGCGCGGCACGCGCGAAGGCATGGCGGCGATCGGCCGATATGCGCAGTGGGCGACCAGGCGATTGCGCACGCAAAAGATTGAAACGAACCGCAACGAAAAACAACCTGCGGAAAATGTTCTTAAGCAATTTCGCGTGCCCGCTGAGCACGAGGCGCGCCGCATCCTCGCGAGCTACGGCATCGCCGGGCCGCAGGAGCGCTTGGTCGCTACGGCAGAAGAGGCGGCGCAGGCCGCAGCGCAGATCGGTTTCCCCGTCGCGCTAAAGGGCATGATGCCGGGCGTGATCCACAAGTCCGAAGCCGGGATGGTGAAGCTGCGGATTGCATCTCATCAGGAGGTGCTTGAAGCCGCGAACAAGATGTCCGCTCCGGCGTACCTCGTTCAGAAAATGATGTCCCCGATCGCCGAGATTCTCGTCGGTGCACGCGTAGATCCTGACTTCGGCCCGCTCATTGTGGTCGGCGCAGGCGGTATCAACGTCGAGCTTTATAAGGACGTGGCCGTCCGGATTGCGCCGATCAGCGAGGTGGAAGCCCTCGAAGCGCTCGGTGCTACACGTATAAGCCGAGTGTTGGACGGCTGGCGCGGGGCGCCGGCGGCCGACAAGAAGGCTGCGGCCGAAGGCATCGCCGCCGTGTCGCGCTTCATCGCCGACTTCGCCGATGAGATCCTGGAAGTTGAGATCAACCCCTTCGCGGTCTTTGCCGAGGGCCAGGGCTGCCTCGCGCTCGATGCCGTGATCGTCGCGAAACAGAAACCCGTATGAGGATGGAAACGATGAGATGTACTCAGCATCAATATTCAGAACCCGATTCCGGTGCGGGCCGATAAAGTAATCGAATAAGCACCCAACGAAGGGGAATGACATGTCGACAACAAGTTCGCGCTTCCAACTACTTGCCCAATATGCCGGCGCTGTCGTGTTCGCTATAGGCACCAGTCCGGGCGGTGCGCAGAATCCGCCGCCACCCGATCATCCCGTGATCAGCGTCAACGGGCAGACTTTCACACCGCGTTCGGTGCTCGCGCGGAACATGGGAACGGTCGAGGACCAGACTTCGCAGTTTCCCCCGCACAAGATCGTCGGCAATGTTTATTACGTCGGCACCAAAACGCTGAGTTCCTTCCTCATCGTGACGCCGGAGGGCAACATCCTCATCGACAGCACCTACGAGCGGAACGTGCCGGTCATTCAAAAATCGGTAACGGACCTCGGCTTCAAATTCTCCGAGGTGAAGATTCTGCTTGCGAACCATGCGCACGGCGATCATCAAGAGGGCGACGCGCTCGTCAAGCAGTTGACCGGCGCGCAGGTCATGGCGATGGCGGAAGACGTCGCCGCGCTGCAAGCGATGAAGCCGGGCGGAAACGAGCATCCGATCGACAAAGTCCTCCACGACCAGGACAAAGTGACGCTCGGGGGCGTACTGCTGACGGCGCATTTGACGCCGGGCCACACGCGCGGCTGCACGAGCTGGACGACGACGGTGCAGGAGAGCGGCAAGACCTATAACGTGCTGTTCGGCTGCAGCCTGCGTCCGCCCGGTGTCATTACGCCCGCGATCGAGGCTGAATTTAGGCGCGCGTTCAAAGTTTTCCGCGCGCTGCCTTGCGACATCCAGCTCGGCGATCACGGCGCTCAGTACGGCATGCAGGCGAAGTACGCGAAGCTGCAAAGCGGCGGCCCGAATCCGTTCGTCGAGCCGGCAACATGCATGCAGGAAGCGGACCTCGGTGAAACGATGCTGAATGCGCAACTCGCGGAGCAGGCAGCGGCAGCGAAATAAAAAAATGGGGATAGAACGTTCCCTGCACATTCAGCCTTGCCCGATCGCAGGTCGTGAAACATCGTCGTCAGCTATCAGGCCACTTGATATGTACAAAAAAACTCTGCAAGTGCAATCGGCGGCAACGCGTCGTTCACGCCCACTCACCAATGATCGGTACTTCCCACTTCTGCAATCGAAATGCAAAAACCCCGCTGAAGCGGGGTCTCAGTAAGGCGCGATCTGGACACGATAGTCGCAACCTGTTGGAATGCGATGAAACCACTTCAGACGGAAGAACTTCCCTATGGCAATCATCGATTCGCAAGTGCACGCCTATGCCGCCAATACTCCGCAGCGGCCCTGGCGCAAGCCGCCGCATGACTGGCCTGACCACGTCACCGGCGAAGAGATGGTGGGGGCCATGGACGCGGTGGGTGTGGACGGCGCGATCATGGTCTCGCCTAATTCGCTGTACGGATACGACGCAAGCTATACGGTCGACATGCAGCGCGCCTATCCGGGACGCTTTGCCATCGTTAAGCCGGTGAACCCGAATGATCCGGCCGTCGACGAAATCATCTCCGAATGGAAAAAGACGCCCGGTGCGGTTGCTGTGCGCGTGATGTTCGCGCTGCAGCGCGCGGAGGATCTCAATTCAGCCGGCATCGATCGCATACTCCGCGCCGCCGCGCGTCATGATCTCAAAGTCAATCTGCAGTGCGGCAACAACCTCGACACAGGCACGGCGTTGATCGACAAACATCCGCAGACACGCTTTGTGATCGACCATCTGGGGTTCTACCAGCCCCGCACGAAGCCGGCGCCAGCCAACGTTTGGGCTGATCTGCCCAAGGTGCTCGAACTCGCCCGCCGCCCGAATGCGGCAATCAAAGTGAGCGCCGTCGGTACCATGTCGCGCGAGCCGTTTCCGTACCATGACATCTGGGACCCGCTTGCCCGCGTGTTCGATGCCTGGGGCTTCGAACGCTGCCTGTGGGGCAGCGACTGGACGCGCACGTTCTCTCTGGTCAACTACGAGCAGGCCGTCGAGTCCTTTCGCGTGACCGACCGCCTGAACGACAGGGAGCGGGCTATGCTGATGGGCGGCGCCTGCGCGAAGGTTTATGGGTGGTCGCCGCAGAAAGAGTAGATCGTCGCCGCCTGATCAGCGCATGCAGAGTTCGTTTTCGATTGCCGTCATTTTCGGCGTCAGATTCTTATCGCACTCACATCATCTATCTCGCTGGTTGCGTCGGCGTCACGGATCCGACATCGAATGGTCGAACGGGGGTACTCGCACATCGAGTGCGTTCTGCAATTTTCGCCGGTTAATATGAACATGAAACTCATGCAGCTGGGAGCATAAGGATGTCGATGGATGATCTTCCCTTCGAGGGCGTAAAGGTTCTGGATCTCTCGCAGGGTGTCGCCGGACCCTATTGCGGCATGCACCTCGCGCGTAACGGTGCGGACGTGATCAAGGTCGAGCCGACCGGCGCAGGTTGCTGGAGCCGGCAACTCGGCAAGTCGACAGGCGACCAGACCGCGCATTCAGTCGTCGTCAATCGCGCGAAGCGGTCTCTCGCCGTAGATCTCAAGACCGATCAAGGCGTGGCGATCGTCCAGCGACTCGCGAAGCAATGCGATGTTTTTATCCAGAACTATCGCGTGGGGAAGATCGACAAGTTCGCGCTCGACTACGAGAGCGTGAAAAAAACCAATGCCAACGTCATCTATCTCAGTATCACCGGTTTCGGTCCGAAAGGCCCGCGTTGCGATCAGCCGGCGACGGACTCGGTGATGCAAGCGTATACCGGGATGATGTCGATCAATCGCGGCCCGACGGGCGTGCCTCAGCGCATTGAAATGCTGGCGATCGATTTCTCGACGGGCCTTTTTGCATTCCAGGCGGTCGCCGCAGCGCTATACAGAAAAGCGACGAAAGGCCGCGGTGCGCACATCGAAACCAGCCTGCTGGAATGCGCGCTCGCCCTGCAGGAGGGAGCGATGATTGAATCGTACCTGCAGGGCGGCGTTGCCGAACCCATCGGCATGCCTGTCGGCACCTTCAAGACCAAAGACGGCTATATGAGCGTGAATGCGCGGCGCGATGAACATTTCCGGCGGCTGGCGAAATTGATCGGCAAGGACGAATGGCTCGCAGATGTGCGCTATGCCGACACGCGCTCGCGCGTGAAGCATCGCGACGAACTGATGGGTGCACTGCGGCCGGTCTTCGAGACAAAGACCTCGGACGAATGGGTAGAGCTGCTTTCCGGCATCGACATTTTGAAAGCCAAGGTCAATACGTACGCCGATCTCTTCATTGATCCGCAGGCGCAGGCAGTAGATGCGGTGCGCTGGGTCGAGAACGACACGCTCGGCCGCGTGCCGATGGGCACCATCTGCGGCCAGCGCCCGCCGGCTACTGACGATCGTCTCACGCATGCTCCGCATGTGGGCGAACACACGAGTGAGATATTAGGCGAGCTCGGTTTCGGCAATGACGACATTGAAAAGCTCACAGCTTCAGGCGTTGTCGCGCGCTACCGCGGCTGAGGCATCCTGAAGGGTTGCGTTCGCGGTGCCAGTTTGAGTCGTGGCTCGCTGATGGCTCGTTCAGCGACGGTCACGTATAACCGATGCAGCCGAACTGCCTTACTCTCCTTTAGGTTGATGCGCAAACAGTTGCGCTCATTAAGTTGTTAATCCGGATTTTCCAGCCTATAAGTTGTAATGAAATCATTATTTACAACTTAAAAGTTGTATACTCGTACAACATTACAACCTTTGAGTTGTGCAAATATGAAAACTCCAGGCGGAAACCTAGGACTTAGACAAGTCGATGTGCGCCTTAAGCGCTGGCGCCGATTTGAGCAGGAATCGCCCCCAAAAGGAGGTTGGCTGCGAACTATTCGTGAAGCTTTGGGTATGACTACCGCTCAAGTCGCGCGGCGCCTTGGGGTAACTCAACAGACAGTGGCGAAACTGGAGAAGAGCGAAGCCGCTGGAACAATCTCGCTGGAAAGTCTCGCGCGCGTAGCCGCCGCGTTAGGATGCAAAGTCGCATATGCCGTGATATCAAGGCAGTCTCTCCAGAAAGTGAGGCGTGTGCGTGCGCAACAGCTCGCTACAGCGCTCACCAGGAAAGTGTCGCATACGATGAAGCTTGAAGCGCAAGGCGTGCGCGCACGTGAACTCGAGCGTCAGCGCAAACTGCTTGCTGAAGAACTCCTGCGCGGTAACTCGCGCAAGTTATGGCAGTAAATTTCGACGGCCCGCCGGGATCGACTCCGCTCGATCCCGACGAACTAGAGGGCTTGAAACCCGGGCACATCATCCGCCGCAGCGAACTGGACGAGTGGGAAGCCGAAAACATCCTGAAAGCGGAAACATGGTTGCTACGGGCAAGACGGAAGGAAATACTGACACTCGAATTCATAAAACTTCTGCATCGGCAGATGTACGACCGAACATGGGTATGGGCGGGAAGATTTCGCACAAGCGAAAAAATATCGGCGTCGATCCTGCCCACATCGCCGTGCGGACGCGCAATCTGTGCGCTGACGTGAAGGTGCAGCTCACCGCGAAATCCCTGCCGCTCGATCGTATCGCGGCCGTGTTTCACCATCGTCTGGTCAGCATTCATCCATTCGCAAACGGCAACGGTCGCCATGCACGTTTAATGGCCGACCTGCTCCTGATCCGCAACAGCGCCGAGCGCTTCACCTGGGGCGGCAACATCGCGGACACCGCACACGTCGTGCGCAATCGTTACATAGCCGCATTGCGGCCGGCCGATGCAAAGGACTATCGTCCGTTGTTTGAATTCGTGCGTTCGTAGAGATCCAATAGCTGCCAACGCAAGTTGACACATAACTACTTACACATTACCAATCGCCAATACAATGAACGATCTTAATGTTGATGCTGCACCCAGCACGAGCCGCTTCATCGAAGCGAACGGCGTCAAACTCCATTACCTGGATTACGGCACTGCAGGATGCCCGCCGATGGTGTGCGTCCACGGCGGGGCAGCACATGCGCATTGGTTCGACTTTGTCGCGCCGGGATTGACGCCGGATCATCATGTGTTTGCGCCGGATTTGCGTGGACACGGCGACAGCGCGTGGGCTGACCCACAGACCTACTTGTTCGAAACCCACGCCGAGGACCTTCACGCCTTGCTCGAAAAGCTCGACCTGAATGACGTCGTGCTGATCGGACACTCGATGGGCGGCATGATATCGCTCCTTCATACCGCGACGCATCCGGGCCGCATCGGCCGTCTCGTCATCGTCGACAGCATCATGCTAATGCCCATGGACCGCGTCACGAAGATGCGCGAGTTCAGCGCGCGGCCGGGCAAGAGTTACGGGACACAGGACGAGCTCGTCGCGCGCTATCGCCTCGAGCCTGCCGAATCGCAGCTGGCGGCACCGGAAGTCATCCATCGCATGGCCGTCCACAGCGGAAGGAAGGACGGCGAAGGAAGATGGCAGCACAAGGCCGACCGCCGCGTGTATGCGAATTTCCAGCAGATCGCTGGCGTGCCGCTGTGGGAGAAGATCAAGGTACCGGCGCTGGTTATAACAGGAGAGCGCAGCACGCGGTTCACGCCGGAGGTTATGGCTAACATCCAGGCAAGGGCGCCGCAGGTGCAGATGAAGAAGGTGCCGGCGTCAGATCATCACATCATGCTTGAGAATCCGCAGGGATTTGTCGACGTCGTGCAGGAGTTTTCGACCAGATAGTTGATTAAGCGGCGACGGATCAGGATCTGCGCCTGAGTCATGACCGCACGAGGACGCCACATTGTCATCTTCCGACATCACCCAGATTATCGACAACATTCGCTATTCCGGCTTTGTCGTGCCGCCCGCATTCATCGACCCCAACGGCCATATGAACGTAGGCTACTACTCCGTGCTCTTCGACCAGGCTCTCGATCTACCCTGGGACAGGCTTGGTGTGGGCTCTGCGAGCACCGAAGCTACCGGCTTCAGCACGTTTACGCTGGAATCGCATGTCACCTATCAGCGCGAGGTGCATGAGGGCGACCCGCTTGATTTTACCTTTCAGTTGATCGACTTCGACGGGAAGCGCATGCATTACTTCATGACGATGCTTCACGGTAACGAGCGCTGGCTGGCAGCCACCTCCGAAGCGATCTCGATCTGCGTCGACATGGCAACACGACGCAGCACCGCTTGGCCCGCTGACAGACTCGTGCTGCTGCGCGCCTTGCACGAAACGCATTCGCGGCGCCCGCGACCGACGGAAATCGGCCGTCGGATTGGCATCCGCCGGAAGTGACTGGGAGACGCGGCTTGGCGCTGCAAGTGGACACCGCATCGCTCTCGAAATCCGCACGGATTCGTCCAGCTCGTGCGCAAATTCCTAAGCGCTTGATTCAAACAACCGCTAAGAGTCCTCGCGCAGTCACAAGCCCGCCACGAAATCCCCCCATCAGCCTGTCGTATGTTTGCACAATGCGATGAGTCTACAGTCGAGCGTTGTCAATTTGGTGGGATTGAACTGACTGAAAACTTGCTCGTGACACCGCACCGAGGACGCAAGAAGTGTCCGATCTCGCAATCCAATATTCGTAACTCGTACGCAATTGCCCGAGTCGCTTTACGTGCTACCTTACCGGCCATGCTGATGCGTATCGGCTAAGCGCTATTGCAGTTTTCCTGGGGAGGAGCGAAATGAATAGAACTGTCGCTATCGGATTCGCTATTGCGGTGGGTGTTGCGGTTGGCTGTGCGGAAAGTGGCCGGCGGTCAAATTCTTCGGCGGACGTTCAGACTCAGGCCGCCGCGCCCGCCTCGTTTAGCGCCGTGCCCGGCGCCATCGGGGCACAGGACATTTCAGGCCCGTACGAAGTGCAAGCGGGTTGGCCGAAAGATGTCGCCACGCTGCCCGGGCACGACAAGTGGACGTATGGAGCGGCCCGCGGCATCTTCGCCGAGAGCCCGAACCGCGTGTTTCTGCTCGGCGGCTCCGAGTTGCCGGCGATTCCGCGTCCCGCGGCGAAAATGTATCCCGAGGTTGGTCCGAGCGTGCAGTATCCGGTCAACGGTTTGCCATGGCGCAACGCGAACACCGCTTCTCCGCCCGGCGCCGGAGGGTCGCGCCAGGATCCCGAGAAGGCCCATGAGATGTGGCGCGGCTCTTCGCCGCCTTACCGCGAGATGGGCGTCGATGCGCGCAGGCATCACGCGATAGTGGTGGTCGACGGCCAGGGCAAAATCACCGAAGACTGGACGCAGTGGGACACTATGTTCAAGCGCCCGCACGCCATTTATATCAGTCCCTACGATGCGCAGAAACATGTCTGGGTGGTCGACGATCACACGCATGCGATCTACAAATTCACCAACGACGGCAAGAAGCACGTGCAGACGATCGGCACGCCCAACGTGCCCGGCGCCGACGGGACGCATTTCAACCGGCCGACGTACATGGCATGGCTGCCCGATGGAACCTTCTACGTGTCCGATGGATATAACGGCACGCGCGTTGCGAAGTTCGATGCGAGCGGCAAGTTCCTGCTCGACTTTGGCAAGTCGGGCGATCCGGGCAAGGAAACGCGGCCCGGCTATATGAACAACGTACATGGTGTTGCCGTCGACGTGCAGACGCGGCGCGTGTTCGTCAACGATCGCGACAACAACCGCGTCCAGATCTTCGACGAGAACGGCAAGTACCTCTCCGAGTGGCGAATCAACGTGCGCCCTTCGAGCCTTCACTTCGTGGTGATCGGCGAAGACCGGATGGTGGTAACCTTCGATCGCCTGACGCACAAGCTGCTCAAGTACGATCTCGACGGGCGCCTCATCTATGCTTGGGGAACGATCGGCGATTTTCCGGGCACGCTGTGGGGGGTGCACGGCATCAGCACCGACCAGGAGGGAAATGTCTACGTCGCCGAGGTTGACGCCGGTCGCTTTCAGAAATTCCGTCCGCGCGCCGGCGCCCATCCAGCGACATTGATCGGCAAGCCCCTTTACTCAGCCTGGCGATAAAACGCGTGGCGAAAGTTATCGCGCTGAATCGTTACCCCGTAAAGGGTTTCACGCCGGAACCGATGACGCAAATCACCGTGTTGCCGGGCGGGCGTGTGGCGGGCGATCGCGTCCTCAATTTCCGTTTCGCCGATGCGCCGGTAGCTGATACTGCATGGTGCCGCAAATACAACGGCGTGGTCCTGGCGAACACGCCGGGACTCACGCGGCTGAACGTGCGATTTGATGAGCGCACGCAACGCTTGAAAATCGTTTTTGAAAATCAAACACTGGTGGATGAATTAATCGATGACGCGGGACGCCAGCGTGCGGTCGATGCGATCACCACGTATGTACTGTCACTCGAAGAAAATCCACTCAAGGGTGACCCAAAGCACCTGCCGCTCAAACTGGTGGGCGACGGCGCGACGCCGCGCTATCAGGACAACGAAGCCGGGCAGGTGACATTGCACAGCCGCGAGAGTCTGGCGTCCGTTGGAGCAGCGCTCGGTGATGCGAATCTCAACGAGTTGCGTTTTCGCCATAACATCGTGATCGATGGTGTGGCCGCGTGGGAAGAACAATCGTGGGCGGGCGGCAACCTGCGCGTTGGTAACGTCGTGTTTGAAACCGTCGTGCCCAAAGTGCGCTGTCTTGCCACGCACGCGAATCCGCTGACCGGCGAACGGGATTTGCAGGTAATGCAAATTTTGGTGAAGGCGTTTGCGCAGAGCCGGCCGACGTTTGGTGTGGGCATGCTATCCGCCGTGGGTGGCGAGATTCGGATCGGAGATACCGTCGTTCCGGCGTAAATCCTTCTCGTGTCAGTGTTCTATCGTTTCCGTCTCTGCTTTCCGGTTCAGCCAACATGTTCGCCTTCGATCAGGAGCAGACAGCGAGGGTTGCCTTCGGCAATGACTGCTGCTCGGCCGAAGCCGCCGCTGGCGATGTGGTCGCGATGAGTCCGCAATGAGCCACTCAGCAGTCATTGGAAACTTCATACGAAGATAGCAAAGCAGCTGCGGGGCGGCGCGCTGCTTTGTATGGCCTTAACTATTTCATCGAACACCGTCTCCAAGGTGGGGCGCAGATCAGCGCGCAATAGTTGGCCGTTCGACTGCATACGCCGATAAGATTATTAAAGGCGCTAATCCGGCCCAGCTACCATCTTGTCGAAGGCGTAGATCGCGGCCGGGTCGCTACTAGCGGCGTTCGTCACGGTGCTTCGCACACTCATCAGAGATCGCCTGCGAACTGTTCAAATATCGGAGCGCCTCAATCATTGAGCACCACATGTTCGCCGTCGAGCACCGTGTCCGGGCCTTATCTGGTGAACTCGTTATGTAGGCTAGACGCAAATTAAGGAACGGGATTAAGCAAGCGGTACGTTTACGATTTCGGGTTGGCTGTTTAGCCACCTAAAATCAATTTGAGCAGGCCTTCAACAAACACATACGATCCGACCAGAAAAATTGCGAGCAGCACCAATGCAAGCTTCACAAACCTTGCGAGACATCCGCCTAACGGCGACACCGGTATCCGCAACTCCGGTATGGGTTCGCGCATCCATGCGTCTTCCGCGTCAGCCGCGGGCAGTCTTCCCCAGCGGACGCCGGGAGCGGGCGATTCCTCGAATGCATCGCGGGTCGGAGCCGCAGCCGGCTCGGCCGGCCGCCGGACTGGTTGCTGGCGTGGCGGGCGAACGACCGGCGTGGAAGCGCGAGGCGCCGGTGATGGAGCCTTGAGCGGGGCTGCGCCGAATTTCGCCCCGCACTTTACACAGGTCGGCGCATTAAGCCAAAGCCCCGGACTGTGATTGCTGCAGTAATAGCGGACAGTGTCTTCGTAGCACGCGTCGCACTCGCCCGTGTGGCTTTGCGTAGTGCCACACTTCGGGCAGCGCAATAAAACGCCGCTCATAAATGGTTTCGACCGGGTTGCGGGGAGGACTCAGTCTCGCCGGTCTCTTCCGGATAAGATTTGCGCACCCACTGTTCCGGTATATGCAGGCGATAAACCTGCGGCAGCGAGCCGCGAATCCAGCGCGCGACGGTCGGCACTCTCACATAAGGCCCGAACATTTCGCGGCCCAGCCGCCGCGAAATGGCAATCGTCGTCAGCACCGGCGTCCTGGCATACGCGGGATAGATTTCGTAGCGCGCGTCAACATGGTCGTGACCGCGCACCATATGCGTCACGGGCCTGTCCAGCGTCGCACTCAACGCACAAAACGCGGCGAAGTCTTCATACCCGAACTGGCTGCCGCGCGACATCCGGTTCGGCAGTTTCTTGCGGGCTCGCGGATGCGCGCGGCTCCACACGAAATCGTTCAGGCACTGAGGATCGTTCCAGTCGCGGGTCTCGGCGAGACGCGCATGCAGATCCACGAGCGGAAATCCACCATGCGCCGCGAGCAGTCCGTCGGGGAAAAACAACGCGCGCGGCGCCTTGGCAACGATTCTCACGACGAGTTTGCCGACGCGGCCGATCCACTCATGCGCTAGATTTTCATTGAGAAAGTCACAGAAATGCGATGGAGACACGGTAGCGGTAAAGCGCGCGCCGTTGTAGCCAAGCGACTCGTCATGATTGCCGGCGATAAGACAGACCGACGCGGAATGTTCAAGTATCAGTTCCAAAACCCGCAGCACGGTTTCAAGCGCATATCCGCCGTCGTCAAATAGATCGCCAAGCATCACGATTCTGGGATGTTCAACCTGTTCGCGCGCGGCCTCGCGACGGATCAATGCGAGCGCCGCATCGAGCGTAAGCAAGTCGCCATGCATGTCGCCGATGAACCACAGCGGTTCGTCCGAGATCTGAGTGAGCTGCAGCGCGCGGTCGGAGGCGCGCTCGCGCTTGTCATCAAACAGCATTTGCACGCCGTTGGTCGAATCAAGCAGGGCTTCGAGTTTTTCGACGGTTCCCCGCATGCGGGCACGCAGCGCGTCGGGCTCGAGCGATGCGCCGATAGAATCCCAGTCAAGGTCGTCGACGTCGACCAGGGGCGGAATCGGCGGCGCGGCGGGAGGCGGCGGCGTTACAGCTTGCGATTCAACAACTGGCGCGGATTCGGTGTCGCCAGAACCTGCGCCCGATTTTGTCTCACAATCAAGTGGCGGCGCTTCTGCTGCTGGCTCATCGGCCGGCACCACAGATTCACCGCCCCCTACTTCAGGCGACATGAGCAGTCAGCGGAAGTTTGCTGATTCCCTTCGAGCCGCGTCCCGCGGCCAGCACGTCGCCGGCGCTTAAAATTTTCGGCGCCGTCAACGCGGTGCCATTGATAAGCGTCTCGTTTGCCGTGCCAGGCGCTGGCGTCACCATCCATTGCCCGTCAGAGCGTCGCTCGATCGTGCATTGCTCAACGTCCCAGAATTCGGCTTCAGTGCCGAACCGGCGCAGCAGGGCCTTGCCAATACTCGTGCGCACGCCGATCTGCAACGCCTCGCCGGTCGACGTCACCAGCTTTATCCGATCAGACTTAAGCGATGACTTCGCTCCTGAAGCTGCCTTAACGCTACCCGCAGCGCCACCCGCTGAGGCTTTCGCTGGCGTGGCGTTAACGACAGGGCGTGCCGCGGGAGCCGCCGGCGCACCGGCCGTTTTAGGGCCGCGACCGCTGAGCGCCTGCCTCATCTCGGGCGCGGTCGGTCTTGCGGCTGGATCGGGCGACAGGCAGCGATGAAGTATGGCGCTCACCTGCGCGTTGCTCGCGGGACCCGGCATCACGCCCAGTAGCGCAGGGGGCTCGATCGCATACGCGCGCACGCGCTTCGTATATTCGGCCTGGTCATCTGTCCAATACGGATGCACGCCCACGAGCAACTCGTATAAGATTAATCCGCACGTGAAGATATCCGACGCCAATAGCGGCACAGCGCCGCGCGTCATATGCTCGGGCGACCGATAGTTATCGGTTCCAACATAACCCTGGTGACCATGCCACGGTGCGCGGCGGTCGGCCAGGATGGAAAAATCAGTATCAATCAGCTTCAACTGAAATCCCGCTTCGAGCGATTCATCTTTGATCAAGTAAACGTTGGCGGGCTTGAGGTCGGCGTGAACGATCTTCGATTCATGCAGCGCGGCGATAGCAGCCATGAAAACTTTCGCCCACGTAACATGCCGCGCCCATACGGCCGGTTCGCGGGTTGGTGCTGTCCTCGTCCGACGGTGCGTTTCGCGTTCTTCGTCGAGCATGTGTTCGAGATCAAGACCGTGCTCGACGAATTCATACGCCGCAAAGTATGTGGGGCCGCCCCATCGCTCTTCAAACGCATCCACGAGGCGCACCGCATAGTGCGCAGCCTTGCCGGCGCCGATCCGATTTGAAAGCTCCCGCTGATATTGGACGAATTGCCGATACCACACGACGGTCGGCGCGGGCGACTTATACTGCTTGAGAAAAATCTTTACGCCGCTTGCGGACTCGGCTCCATAGGCGATCGCCATCGCTCCCGGTCCGAAGACTTTGGTTACGCGATAACCGCGGAGGATGTCGCCGATCTTTAGTTTTTTTGCCATAGCTCCGCAGTTTTTCCGGAGCTTAGAGGGCGACGGTTTCTGCGGACCTTGAAACGCTCGCTGCGAGTTGCTTGAGAGTGTTGCGGAAATTCGCGGGATCCGCGGTGAACTTTTGCAAAGCCTCCTGCGGGTTCATGCCTTCGTACTCGACCACTTCCCATTCGCTCTTGTCGATCTGACTCAAGCGGTCGTAACCCTCAAAATTGGGCGCGAACAGGCTCAGGATGATGCGGTTCGCCATGACGACGTTCGCGACGTCTTGCAGTGCGCCGCCTTTGGCCTCGGGAATGCTCATGGTCTCTTTGAACGATGCATCGGTGAAAACGACGACGACCCTTGCTGCATCGCTGCGGTAGCGCCACTTGTTGGCGTCTTCAGATTGCGAGCCCTTGGGTGACGCTTCCATCGTCGCAACTTTATAAAGCGCATCAAGCAGCGATTCGGGCTCATCGCCGCCGCCCTGCGCGCGCAGAGCCGCCAACTGCGCCTTCAGCGCGCCCACATCGCGCACAAACGGGTGTTCTTCGATCCACTTGATGCCCTCGCTGCCGGCGGCCTCGATGTCGCGATAGCCAACCACTTTGGCGCGCCAATCCTTTACCGGCGCGGCGTTATTGGCGTCGCCTGAATTGAGTGAGTTTACGAACGCCTCGATGTTCTTCCGCAGCGCGTCGATGATCGGCGACATGCTGCCGGTCACGTCGATGAGAAACACTACATCCGCAACACCCTTGGTCTTCGCCCGCGTTTGCGGTGCAGCGGCGGGTGCCGCGAGTTCGGATTGTCCGGCCACGCCAGTGGCATCCGAAGAAACAGAAGGTGCGCCGCCGGCAGGTTCTTCCCGAGTGATGCCGCTATCATCGCCTGCCGGTGTCGACCCAGACGAGATTTCTGAGGGCAGTGTGTCGACCGCCGGTGATTCAGTGTGTTTCGTGTTAGCAGTGCTGGGCATGGAAGGCTCCGGATTGAAAGTATTGCTGCTCTATGAGGTATACGATTGAATAGGCGTCGTGCTAGCCCAATCAACGGCAACGAATGCAGCGAAATGACACCATTGGGCTATGTCATTTGAGCTGTTGTGAGCATGGCTTCACGCCATACGCGAAGCAATCGGAATTCATGCCGTTCGCTTGTAGGAACGGCGTCGCCAACTAACGATGTGAGATCTTGGATGATTTCAACCTTGACTTGCTGGCCCCACGCTTCGCTCAGCTTCTGCGCGATCAGGCGGGCCAGCAAGTCGGTGCTGCCGCCCGGCGGCAACGGCGCAATCAG
>Ga0097621_100001374_pt1 | contig 16741 bp, 16 predicted proteins | sample KBSMisM72_FD_73165 | JGI IMG/M metagenome (GOLD analysis project Ga0097621, IMG submission 73165) | Miscanthus rhizosphere microbial communities from Kellogg Biological Station, Michigan, USA - KBS Miscanthus M7-2 (version 2) (version 2) | ecosystem: Host-associated > Plants > Roots >... | reverse complement strand
GACGGGCGCGTGCGTTTCGCCGGGCCCGACAAGGTCCGCATCGAGTGCGCCGCGCCTGCGCTTGCCGACCGCGTTGCCCTGGTCCGGGATTTCGCCGGGAAGCTCACGTGAGCGCTGCAGGGCCGGCGCGCCTGCCGCCCCAGCTGCATGTTTTCGTCCGCGACTGGCTGTCGTCGAACAACATCCTGCTCAAGAGCCGCGACGGCCACGTGCTGATCGACTCGGGCTACGGGCGGCACGCGCCGCTGACGCTCGCGCTGCTCGACAGCGACCGCGGGGTGGGTGACGAAGGGCTCGCATCGCTCGTGAACACGCATTGCCACTCCGACCACGTCGGCGGCAATGCGTCAATCGCGCGCAAGTACGACTGCACGGTCGCGGTTCCCGCGGCCGAGGCGCCGCTCGTCGACCGCTGGGATGGGAAGGCGCTCCTGTACGAGTACTGCGATCACCGGATCGAGCGCTTCGTCGCCGATCGAGTGATTCCGGCGAACTCCGCTCACGTCTGGGGCGACCTCGAGTGGAAAGCGCTCGCGGCCCCCGGCCACGACATGGGAGCGCTCGTGTTTTACAACGACGAGCACCGGATCCTGATCTCGGGCGACGCGCTGTGGGAGAACGGCTTCGGCTTCGTGATGCCGCCGGAAGTCGATCCCGCCGCGATGCCCGCAACCCGCGCTACGATCGAGATGCTGGGCACCCTCGAAATACGGGTAGTGATCCCCGGCCACGGCGAGCCGTTCACCGACATCGCGGGCTCGCTCGAACGTGCCAGAAAGCGCGTCGAGATCTTCGCCGCGGACAACCGGCGCATCGCGCGGCACGCGCTCAAGGTGAACCTGATGTTCGCGCTGCTCGACAAGCAGCGGATGCCGGTGGCCGGCATGGCCGCATATCTGGATCGGGTGGAAATCTACCGCGAGTTCAATGCGCTTTATTTCCAGCTGCCGCCTGCGCGCCTCGCCGAGCTCCTCGTCGGCGAGCTCGTCAAGGCAGGCGCCGCGCGGATCGTCTCGGGCGAGATCGTTCCGGCGGCGGACCAGGCGGGGTAGCGGTGGCCCGCGACTTCCGCTCGCATACGCACACCTCGATCACTGCTTGGCGGGCGGCAGCACGATGCGCACGCGGACCGTGACCTCGTTCCTGACCGTCGCAGTGTCGGCCCACATTCCGGTGCCGATGCTGTAGTCGAGGCGCATCAGGTCGAAACTGCCCTCGCCGATGCGGTTGCCGGCAGCGTCCTTTTTGAGGGCGACCGGGACGATCAAGTCGCGCTTGATCCCCTTCATCGTGAGCGCGCCGGCGACTTCGTACTTGTCGCCGCCCAAGTCCCTGATCGACGTCGAAGCGAAGTGCGCGACCGGGAACTTCGCGGTATCGAACCACAGTCGATCGCGGATTTCCTTCTCGGAATCCTCGCTTGCCAGGTCGACGCTGGCGAGGTCGATGTCGAATTCGGCCTTCGACTTCGCGAGGTCCGCCGGCAGGAAGACCACGTTCGCCTTCCATTTGCGGAAGCGGCCCTCGACGTTGACGCCCAATTGCTTTGCGACGAAGCGGATCTCGCTCTTCTCTACGAGCACGTCCTGCGCGCCGGCCGACGGCGCGGTGAGGGCTAGCGCCGCCGCGAGCGTCAACACGAGAGCGAACGATCGAGCGATCATGGCCGGTTGCCTTTCGTCCATGCCGCCGGAAGCATCCGGGCGAGCGTGCCGTCCCGGTCGACGAACTGATGCCAGAGCGCCGCCGCAGCATGGATACACACCAACACGAAAAGCGTCGAGTTCATTCCGAAATGCGTCCACTTCAGCACCACGGCCAATGTCCGGTCCTTCGGCACGAGGTCGGGCAGCGGGAAGAGACCCAGGTAGACGACCTGCACGCCAGTGGACGAGCTGTAGAGCCATCCCGACAGAGGGATGATCGCGAGGAGGACGTACAGGAGCACGTGCGAAACCGTCGCGGCGCAATGCTGCCAAGAGGGCATCGGCGGAAGCGGGGGCGGCCGATGGCGCGCACGCCACCCGAGCCTCGCGCACGTCACGAGAAACACGGTGATGCCGATCCACTTGTGCCACATGTACCACTGCAGCTTGCGCGGCGAGAGCGGCAGTGGAACCATCGACACGCCGAGCGTCAGGTTGGCAACCACGAGGATCAGGGTCAGCCAGTGCAGCGCCATCGCGACGCCGGTGAATCTTGCCTTGACGAAGCGGGTGACCATCGGATGCGGCAGCAGCTACTTGCCGAGCTCAGCGACGAACGACCGCACGCCGGTGAGGAGCATTTCGACCGCGAGCGCGGTGAGCACGAGTCCCATCAGGCGCTCGAAAGCGAGCACGGCGCGCTCGCCCAGCCAGCGCTGAAGCCGGTCGGCAAGTGCCAACAGGACGGTCGTGGCAGCCATCGCCACGGTGAGCGCGATGAACCAGGTGCCAATTCGCCCGGGGTCGCGCGACGCCATCAGCATCACGGTCGCGAGCGCCGACGGACCGGCGATCGACGGGATCGCCAGCGGCACCAGGAACGGCTCCGTGCCCGGCGGGTCGCCGAAGATTCCCTCAGGACGCGGGAACACCATCCTGATGGCGATCAGAAAGAGAATGATGCCGCCCGCGATGGTCAACGATTCCTCGGAGAGATGGAGCCACTGCAGGAACGTGCGGCCGCCCAGCATGAATCCGACCAGGATCACGTACGCAGCGGCGCACTCGCGCAGCACCACAGGCACGCGGCGATTCGGCGCCACGTTCTTGAGCGAGGCCACGACGAGCGGCACGTTGCCGAACGGATCGATGACAAGGATCAGCAGGATCGTTGCGGAGAAGAGCTCGGCGTTCATGGGCCGAATGATACGGGCCGGCCGACGACCATGCAGCACTTTCGCCCGCTCCGTCGCCCCTGCAATGGGATAATTGCGAGTCCCGACTCGCCGGATTGCACATGAACCTGCCGCAACGCCATTCGCCATCCTCCCGACACTTCGCCCGGTTCGTCGCGCGGGCGCCGCTCCTCATGCTCGCGGCGGGCGTGATGGCGAGCGCGCAAACGCCGCCGGCAGCGCCGGTGCGCAACGTCGCTGACACGTACTTCGGCGTGACAGTGCGGGACCCCTACCGATATCTCGAGAACATGAAGGATCCGGAGGCCGTTGCCTGGATGAAGGCACAGGCCGACTTCACGCGCGCCACTCTCGACCGCATTCCCGGCCGCGCTGCGCTCGAGAAAAGGATCGCCGAGCTGGGTGATGCCGTCCCCGCCCGCGTTTCCGGCGTGCAGATCAGCAACGGCAACTACTATTACCTCAAGCGATTGGCGAAGGAGAACATTCCCAAGCTCTACGTTCGCGCGGGGCTTGCCGGCAAGGAGCGCCTGCTCGTCGATCCCGAGGCGATCAAAGGCGCGCAGGGTCAGCATTTCGCCATCGACTACTTCGCGCCTTCGCCGGACAACCGGTATGTCGCCTACGGCCTGTCGGCTGGCGGCTCCGAAGAGAGCGTGCTGCACGTGGCCGAAGTCGCTACCGGCAAAGCGAGCAGCGAGGCGATCGACCGTGCGCAATTCGGCCCCCCGTCCTGGACCGAGGACAATCTGCTGCTTTACAACCGCCTTCCGAAGCAGGCACCCGATGCGCCTCGGTCCGACAAGTATCTGAAGAGCCGCGTCTACGTCCATGCCGTGGGCAGCGACCCCGAGCGCGATCGCGCGATCCTCGGTCCGAGCGTTACCCCCGAAATCGTGTCGGACCCGTTGGCGACGCCGATCGTGGTGACGGCCGCCGGCGCCGCGTACGCAATCGGGATCGTCGGCAACGGCAACCAGCGCGAGTTCGCCATCTACGCGGCACCCGTCGCTTCGCTGCAGCAAGGCGTTCCGCCGTGGAAGCGCGTCGCCGCCCTCGAAGACGAAGTGACGGATGCCGCGTTGATCGGCAGCACGCTCTATCTGCTCACGCACAGGAACGCGCCGCATTTCAAGGTGCTGCGCGTCGATCTCGGCAATCCCGTCCTCGCGTCGGCCCAAGTCGTCGTTCCGGAGAGCGCCGCCGTGATCACCGGCATTGCCGCGAGCAAGGATGCCCTGTACGTGCGGCGGATGTCGGCGGGCGTGAGCGACCTCCTCCGCCTCGAGCACGCATCGGGCGCGAGCGCCGTTCCGGTAAAGCTGCCGTTTGCGGGGGACATCGATGCCCTCGCATCCGATCCGCGGCAACCGGGTGTCGTGTTCAATACCGGGACCTGGACGCGCTTCGGCGGCTATTACGCCTACGATCCGGCCGTCGGCAGCGTGACCGATACGAAGCTGCAGCCGCAAGGCCGATACGACAATCCGGGCGACCTCGTCTCGCTGGAAGTGAAGGTGAAGTCGCACGACGGCACGCTCGTGCCGCTGTCGATCGTTCACCGCAAAGGGCTGAAGCTCGACGGCACGGCGCCGACGATCCTCTATGGCTACGGGGCCTACGGAATTTCCCAGACGCCGTTCTTCCGCCCGCAGTACCTGGCCTGGTTCGAGCGTGGCGGCGTCTTCGCCGTCGCGCACGTCCGCGGCGGCGGCGAGAACGGCGAGGAATGGTACAAGGCGGGTTATCGGCAGACGAAGCCCAATACGTGGCGCGATGCGGTCGCGTGCGCCGAGTGGCTCATCGCGAACGGCTACACGTCGTCCCGCAAGCTCGCAATCGAGGGCGGCAGCCAGGGCGGGATCTTGGTGGGCCGCGCGATCACCGACCGCCCGGAACTCTTCGGTGCGGCCATCGACGAGGTTCCCGTCTCGGACGCCATACGGTCGTCGTTCGAGTCGAATGGCGAGCTCGACAAGACCGAAATGGGGACAACCGAAACCGAGGCGGGATTTCGTGCGCTCTACGCGATGAGCCCGTACCACCACATCGCGGACGGCGTGAAATATCCCGCGGTCCTCGTCACCACCGGCATCAACGATCCGCGCGTCGACGCGTGGCAGGCAGCGAAAATGGCGGCTCGGCTGCAGGCTGCCACAGTGAGCGGCAAGCCGGTGCTCTTGCGCGTCGATTTCGACGCCGGCCATGGCTTCGGCTCGACGAAGAAGCAGAGGAACGAGGAGCTCGCGGATACTCTCGCGTTCCTGTTGTGGCAGTTCGGCGTGAAGGGCTACGTACCGTAGCGGATCCGCGCGGCCGTACCGGACCGGGCGCGCTCAATGCAGCTTTACGCGCGGCTCGAGCCGGTGGCGGACGAGTCGCGACAACGTATCGAGCGCAACTCGAAAATATCCGTGGATCGCGACCTGGTGGAGCTTGTACAGCGAAACGTACATCCAGCGCGCAATCAGTCCCTGCACGAGCAGGCTGCCGCCGAGGAGCCTTCCCATCAGGCTGCCCACCGCCGAGAGCTCGCCGAGCGACACGAGCGATCCGAAATCGGTGAACTTGAACTTGGGCAACGGCTTGCCGGAAAGGCGTGCCTTGATGCTCTTGACGAGGAGGCTCGCCTGCTGCCGGGCAACCTGCGCGCGCGGCGGCAGGATCGCGCCTTCGCGTCCCGCTTGCGGCCACGGACAGGCCGCGCAATCTCCCAGCGCAAAAATGTCCGGATCGCGAGTGGTCGCGAGCGTATCCGCCACGACGAGCTGGTGCGCGCGATTGACTTCGAGCCCGTCGAGATTGTCGAGCCACGCCGGAGCCTGGATGCCCGCCGCCCAGGCGACGATGTCGGCCTTCTGCACCGTCCCGTTTGCCATGTGGATGCCGTCGTCGCCGATCGAGGTGACGCGTTCGCCGGTGCGCACATCGACGTCGAGCTTCCCCAGTAGCTCGGTCGCCGCCCCGGCGATCTCTTCGGAGAGCGGCGGCAGGATCCGCGGCGCAGCCTCGATGAGCGTGAGCCGGATGTCGCGCTCCGGCTTCAGGAACTCGAGCCCGTAGCTCGCGTGCGCGCGCGTGCAGTGCCTCACCTCCGCCGCGAGCTCGACGCCCGTGGCGCCCGCGCCGATGATCACGATCTCGACGGTCGCGGGCTCGCCGCGCGCCGCACGTTCGTCGGCGCGCACGCACGCGGCGAGAAGGCGCCGATGGAAGCGTTCGGCATCCGGCGCGGAGTCGAGCGAAATTGCGCGCTCCGCGACGCCGGGGATTCCGAAATCGTTGTTGACGCTGCCGACGCAGAACACGAGCGTGTCGTAACGAACGACGCGCTCGGGAAGGATCTCCATCCCGTCCTCGTCGCGGACGACCCCGAGCCGCAGCTCGCGCCGCTTCCGGTCGAGGCCCACGACCTCCCCCTGCCGAAACCGGAAGTGGTGCCAGTAGGCCATCAGGAAATAGTCGACGTCGTGGACGTCGGCGTCGACCCGGCCCGCCGCCACTTCGTGCAACAGCGGCTTCCACAAATGCGAAGCACTGTGGTCGACGAGCGTTATCGTCGCCTTCCCGCGGTCCCCGAGCGTGTCGCCGAGGCGCGTCGCGAGCGGCAGGCCCGCGGCACCGCCCCCGACGATAACCACATGATGCGGTTGTGCCATGGCGTTCATCGCTCCGGTTACGCGGAATTCGCCGCGCCAAGGCACATTATCGGTGAGGAGGTGCCACCGATCGCCAGCGCGATGTAGTCCACCCCGCAAAAAAACGGGCCGGTCCTCGCGAACCGGCCCAATTCTGTGTCCATGCGATAGCGGCTACTTCTTCGGAGCATCCTTCGGCGGTTCGGCGGCAGGAGCTGCGGCGGCAGGTGGTGTCGCGGGAACTGGCGCAGGCGAGGCCGCAGGTGCGGGTGCGGCGGCGGGTGTGGGCGCGGGCGCCGCTGCCGCCGGTGCCGGCGCCATCGGGGCTGCGGGCGCGGAAACCTGCGCGGGCGCCGCAGCCTTGGCCGGCTCTGCCGCCGCGGGCTTCTCGGCATACACGTTCGCGATGAGCGGCACGATCATCAGCGCGACGATATTGATGATCTTGATCAGCGGGTTCACGGCGGGTCCCGCGGTGTCCTTGTAAGGATCGCCGACGGTGTCGCCCGTGACCGCGGCCTTGTGCGCGTCGGAGCCCTTGCCGCCGTGATGGCCGTCCTCGATGTATTTCTTGGCGTTGTCCCACGCGCCGCCGCCCGTGGTCATCGAGATCGCGACGAAAAGGCCGGTCACGATCGTGCCCATCAGCAAGCCGCCCAACGCCTGCGGCCCGAGAGCGAGGCCGACGACGACCGGCACGAGCACGGGCAGGAGCGACGGCACGATCATTTCCTTGATCGCCGCCTTGGTCAGCATGTCGACGGCCACGCCGTATTCGGGTTTCGCCGTCCCTTCCATGATGCCCTTGATCTCCTTGAACTGGCGCCGCACTTCGACCACGACTGCGCCGGCCGCGCGTCCGACAGCCTCCATTGCCATCGCGCCGAAGAGATAGGGAATGAGCCCGCCGATGAACAGCCCGACGATCACCTTGTGATTCGACAGGTCGAACGAAACGTTCATCCCCGCCGAGCCCAGCGCGTGCGTATAGTCGGCGAACAGCACCAGCGCGGCCAACCCCGCCGAGCCGATCGCGTAACCCTTGGTCACCGCCTTCGTCGTGTTGCCGACCGCGTCGAGCGGGTCGGTGATCGCGCGCACGGAATCCGGCAGTTTTGCCATTTCAGCAATGCCGCCGGCGTTGTCGGTGATCGGGCCGTACGCGTCGAGCGCGACGATGATTCCGGCCATCGACAGCATCGACGTCGCCGCGATGGCGATGCCGTAGAGACCGGCGAGCCAGAACGACACCCAGATCGCGATACAGACGGCGATCACCGGCCACGCCGTGGCCTTCATCGACACGCCGATGCCCGCGATGATGTTGGTCGCGTGCCCGGTGGTCGACGCCTGCGCGACGTGCCGCACCGGCTTGTACTCGGTCGCCGTGTAGTACTCGGTGATGACGACCATCGCCGCCGTCAGCGCGAGACCGACGAGCGAAGCGAGGAAGAGGCGCGTCGCCGTCACTTCCGGATAGGCGGAAGCGACGTCGCCCATCATCCGGTTCGTGATGAACCAGAAGCCGATCGCCGAAAGGACGCCGGCGACGATGAGGCCGCGATAGAGCGCGTTCATGATCTTGCCGCCGTCGCGGGCCTTGACGAAGTAGCAGCCGACGATCGACGCGAGGATCGAAAAGCCGCCGAGCACCAGCGGATAAGTGACCGCCGCTTCGGCTTTCACGGGCATGAGCAGCGCGCCCAGCAGCATCGTCGCGACGATCGTCACCGCGTACGTCTCGAAGAGGTCGGCCGCCATGCCGGCGCAGTCGCCGACGTTGTCGCCGACGTTGTCGGCGATGACTGCTGGATTCCGCGGATCGTCCTCGGGAATGCCGGCTTCGACTTTGCCCACGAGGTCGGCGCCGACGTCCGCGCCCTTCGTGAAGATGCCGCCGCCGAGACGCGCGAAGATCGAGATGAGCGAGCCGCCGAACGCGAGGCCGACGAGCGGCTGTATCGCGTGGTGCAGGCCTTCCTTCATCACGTTCGGCGCGCCGTGCGCCGATCCCAGCAGGAACCAGTAGAAACCCGCAACGCCGAGAAGTCCCAGCCCCACGACGAGCATGCCGGTGATCGCGCCGCCGCGGAAGGCGACGGCGAGCGCTTCATTCAAGCCGGTGCGCGCCGCTTCGGCCGTGCGCACGTTCGAGCGCACCGACACGTTCATCCCGATGTAGCCGGCAAGGCCGGAGAGGATGGCGCCGACGGCGAATCCGCCCGCGGTGGCGCCGCCCAGTGCCCACCAGATGACGATGAACAGCAGCAGGCCGACGATGCCGATCGTCAGGTACTGGCGATTGAGATAAGCCTGCGCGCCGGCCTGGATGGCGGCGGCAATCTCGCGCATGCGGTCGTTGCCGGCGGGCTTCGCCATGATCCATCCGATCGACACGACGCCATAGGCAATCGCGGCAACGGCGCAGACCAGCGCGAAGACGAGTTCTATCGACATGTGAATCTCCCTAAACCCTGTGGATGACAACAAGAATCGTGCGGAATCTCGGCGTGGAGCCTGTGACCGGCCCGTCGACCGGGGCACGCGCCGGTTGATACCGTGGCGGCGCCCAAGCGATTCTCACGGGGACAGCGCTTAAGGGGTGACCTTCAAGCGCCGCCTCGAAAACACGCTATTGTGCCAGTTTCGGGGCCTTGAAGTCGAGCCGAAACTCGCCTGAAGCGCGGGATACGGCTGCCACCGCTAAATCTTGAATTCGGTCCCTAGCTTCTTCGGCACCGCGGCGTTCGCGAGACGCACGTACTGCGGCAGGCCGTCCTTGAACGGTGGAAAATCCTCGCCGCGGATGAGCGGGGCGAGATAGGCGCGCGCCTTGGCGGTGATGCCGTACCCGTCGGACGTGATGTAGTCGCGGGGCAGCATCTTCTCCACGTTGGCGATCCGCGTGAGCGGCACCGGTGCGACTTTCCACCGATAGGGCTTGTCGGACGTGCGGACGATCGCGGGCATCACGGCATTCTGTCCAGCGATGGCGAGCAGCACGGCTGCGCGGCCGACGGCGTAGCTGTGGTCGAGGTCGGTCTTCGACGCGACATGGCGCGCCGCGCGCTGCAGGTAGTCGGCCACGGCCCAGTGATACTTGTAGGCGAGCTTCTCCTTCACGAGCGTCGCGACGAGCGGACCGACGCCGCCCAGCTGCGCGTGGCCGAAGGCGTCCCTGGTTCCGGCTTCGGCCATCAGCGTGCCGGCGGCGTTCTTCAATCCTTCGGATACGCCCACGCAACAATAGCCGAAGCGCTTGACCTTCGCGTCGACGGCGGCGAGGAATTTCGCCTCGTCGAACGCGATCTCGGGGAACAGGAGCACGAGCGGAATCGGCGTCGCGGCGTCTTCGGCCATGCCGACCGCGGCGGTGATCCAGCCGGCGTGCCGCCCCATCACTTCCAGCACGAACACCTTGGTCGACGTCTTGGCCATCGACGCGACGTCGAAGGCAGCCTCGCGCATCGACGTCGCCACGTATTTCGCGACCGAGCCGAACCCGGGACAGTTGTCGGTCACCGCAAGGTCGTTGTCGACGGTCTTCGGCACGTGGACGGCGATGAGCGGATAGCCCAGGCGTTCCGAGATCTGCGACACCTTGAGACACGTGTCGGCCGAATCGTTGCCGCCGTTGTAGAAGAAATAGCCGATGTCGTGCGCGCGGAACACGTCGATCAGCCGCTCGTACTGCGCGCGATTTTCTTCGAGGCCCTTCAACTTGTACCGGCACGAGCCGAACGCGCCTGCCGGAGTGTGCTTGAGCGCGGCGATGGTTCGCGCGCTCTCGCGGCTCGTGTCGATCAGGTCCTCGGTCAGCGCGCCGATGATGCCGTTGCGGCCCGCGTAGACCTTGCCGATCTTGTCCTTGTGCGCTCGCGCGGTCTCGATGACCCCGGCGGCGCTCGCATTGATGACGGCGGTGACGCCGCCGGACTGGGCGTAAAAGGCGTTGCGCTTTGGCATGACTAGCTCTTCAGCGCGGCGAAGCACGCGTCGCGCACCGACTCCACGCTGCCCACGCCGTCGACCTTGCGATATCGGGGCGCGCGCGGATCGCCGCTTTTCTCCCAGCCGGAGTAATACGCAATCAGCGGCCGCGTCTGGCTGCGATACACGTCGAGGCGCTTCTTCACGGTTTCTTCGCTGTCGTCGGCGCGCTGGATCAGGTCCTCGCCGGTGACGTCGTCCTTGCCCGGCACGCGCGGCGGGTTGTACTTGATGTGATACGTACGCCCGGACGCAACGTGCACCCGGCGCCCGCTCATCCGCTCGACGATCGCGCTGTCGGGAACGTCGATCTCGAGCACGTAATCCACGGCTACGCCGTTCTCGCGCACCGCGGTCGCCTGGGGAAGCGTCCGCGGAAAGCCGTCGAACAGGTAGCCGTTCGCGCAGTCCGGCGCCTTGAGCCGCTCCGTGACGAGCCCCAGGATGATGTCGTCGGAAACGAGATTGCCGGAATCCATCACTTTCTTGGCAGCGACGCCGAGCGGCGTGCCCGCGGCGATCGCCGCACGCAGCATGTCACCCGTCGATACCTGCGGGATCGAGTGCGCCTGCGTGATGAAGGTGGCCTGGGTGCCTTTGCCGGCGCCCGGCGGGCCTAGAAGAATCAGTCGCATGAAGGCGCATCGTCGTGCAGATCAGCGAAAGGGTAACGATCCGCAGGTGCCACCGGCGCCGGTCCCCTGCCGGCGGCGACTCCCCGAACATCGGAGCGCCCGGGGATTCTCTCTGCAAATGGCCGGTGGGTCAATTGCGCGTGGTCAAGGGTTTCGCCGCCGCGAAAAGCGCCCGCACGCGCTCCAGGTCCTCCGGCGTGTCCACTCCCGGGGCCGGCGTGCCGTCGGTGATCTCGACCACGATGCGGAATCCATGCCAAAGCGCGCGGAGTTGCTCGAGTGCCTCGAAGCGCTCGATCGGCGCCGGCGAGAGCGTCGGAAATGCGCGCAGGAATCGTACGCGATACGCATAGAGCCCGTAATGGCGATAGATCGGCAGGCCCTCGGGCACGCCGGTGGCGCCGCCGGCGAACGCGTCGCGCGCCCACGGAATGGTCGCGCGGCTGAAATACAGCGCATACCCCCGGTGGTCGAGCACGACCTTGACGACGTTCGGATTGAAGGCTTCCGCGGAATCGCCGATCGGATGGCAGGCCGTCGCGATGGAAGCATCGGGATGCGCGGCGAGCAATTGCCCCACGCCGCGTATCAGCTTTGGGGCAAGGAGCGGCTCGTCGCCCTGCACATTGACGACGATGGCGTCGTCGTCGAGCAAAAGGAGCTTCGCCGCTTCCGCAAGGCGATCCGTGCCGGTCGCGTGATCGGCGGAAGTGAGGCATGCGGCGATGCCGTGCGATTCGACGGCAGCCTTGATCCGCTCGTCGTCCGTCGCGACCACGACGCGCGATGCGCCTGCTTCCATCGCACGCTCGGCCACGCGCACGACCATCGGCTTGCCGGCGATGTCGGCCAAGGGCTTGCCGGGAAGGCGCGTCGACGAATGACGCGCGGGAATGAGGACGGTGAAATTTAGCCCTTTGCTCATTGCGGCCTCCGCACCGTCCTACCAATATCCGACAACCGTTGTCGGCCGCGTCGGTCACTCGGCGACGCGCCCTTCGGGCCTTCGCTCGACCTTCGGTCTCGCGCGCCTCGCTCCCTCCTACTCGTACTCCGAAGCCTCGAGGCGGCGCGCCTCGTCTTCGAGCATCACGGGAATGCCGTCGCGGATCGGGTACGCAAGCCTCGCCGACTTCGAGATGAGCTCCTGCTTGTCCTTGTCGTAGACGAGCGGGCCCTTCGTCACCGGGCAGATGAGGATCTCAAGCAGCTTTGAATCCACGGAGCTTTCCTTCGACCAGGGTGATGAGTGCGTCGTCGATTTGCGCCTGCACCGGCAGGTACCAGCATCGCTCGTCGGCGAATGTCTCGCATTTTAGCGCGTCCTTCTCCGTCATCAGGATCGCATTGGCGTCGGCGATCGCGAGGTCGCCGGCGACAAACCGGTGATGATCGCGAAACGGGTGCGGCGTCGCCGGGATGCCCATCGCTGCGAGTTGCGCGAAAAATCGCGCGGGATGGCCGATGCCGGCGAGCGCGTGGACGCCGCGTCGCGCGAAGAGCGATGCCGGCGCGGAAGTGAGCGGATCGTCGACCCGCACGAACCGATCGCCGACGAGGCGCATCGTGAACGCTCGCTCGTACGGCGGCACCGCCGGATCCGACGCCCCGGCCAGCACCGCGACTGCATCGACTCCGTGGAGTCGCGACGGCGGTTCGCGCAATGGGCCGGCGGGCAACATCAATCGATTGCCGAGGCCGCGCGCTGCGTCGACGACGGCGATCTCGACCCTCCTTGCCAGGCGGTAGTGCTGCAAACCGTCGTCGGACAGGATCACGTCGCATGCGGGATTGCGGGCAAGGAGCGCGCGGGCAGCGGCCACGCGGTCGCGCGCGACGACGACGGGGTAGCCTGCGCGCGCCAACAGCAGAGGCTCGTCGCCGACCCGCCGCGGATCGTCGTCCGGACCGACCGGCATCGGTCCGCCGTCTTCGTTGTCGCGGCCGTAGCCGCGGCTCACGATGCCGGGGCGATGGCCCCGCTGCGCGAGCGCCGCCGCGAGAGCCGCCACGAGCGGCGTCTTGCCGCTGCCGCCGACCGTGATGTTGCCGACGACGACGACCGGGACCGAGAGCCGCACGGTCCGCAGCACGCCGATGCGGTAGCCGATGCGCCGCAAGGCAACCCCCAACCGGAAAAGGAGCGACAACGGCAACAGCAGGACCGCGAGCGCCGTGAGGCGCGGCGAATACCACGCGGCGACGAGGTGGTCGGCAAGCATTGGTGGCCCCTAAGAGCGGTATTGATCAGCCCTGGGGCGGGGTTGTCGATCCCTCGAGGGCGATGGGCTCAAGCCCTGGAGCGAATCGTCACTTGGGAGCCGCCGCCTGGGTCGCGAACGTCACATGCACGTAGCCCGCGGCCCGGGCGGCCTCCATCACGTGGATCACCGACTGATGAGTCGCCGAAGCGTCGGCGCTGATGATCACCACTGGCTCCTTGGTGTCGCCCGCGGCGGCCTTGAGGGCGTCGGCGAGCGCGGTCGTGGTCGTGAACGTGAATACGTTCTTGTTGATGACGTAGCGCCCCTGCGCGTCCACGCCGACGTTGATTTCCTTCGGCCGCTGCTTCGGCTGCTCGGCGTCGGCTTCCGGCAGCGTGATCTGCAGCTCCGCCACGCGCTGGTACGTCGTCGTCACCATGAGAAAGATCAGGATGACGAGCAGCACGTCGATCATCGGGATGAAGTTGATCTCCGGGTCGTCGCGTGACCGGGCGCCGCGCAGGTTCACTGGCGGTCCCCATGCGCGAAGTCGACGAGCTTGATCGCCTGCTGCTCCATCTGCACGACGAGGCTGTCGATCGTCGCCCGGAAATGGCGGTAGAAGATCATGCTGGGAATGGCGACGATCAGGCCGAAGGCGGTGTTGTAGAGCGCGACGGAAATCCCGTGCGCGAGCTGCAGCGGGTTCGAGCCGCCCGCGGTCTGCGAGCCGAAGATCTCGATCATCCCGATGACCGTGCCGAAGAGCCCCAGGAGCGGCGACATCGCGGCGATCGTTCCGAGCGTCGTGAGAAAGCGCTCGAGGTCATGGGTGACGACGCGCCCGACTTCCTCGATCGCCTCCTTGATCACCGCGCGCGGGCTCTTGACGTTGGCGAGCCCCGTGGCGAGGATCCGGCCGAGCGGTCCCTGCTGGGCCGTGCGGTTGATGAGCTCGGGCGTCGCGCCGTTTTGCCGGAACTCCACGAGCACGCGATCGACGAGCCCCGGCGGCGCAACGATGCTCTGCCGCAGCGACCAGAGCCGCTCGAAGATCAGCGCGAGCGCGATGACCGACGCGAAGATCAGCGGCCAGATCGGCCAGCCCGCTGCTTGAACGATGGACCACACGGTGGGATGCTCCGCTCTCGAAAAAAGCTGCCCGCAATGTAGCGTGGCGGGAGGGATTCGGCAAGCGAGTGTCGGTTCTCGATTCGCGATTTGCGCGCGACGTCGCGTTCTAGCGTCGGCGACGCTTGCTCCGCGGCGGCAACGCGACCTCATCGTCGCGCGATCTCGCGGGCGGCGCCCCCGACCACTCGCTGGCGTCGAGCGTCAGGGTCGCGGTGATCGCGGCTCCCGCCAGCACGATCAGCCAGCACACATAAATCCAGATGAGGAACACCGGCAACGCCGCCAGCGTGCCGTAGACGACTTCGTACGTGGGCACGTTCTTCACGTAGATCGCGAAGCCGGACTTTGCCGCCTCGAATGCCAGGGCCGCCGGCAGCGCGCCGGCGAACGCATTGGCGAGCGGCACTCGGCGAGCGGGCGCGATGATGTAGAGAAACGCGAGCGCCAACATCGACAGGATGAACGGCACCGGCTTCACGACGAGCCTCGACAGCGTCGACTCGGTCGCCATCGGCGCCAGCGTCTGCGAGACGAGCCAGGTGGTGACCGAAATGCTTGCGCCGACGAGCACGGGGCCGACGGTGATGCCGAGCACGTAAACCGTGAGCCTTTGCGCGAACGGTCGCTTCGCGCCCACGCCCCACAATGCGTTGATTTCGCGCTCGACCTGGGCGATCACGAGTGTCGCCGCCACGGCGATGAAGAGAATCGACACGCCGGTCAGCCCCACCGCCTTTTCGGTGAACTCCCGGACGTAACGGTGGACGACCTCGTTTGCGCTTCCGGGCAGCGTGTACTGGAGCAGAAAGCCCTCGAACGTGTCGAGCCACTGCTGGAACACCGGAAAGCGCGCGACGAACGAGAGCGCGACGGTCGCAAGCGGGACGAGCCCCAGCACGGTGGTGAACGCGAGGCTGCCGGCGGTGCGGGCAAGGCCAGTCTTGCCCGTCCGGTTGGCGACGCTGCGCAAGAACAACACGAATCGGCCGACCGCCGTCTGGAGCTTCATCGTCGCGACTGCCACAGACGCTTCCCCCCTTGCAGTCGTCGATTATCCCACGCGGGAGAGGCCGCCGAGCGCGGCGGGATTCCGAACGAGATTCCGAACGACCGCCGAGCGCGGCGGGATTGTGAACGATCGCCGAGCCCGGCGAGATGGTTGTAAGCTTTCTCGTCGCCGATGCGACCGATGTGCCGGTGTCGCCGCCGCCCACCCGCCCGAACAGCCACGGAGCCAGCCATGACCCCCACGACCCCTTCTTCAAGCCCGCAGGAAACGGCCGTCCTCGGCGGCGGGTGCTTCTGGTGCCTCGAGGCGGTTTTCGACGAGCTTGCCGGGGTGAAATCGGTCGAATCGGGTTACGCCGGCGGCCGCAACCCGAATCCTTCGTACGACGACGTCTGCAGCGGACGGACGGGTCACGCCGAAGTCGTCCGCGTGACTTTCGACCCGTCGGTATTGTCTTTTCGCGATCTCCTCACCGTGTTTTTCACGATTCACGATCCGACGACGAAGGACCGCCAGGGCAACGATGTCGGGACCCAGTACCGCTCCGTGATCTTCTGCCAGTCGCCCGAGCAGCGCGCGACTGCGGAAGCGGTGCGCGCCGAACTGTCGGCGGCGAAGCTGTGGAAGGACCCGATCGTCACGGAGATCGCCGACGAGTCGCCGTTCTTCGAGGCTGAGCGCTACCATCAGGAATATTTCGCGCGCAATCCCGCCCAACCGTATTGCGCGGTCGTCGTCGCGCCCAAGGTCGCGAAATTTCGCAAGCATTTCACCGAACGGTTGAAACGGAGCGCGTAGCTGCGCGCCGGCGCTAGCGCCCTGCGCGCCGCGCGAAGAGCCCCCCCGTCGCAAGGCAGGCGCCCACCGCCCAGAATACCGGCACGATGCCGACGGACGCGCCGATGGCCCCCAGGACGACGGGCGCAACGCACGACATCGAGTTCACGAGCGCCATCCGGACGCCGGCGGCCTCCCCGAGGCGTCCAGGCGGTGCGTGCGTGTGCAACAACGCCATGACCACCGGCTGCCCGGCGCCGAGGCCGAGTCCGAGCGTGAAGGAGAGCGCGAACAGCGCAGTCACGCTCTGCAGGAACGGAAATGCGAAGAACACGCCTCCCGAGAGCAGCAGTGCCGCCGCGAGTACCTGGTGCTCGCGGAGCCTTCGCGCGATCGTCGGCATGAAGAAGCGAACGACGAACGTCGCCGCCGCGAACGACGACAGCACGCCGCCGATCTGCGACGCCGACAGCCCGATCCTGGCGCCGTAGATCGGGACGAAGATCGTGTGG